>ERZ772876.390-NODE-390-length-60784-cov-12.633635_pt1 | contig 60784 bp, 40 predicted proteins | sample MGYA00580584_ERZ772876 | MGnify/ENA primary metagenome ERZ772876 (study PRJEB29015, sample SAMEA2737728) | human gut metagenome | biome: human gut; feature: human-associated habitat; material: faeces | place: China | collected 2012 ... | reverse complement strand
CTGGTTAGTCTCTACTAATTCTAAATATCTACCACATAACAAGGCAAGTTCTAGCCCTACAAACCCTAATTTGCAAAATTAATTTATCGTAACGCAGAAACAAAATTGAAAACCCCAATTTGTCTAACTAATCTTTGCACAAAAGAAAAGTGGCTACCCTTATGGGTAGCCACTAATTAGATAAAAGGAGAAGATTATAAACAATATTCTCTGGATATTTAATTTTGTTTAAGTTAGATTTTTGTTTTAGATATTTTGATTTTCTAAGGATATATCTATGAAAAATCTAATATAAAAATTAATCTAAAACATATAAACAAATCTGCTATAAACTTAAATTGTTTTTATCAAAAACTTAAGCAATTTCTTCTGCTGAGCAACACTTTGTTAGGCTATGCTTAACTCTATCGTTAACTTCAGCTCTTTTAGCGTCATTAAATCTGTCAACAGTACCTACTAGGTAACCTGTGATTCTTCTGATTCTTTCAAAAGGAACTTCGTCATATGTGTAGTTAACATCAACATATTCACCGTCAACAGTAATATCAACTGTCTTGAAATATTTATCAGGATTTTTTTCCTTTAACTGCTGTACATATAGATTAGCTTCTTTTTTACTCATATCGCCATTAATTGTTAGTGTCATAACTCTTACCTCCATTATTTTGTTATTCTTCTTTTTTGAGTGTACATCTATATTACCACTATATATTGTGGTTTTCAAGTGTTTTTTACAATTTTTGTGCAATATTTTGTTTACAATATAATTTCTGTAAAGGCAAAAAATTTGTGTATTATCTCTAAAACTCTTACTACAAGGTAGTTATGTAGTAAGTCTGTTGTTAATACCGAATGAGATTGATAGTGCTTCATCAACTTGATTCATAGAGTTAAATTCAACTTCCCCCATTTTTTCTCTAAGTCGCTTTTTGTCTATTGTGCGAATTTGTTCCAGCAAAACTACAGAGTCCTTTGCCAGTCCACTTTTGCTACCATTTATCTCAATATGTGTTGGAAGTTTTGCCTTTTGGTGTTGACTTGTAATTGCTGCAGCAATTACTGTCGGTGAATATTTATTGCCAACATCATTTTGTACAATAAGTACCGGTCTAACTCCTCCTTGTTCGCTGCCAACAACAGGACTTAGGTCAGCATAATATATATCTCCACGCTTAACTGTCATAATTTCACTCCCAGAATTTTTCTATTAATATTGTTGCCAAAACAATTTCTTTTTATTCTTTGACATTATATATTACGGAAAAATTCACTTGGGGTTAATGTTAACTATTACTAACCTTTTGTGGAATTGCTTTTCCATTTACAAAGGTTATGTGAATGTTACTGTTGCTTATACTGTCAACAAACCCATTGTTGTTGACCTTTAGAACATAGTCATCAATTTTCATTTGATAAAATTCACCCTTATCCTGTAACAGTGACTTGGAATTATCAAATTCATCAAGAACATTTTTCATTATTTTTATAGGTGCTTTATGGTTAAATTTACTTATATCATATGTACAGTTTAAACCTTGAAAAGTCATTTTTACAGAACTGCCTTTTACTTTATATGTATAGCCCTTTAGATTTTCAGGTGATGAAATTTTCAGAGAAATATCACCGTCACTGTTCCTACAGAAGTCACCCTTTGCACTAAAGTCACCACTGCTAATAAATACCTTAGCGGAAAAATAATTATTTACTGTCATTTCTTTCTTGCAACCTGAGAAAAGAAAAATAATTGCAAAAAGAAAAAACAAACCTTTCTTCAAATTATCACCATCCGAAATTGAAATGTTTGTTTTTTACTTCTTTATTTTTATTTGTTCTTTATTTTCTTATTCTATATTTTTAAACACTTTGTAAATGTTTTCAACAATATCACTTGGCAACATAGATGCTTCACCAAGAACTTTCTTTGTTTCATCACCTGCACTACCGTGAATAAATACACCACAACAGGCACTGTTAATAGGTGAATATCCTTGTGCAAGTAGGGAAGAGATAATCCCTGCCAAAACATCACCACTGCCACCGGTAGCCATTCCAGGATTTCCTGCATAACTAATATATGTTTCTTCACCGTTAGAAATAACTGTGTCAGCACCTTTTAGTACAGTTACAACACCATATTCTCTGCTAAAGTCCTCTGCTGCCTTTTGTGGATTAGCTGAGATTTCTTTTACCGTAAGTCCTGTAAGCCTACTCATTTCTCCGGGATGTGGTGTGATGATAATATCACAACTTTTTTCCTTTAGTAAATGTATATGATTTGCAATACAGTTTAGACCATCAGCATCAAGTACCATAGGAATTTTACAGTTTTTTACAAGATACTGTACAAGGCTTTCGGTATCTTCATTGTGAGAAAGTCCACAACCAATAAGTAAAGCCTTTGACTTTTCTATATTTTCATTTATAGTGTCAATATTTTTTATACCGAAAAAAGGTTTGTTACCATTATCAACCGGTAAGAAAACTGCCTCCGGTACAACTTGTGCAACAATAGGGTAAACTGATTTTAGTATTAATAGTCTAAGTAGTCCAACACCTGTCCTTAAAGCTGATTTAGCAGATAAAATCTCTGCACCTGCCATACCATAACTACCACAAATGGATAACAAAGAACCCATACTACCCTTATGGGCATTGTATGGGCGTGGTTTAATAGTATTTTTTAGGAACTGATAATTAATTTCTTTCATAATCTTGCTCCATAATAAAAATTACTGTACATTTCTAAGTAACTTAACAACCTGAATTTGAATACTTGGGTTTAGCTTTGGTCGCATACCCTCAAGAATAGTGTTGTTAGGTTTCATAACTACTGCAAGGTTGCCTCTTGCTTCATTATAAAATGTAAATGCATAAACATCATCATCATTAACATCATCAACTGCAATAAAATACTTGTTGATTTTCTTGCCGGTATATTTTTCGTTAAACTTAACCATCTCTTTGATTTCGTCAATACGAATTCTGACAATCTTTTTTCTTCTTCTTTTAGCAATAATCTTGTCAACATTAAGAGTATTGTCAACTACTGAATACTCATATTCAATTTTTTGATAATTAATAAGCAAAAGTGCAGTTGGCACTAAAGCAATAAGTAGGAAGAAACCTATGTAAATAAAGTAAGCAGAAATAACATAAGCAAGGCTAATACATACTGCCGGAATAATTAGTGAAAGCAAAATATATACTACTGCTAAAATATTGTCCTTAGCTTTTCTTTTTCTCTTAACAACCTGTTCGCAAAATCCGTCCATTTATATCTCTCCTTTGTTAATAGAATGATAACATAAATAATAAAAAAATACAACAAAATAATTACAAATACTTGCATTACACATTGATAAATGTTAATATAATAGAGATATGTAACACTATGACGAAGAAAGTAGTGACTAAAGAAATAATCAAAGAGATTTTTGCCTTGGCTGAAAGCAAGAAATTATTTATAGTTATGAAGTTCCCTTCTGAGTGGCAACACTGAACAAAATTCCGGTTTTTATAAACTGTTACGAAAAAATACAATCCAGTTTTTACAGTAGGTGTTGACGGTAGTCACCGTTATATGACAACAGAGTGTTTGCTCAGTGCAAAAATGTGGGTGGTACCACGGATTTAATTATTCGTCCCAGAGGTTTTCTCTGGGACTTTATTTTTTATGGAGGTAAAAATGGACGAAAAAATCATTAATCTAAAAAAAGAATTAAAAAATGAACTTGAAAAAATCCAAAACCTCGTTGACCTTGACAAAGTAAGAGTTGCTTACCTTGGTAAAAAAGGTAGTGTAACCGGTCTTTTAAAGGGAATGAAGGAACTTTCTAATGAAGAAAGAAAAGAATTTGGTAAGAAAGTAAATGAACTTAAGGCAACTGTTGCAAAGAACATTGAAGAAAAAACTGCTGAGCTAAAGGCTAAGGAAATTGAGAAAGAAATCAACTCAATGCCTAAGATTGATATTACAACTCCTGCTAATTTAGTTAGAGGTTCATATCACCCAATCACTCTTGTACAAAGACAATGCGAAGAAATTTTCCGTTCAATGGGCTTTACTGTTGAGGATTATTCAGAAGTTGTTACTGACTATGAATGTTTTGAGTCTCTAAACATTCCTAAGCATCACCCTGCAAGAGATATGCAGGACACATATTATCTTGAAAACGGTCAGCTACTAAAGTCACAGACTTCAGCAGCACAGAATGCTATTCTTAAGAAATACGGCAAGAACCTAATTGAAAACGATGTACCAATCAGAGCAATTTTCCCGGGCAGATGCTTTAGAAATGAAGCAACCGATGCTTGTCACGAAAACACATTCTTCCAGATGGAAGGTGTTATGGTTGATAAGGACATTAGCATTTCCAACCTAATTTACTTTATGAAAACTATGCTTTCAGAAGTTTTCCAAAAGGATATTAAGGTAAGACTTCGTCCGGGTTTCTTCCCATTTGTTGAACCGGGTTTTGAACTTGACATTAGCTGTCTAATCTGTGGTGGTGAAGGTTGTGCATCTTGTAAGCACAGTGGTTGGCTTGAACTTTGCCCATGTGGTATGATTCACCCTGAGGTTCTAAAGGAAGGTGGCATTGACCCTGAAAAGTATACAGGCTTTGCCTTTGGTCTTGGTCTAACAAGACTTGTTATGATGAAGTATGGCGTAAAAGATATTAGAGATTTAAACAGTGGTAACTTAAAGTCATTATCACAGTTTACTGACGATAAATAAGGGAGGTTTTAATTATGTTTTTATCTATGAACTGGATTGAAGATTTTGTTGACCTAAGTGGTCTTGACAAAGTTGATTTAATTCATCAATTCTCCCTTTCTACTGCAGAGGTTGAGAATGATATTTTCTTCAAAGGCTCTGATTTAAGTGGTGTTGTTGTAGCAGAGATTAAGTCTGTTGAAGAACACCCTGAGTCAAAGAAACTTCACCTACTAAAGGTTGATGCCGGTGAAGATGAACTTACTGATGTTGTTTGTGGTGCACCTAATGTAAGAGTAGGTATGAAAACTGCTTTTGCTAAGGTTGGTGCTAAGATTGGTGAAATTGAAATTGCACCACGACCACTAGCCGGTTATATGTCAAATGGTATGTGTTGTTCTGAGGCTGAAATCGGCATTAGTGACGATAACTCAGGTATTATGGATATTACCGATGATGTAGCTAACGGTACAGATATTAAAGATGTTTATGCTATTGACGATATTATTTTTGAAGTTGACAACAAGTCACTAACTAACCGTCCTGACCTATGGGGTCACTACGGTATTGCAAGAGAATTTGCAGCCTTAGCACATAGAGAATTAAAGCCACTTGAAGTTGACGACTTAAAAGCATACAACAATCTACCAAAGATTGATATGAAAATCGAAGACCCTCTATGCCAAAGATATTCTTGCTTACAGGTTGAAAATATTAACAGAAACATCAGCCCAGTAAATATGAGAATCAGACTATTTTATTGTGGTATGAGAGGTATCAACTTCCTTGCTGACTTAACTAACTACTTAATGTTAGAAATGGGTCAGCCAATGCACGCATTTGACTCAAGAAAAGTTGAAAAGATTAGAATTAAGCGTTTTGACAAGCCATTTACTTTCCAGACACTTGATGGTGTTGACAGAAACATTGATGAAAATACATTGATGATTTGTAACGACAACACACCTGTTGCTATTGCCGGTATTATGGGTGGTCTTGACTCTGAAATCGTTGACGATACAACAACACTAACTTTGGAATCAGCTACATTTGACTCAGTATCAGTTAGAAAGTCAACAGTAAGACTTGCTCACAGAACAGATGCATCTATGAGATATGAAAAGTCACTTGACCCTGAAATGACAGTTACTGCTATCGGTAGATTTGTTAACCTACTAAAGAAGTACGACTCAGACATTAAGGTTGTTTCTTCTCTAACAGATGAATATGCTTATCACTACGATACAGTAGAACTTGACTTTGACAAGAACTTTGTTGACAGATACACAGGTATTGAAATCAGCAATGACACTATTGTAAAGACTCTAGAGTCACTTGGCTTTAAGGTTACACTTGAAAATGACAACTTTGCAGTTGTAGTTCCTTCCTGGAGAGCAACTAAGGATGTTACTATCAAGGCTGATATTATTGAAGAAATCACAAGAATTTACGGTTACGATAACTTTGAAATCAATACAACTCGTTCACCACTTTATCCTGTAAGAATGGATGAGGTTAAGGCTGATGAAGAAAAGATTAAGGATATGCTTGTTAAGAAGTACAACCTTCATGAAGTACATTCTTATGTATGGGCTTATAGTGATGAACAAAAGGCACTTGGTATTCCTGTAGAAGAAAATATCAAACTTGCCAACGCTACTAACCCTAACATTGAAACAATCAGAAAGTCAATTATTCCAACTCAGCTTTGTCAGGTTAAGTCAAATGTTGGTTATGCTCCTGAATTCGGTATCTTTGAAATCGGCAGAGTTGTTGAAGGTCTGGACAGTGACAACAAGTGTATTGAAAAGAAGAACCTTGCTATTACACTATATAGCAAAACTGCTGATATTAAGGATCTTTACATTGAACTAAGAGATATTCTTGCTACAATTACTGATGACCTAAAGCATAAGTCATTAACATTTGAAGTAATGGAAGCTACTAAGAGCTATGAACATCCTGTTAACCTAAACAAGGTTATCCTTGATGGCAAGACTATCGGTAAGGTAGGTATTGTTCATCCTGTAGTAAACAAGAATATTGATAAGAAAGCAAATATTGTATTTGCTGAAATTGATATTAAGGAATTTGCCGGTGTTGAGAACTCAAGTATTCAGTATGAAGAACCATCAAAGTTCCCACCAATGACATATGACCTAAGCCTAGAGCTTTCTCCTGATGTTTTCTATTCTCAGTTACAGGAATGTTGGAAAAATGTTGGTACAGAAATTCTTAAGAATACAAAGATTGTTGACACATACGATACAGAAACAATCCACAGTATGACAATTCGTTTTGAATTTTCTTCCAACGAAAGAACACTTTCTTCTGCTGAAGTTCAGAAAGTTATGGACAAAATTGTTGAAAATCTAAAGGGAATTAATGTTTCTTTAAGAGGTTAATTTATAGGGCTACTACTAAATATTGTGGTAGCCCGTAATTTTTTGTTCAAAATATGCAATAATCAGTTGACACAAACACCTTTATATGTTAGTATTATATTAATTGATGATAAGGGCATATAGCTTTTATTACTACTTATAGTTGGAGGTGTTTCCTTATGTTAGATAAGACAATGATTTTCTCAATTAACGGTGACCGTGACCAAGAGATTAAGAATGCAATGATTTCTGTTTATAATTCTCTAAAGCAGAAAGGCTATAACCCAATTAATCAGCTTGTTGGTTACATTCTTTCAGAAGATCCTACTTATATCACAACATATAATAATGCTCGTAACATTATTAGTTCTATTGACAGGGATGAGTTACTGGAAGCACTTGTGAAATCATATTTGAATATTTAACAAGTATTTTTGGAAGAAATTTGAAATTTGAGATTCGCAAGTGCCTACTACACTTGCGTCTTTTTTGTGAAAGAAGGTTTACTTTTTATGGCAGATAAAAAAGAATTTATGACATACAAGGGCAAGCCACTTGTAAGATGTGGCAATGAATTATATTACGGCAGTATGGATGAACCTTATGTTATCCATCTTGTTGTTAAGTCAACTAAAGATGTTAACGGTCTAAAGGTTGCTGATAAGGTGGCCGTTCAGCTAATGGCTACTGACCCTGACCTATCTCCAAGAAAGCAGATTGTAAAGTCCAGCGAAAAAGCCGGTCTTTTCCTTGCTATGGATATTGCTGAAGCATGGCTACACAAAGCCCTAAAGACTGCTCAAGCAAATAAAGCTAACTAATTTAGTTAGTTGCTCTCAAAGTGTTGTGATTAAAGCTTAGTTGTAATTAAACTTTAGTTACTGTCAAATTTATTTTAAAGTAAAATTTAAAACGAAAAGCTCCCTTTTTAGGGAGTTTTCTTTTTGCCTTTATTTTAATGTTATGATTAAATTTTATTATTGTGATTATAATTAATTTCCGTTGCAAATTGCTTTTATAAGTTTGTGTGTGTAAATTTTAGTTAGATAAATTTGGGCTTGTGGGGATGTTTAAATATGAAAAGTGTAAACTATGTCCTTGTATAAACTGTAAACTATGTGATTGTACAATTCAAAATACAACGATATTTTGTAGCATAAACAATAGTAATTTATATATCGTATTGTGGCTCACCGGTGTAGGGGCGAACATCGTTCGCCCGTAATGAAAGTGTGATACCTATGGGATTTTTATCCTGTTTACAGACTATAAATTTATAATATCTACAAAGGACAAAATACAAATAGAAAGGTTAATTTTCAAACGGGACATCAATGATGTCCCCTACACCTGTAACTCATAATTTTCTTATACTTTGTAGTTAGAAATAGAGGAAAGTTTCAGCCATGATGATATTTTAAACAAGTTTAAAATATCAACCACTCCTTTCGTCACCATTCGGTGACACTTCCCTCAGCGAGGGAAGCAAAATAATTTGTACAAATATAAAATTAGTACGCAATTTTTAAATAGTACAGACTTTATAAATTGATACAATTTATAGTAAAAACAAAGGCTCCCTCAGACGAGGGAGCTGTCGATTGTAAATTGACGGTACGGCAATTTACCTTTTATAAATCGACTGAAGGAGGGAAAAACTATAAATTAGATGAATTAATCGGTTATTATCTAATTTATCTACATTACATAATCAACCCCACAAACCTAAATTTGTATTACTATAATATATATGAACAGAGAAAAAAGGTGTAGTAGAATTTTCTACTACACCTTTTTAGGTTAAATATAGAATAGCTTATTATAAATTAAGGCTATAAACCGTTATTTGAAGTACAAAATAAAAAGTAAAAGTTAAAATTTAATTGTAATCTTAGTACCTTTGCCAAGTTCACTTTCAACTTTCATTTTACCGTTGTGATGTTCAACACCATGCTTAACAATTGAAAGTCCAAGACCTGTACCACCGACTTCTTTACTGTGGCTTTTGTCAACTCTGTAGAATCTTTCAAAAATTCTGCTTTGGTCTTCTTTGCTGATACCAATACCTGTGTCCTCAACAATCAGTTTAGCTTTACCGTTTATCGGTGCAACAGTAATTGTTACCGAGCCGTTAGACTTGTTGTATTTAATAGCATTGTCAACTAGGTTATAAACAATTTCACTTAGTAGTGTTGGTACACCATGTAATATTGTTTTCTCACCGTATAATGTTAATTTAACACCACAGTTGTCTGCAATAGGAGATAGAGTGTCCTCAATATTCTTTGCAATTTCATAAATGTCAACTTCCTTATCTTCAGGTTCGTATGACTTGTCATCTAACTTAGACAACTTTATAATATCATTAACCAAAGTGATAAGTCTGTTAGCTTCTTTAGTAATGTTGTGTGCAAAGTGAGTTACTGTTTCTTTAGGAGTTGCATCCATTCCGATAATTTCAGCAGATGCTAAAATTGCAGTTAGTGGAGTTTTTAGTTCATGGCTAACATTAGCACTGAATTCTCTTCTTAATAATTCTCTCTGATGCTTTTCTGTAACATCAAGGATAACTGCTACAGCACCTTTAATTTTGCCGTCAACCTCAACAGGATTGCAGTATAGACTTAAGTATCTGTCACCATATTCAAAAGTATCTGACATATGAGTTCCATGAATGGCATTGTTAATGTTAGCTTTAAATTCATCATCAATACTTAGGTCTTCTAAATATTCATCATCCAGTGATGAAATATTAAGTAACTTTTTCACACTCTTATTATATGAAAGAATTTTGCCCTGTAAATCAAGAACCAAAAGTCCTTCTTTCATATTGCTTGTGATAACATTAAATTCAGCTTGAGTTCGCTTTAATTCTTTGATTTGGTCACGAATAACTCTGTTTTGGTGGCTGATTTTGTGTACAAGTGGCTCAATTTCTTCATATGTTGTAACTGCCTCGATATTTTCCAGGTCAAGGTCATTAATAGGCATAACAATCTTTTTTGAAGATAGGTAAGCTATTATATATGAAAGTACAAGTGCAATTATCACAACAATTGCAAGTGGTTGCCACATATTAAGTAATAAAATCCAAACAGTATATTGGTTGGTGGAAATACGAATTACCGAACCATCAGAAAGTAACTTTGCACAGTATATAGTCCTTTCGGATAAAGTGTCAGACATTCTTACATCTTCACCGGTACCGTTTTTCATTGCATCCTTAATTTCTTTACGGTTAAGGTGGTTTTCCATTTTACTTTTAGAAACATTAGAATCGTACTTAATAGAACCATCCTTGTTAACCCAAGTGATTCTGGATTTTTCTGATTTGCTTAATGTGTCGAGATATTTTGTACCACCATCTTCAACACCAACAGAAATTATGTTAATTTCAGAATGAAGTTCATTCATTATTTGTTTTCCATGGTAGTTGTACATAACACCAAAGACAATAACGATTGTAACAACAAGCATAGAAAAACAAGCTAAAAAAATGTTTTTAAATATTTTCTTTGTCATTGTCATTTTATTCACCAATCTTATATCCAAAACCTCTGATAGTTTCAATCATATTGCCACATTCACCAAGCTTAGTTCTAAGGGTTCGAATGTGTACATCTACAGTTCTGTTTTCACCATCAAAGTCATAACCCCAGATTTTGTTAAGCAACTTTTCTCTGGAGAAAACAACACCTTTGTTTTGCATTAACAGTAGAAGTAGGTGATACTCCTTGTATGTAAGCAAAACATTTTTACCATTTGCAGTAACAATGTGTTTTTCGGGATTTACTGTTAGTTTGCCTACCGTGATTTCACCATCATCCTTGTGATTAGATGTTCTTCTTAGTAATGCTCTAATTCTTGAAACAAGTTCTAGCATACTAAATGGTTTTGTCATATAATCATCAGCACCACTATCTAGTCCTATAACCTTGTCATATTCAGCATCTTTAGCAGTTACCATAATAATAGGTAGGTCTGATGTTTCTTTGCTGCTTCTTAATTTTCGGAGTATCTGTAAACCATCCTCTTCCGGTAGCATAATGTCTAGCAGAATAAGGTCAGGTGTTTCTTCTTTCATAGCTTTCCAAAATTCTGATGGCCTTTCAAAGCCTTTAACTTCAAAGCCACTATTCTTCAATGAATAAAATACAGCTTCATTTATACTACGGTCATCCTCTATGAAATAAATCATATATATCATCTCCGTTCTTTTCTATTAATATTATAGCACCGATAGGTTAAATAAAAAGAGTAGTAATGTTAAATCTAAGTTAAATAAGAAGTTTGGATTATATTGGTATGAAAAGTATTAAAAAATATTTATGTAAACTTCACTTATATTATAACTAATAGTAGTTTAAAAGTGAATAGATTTGTACTGTTAAAAGTAAATATTTTTATATTTGTTTTGAATTAAATAGTAGGTGTAGAAAATAATAAAAAAGTTATAAAAAAGTATTGACATAGTGCAATATGTGTGTTACAATCTATCTTGTCGTTGAGAGATAGCGACTAAATAAGTTAATATTTGCGGGTGTGGCGGAATTGGCAGACGCGCTAGATTTAGGTTCTAGTGTTCACCGACGTGCAGGTTCAAGTCCTGTCACCCGCACCATTAAATTGGTTAACAATTTACTTGTTAACCAATTTTTTTATACCTCAAAAAGCCCATGGATAAGCCATTTCTATGGCTTTTTTCATTTTTCATCGGTACACAAATTATTTTCAGATTGCACACTATTTGCATCCATTTTGGTGCAATAGTATTTTGATTTGCACCATAATTGCACCGAAAGATTTTCAGTATTTTGTTAACTTAATGTACTTATGTTATGAAATGAAATGCATTAAAAAAGATTATAGCAAGTGTAAAGGCTACCCAATGGGTAGCCTTTTTGTGTGTTGATTTATTATTTTTAGACTTATTAATAATTCCTATTTAGTATTTTATAATTGAAAATATCTATATTTCCAAGGTTAGAATATAATTTTACACTTTCTTGTATATTCTTTTCTGTATTGTAATTTGGAATTTTTGGTATTCTGATTAACAAATTTTCTTTGCCGGTTTTATGGCTTAATCTAAGTACATTGTCATATACTTTTAGGTTATCAACACCTGTATAGTTTTTGTATATTTCTGTGTTGATATCTTTAATGTCAATTATCCATTGGTCAATATAGGGTAGAAGTAGTTCGATTTTATCCCACTTAACATTAAGACTTGTTTCTATTCGTATTTTCCATTGGAGAGGTACTAGGTCACAAACTTCCTTTATGTATTCAGCATTTAGCAAAGGTTCACCACTAACTTTGATAATATCTTTTGTGTTTGACTCTATGAATTCATCAAGAGCATCATATACGGAATTTTCTTTTAAATATTTTGAAACATCTTCCTTATAACCTTGATACCAAGTTTCATATTCAAGTCTGCAATATGCACTTATAAATTTTTCTTCATATTCTTTTACAATACTCATTAAAGCACCTCCAAATGAAACAATGGGTTATTGATTTTCTTTCTATTAATATAATAACATTTGTACTGTCCCATTCTTGGGATTTATCTTTTGAAATTGAAAATTTTTAAGTCTATAAACAAAAAACTAACTACTAAAATAGCAGTTAGTTTTAAAAATAATATTCTATTATGCCTTAAAGTTATATACAGGTTTCATAATATCAATTATATCAACTGAGTCTTTGATAACATCAATAATATCATCAATTGATTTATATGCCATTGGAGCTTCATCAAGGGTTTGTTCATTTACGGAAGTTGTGTAAATTCCCTCCATAGATTTTTTGTATTCCTCTAAATCAAGTTTTTCTTTAGCTTGAGTTCTTGACATTAATCTACCTGCACCATGTGGGGCAGAGTAGTTCCATTCTTTGTTGCCTCTACCTAGTGCAATTATTGAGCCATCCCTCATATTAATTGGAATTAATATCTTTTCATTCTTATGGGCAGCAATAGCACCTTTCCTAAGTATCATTTCATTTGTGTCAATGTAGTTGTGAATAGTATGAAAGCTGTCTGTGGCTGTCAGTCCTGTTTTGTTGAGAATTATTTCTGCCATTTTTTCTCTACTTCTTTTAGCAAAGTTTTGGCATATTTCAACATCATAAAGGTAATCACCAAGGAATTCTCCATATAGCCAACAAATATCTTCCGGAATTTCCAGAGCCTTTGCCTTGAAATTATTTCTCAATTCCTTTAGTGCTGATTGAATTTCTTTTCTTCTGCCTTGTGACTTGTATTCTTTAATAATTCTATCTCTTTCTTTAAAATATTCTTCCTTGCCTTGATGTAATTCTATAGCAAGTTGCTGATAATATTCAGCAACTTGCTTACCTAGGTTTCTACTGCCTGAATGAATTATCAAATAATAAGTTCCATTACTGCTAATATCAACTTCAATAAAGTGGTTGCCACCACCAAGTGTACCTAGTGAGCGTTGTAATCGTCTTGTATCTTTCAAGTCCCTATAGCAGTGAAGTTTTGTTAAATCAAATCTTTCAATTCTACCGTCCCAAACATTTTTACCTGATGGGATAAAGTGACAAACTTTATCAAGTTCTTCAAAATCAATTTCTTTATCTTGAAGTTTAACTGTAAGCATACCACATCCAATATCAACACCAACAATGTTTGGACAAGCCTTGTCTTTTATAGTCATAGTTGTACCGATAGTACAACCTTTGCCTGAATGAACATCAGGCATTATTCTTACACTTGAACCCTCAGTAAGTTCATAGTCACACATTCTCTTTATCTGTTCGACTGCCTCATCTTCTATTACCTTTGTATAGCAGATTGCAGTTGCTTTTTTACCTTTTATTTCTAACATTTTATCATCTCTTTGTGATATAGTTATGCAACAATTTTTGCATATCGTTTATTGCTTATTGTGTCAATCATAAATTTATATGGTGAAAGCTCACCACTTGCAACCATAGAAAATAATCGTGGTGTTACTCCGGAAACTAAGGCTACACCTTGTTCATTCTTTGTTACAGGTTGATTACTGTTTCTGCTTGCAACATTCCAAAAAATTATATTAGGAAGTTTATAGCCTTTTTCTTCAAAGGCTTTTTTGGCATTGTTGAAATTTGTTTCATTTGCATTTTCTACACAATAATCAAATTCCATATCTGAAATAAGAATCAGTTTCTTTGGTAAATCTTCTTGTGAATAATTACCCTTTACAGCAGTATCCAAAATAAGGTTAAATACTGCCTCAATATTGGTATTTGCAATTTCATTGAATTGGCTTATGTAGCGTAATCTATCGGCAAAGGTTTCACCTTTAATTTCAATAAGTTGTGGCTTATTTGAAAATTCAATAAAGTAATTTTTGAATTTACCTTTGTTATGTTCTGCAAAATATAAACCTAAAGAAAGTGCTACTGATGCCGGTGTTGGCTTTGAACAACAATACATAGAGCCTGATGTATCGATAACTGCTAAGGTGTCTTCATCATTACAAAAATCAGGAAAGGATGCCCATGTAGCATTTAGTGTTTCTTTTTCTGCTTCAGTAAAAGTGATTGGCTGATTATAACGGTATGATGAATAAATAAATGGTTCTATTAATTCATAAGGATAAATATTGTTAGTGTTTAACTTTGCTTTACCCTTTGATACATTTGCAAGAAACTCACTATACCTATCATAATCGTTGTTCATAAAAGCCATTCTATACTTAAACAATGCCCTTGATGGTTGCTTTTCATAATCAAAGGTATAATCTTTTTCACGAAGATTATTTTCAATAATTTTAATTTTAGCTCTTAATGCTGACAGTGATTTTCTGTATTTTTCATCAGTAAGGTTAAAAGCCTTTGCTATTCTTTTCCCAATTTTTACAGTTTCTTTATTTGATGCATTAACTGATGGTAACCATTTTCCTAACAATGAAACTGCTTTGTCACTATTCATTGCATCTATATCTTTATCAAATTGCACTTTTAAGAAAGATATTACTTCCTGTTCACACTTTGTATCTAAAAGTGAAAGTAAATCGTCATAGCGACCATATTCTGCAATATACTCAATATTCTTAATAATAGATTTTGGTTCGTTATCACCAAGCCAATAAATAATAGTACGAAATACCTTTCTTTCTCCTAAGCCTTCTCTAACATCTCTGCCAAAGAAAAGTATCTTCATAGCCATATCAGGATTTTCTGTAAAAGCTTTGATAAATGATTTAATAATTTCACCATCACTTTTATAACGGAAAGCACCAATGCCGGAAAATAGGTCAAGACAATCTGAGCCGGTTGTTACATGGGTTACTGCACCGTTTTCAGTAAAAGTTAAATTTGAGTTCTTTTTCATATCTTCCAACATAGTATTTTCCTCCTAAAGATAAAATGAAAACAAGGCACATAAAAAATGGTAAGCATTGCTTACTACGGTAATATAAAATATTACAAAAATAAAAGGTTTGCTGTCTGTGCCTTTAGAACAAGACGCTTTATATGATTTATAATTAATCATTAATCTTGGATTAGAAATTGCTGTTAGCGTCTTTTAACAACTTACTTCCTTTCAGTTGTTGACATTATTTTACAATTTTTATTTTCATTTATCTTGGAAAAAAAGTTGCGAGCTCTAAAGTCCACAACTTTTTTGCTTAAGTAATCTATCTTTAATTAAGTCTATAAAACTATTTGGTTCAACCACCTTTACCATTTGACCAAAGGATAAAATTCGAATTACAATTTCTGTTTCATCATCTTTATCATAGTTTATTGTAACTCTGTATTTTTCTTCTTCTACTTTTTCAACTTGCTTTTCAAAGTGAGCAAAATGCATTAACACTCTTTCAAGTGCATTCCTTTCATCAATAAGTTCAAAGACTACAGTTTTGTTTTTTGAGTTTCTTTTAGTATGTTTTTGATATTTAAGTCTGCCATTATATTTTTCACAAGAAACCACTCTGCCCATATTGATAGTGCCACCATAATGCTTGTCATTGCTGATAAGTCGGAATTTATCATCCTTTTCTGAATATTCCATATACTCAGGGAAAAATTTAAAGCATATATCCTCATTATAGCGATTTTTCATTTTTATGATTAGTGGGTATTTGTTTCTTATTCCATCAAGTGCAGTTCTAAAATTAGCTATATACTGCTTATCCTCAAAGGAATCACCATCATTATATTTGTCAAAAATATAATAATCTTCATTTGTAAACAAAGGCTCTACATCAGGAAAATCTAAAGTATCATCAGTAAAAAGTTTAATTCTTGGGTCTTGAAAAATTGCCTTTAACCATCTTTTTTCAATATTAGTCAGAGGCATTTTTGGTTCTTTTTTAATTGGAGTTGTACCGTTAGGCAAGAGAAGTTGCCACTTTTCTTCAACTAATGCCGGTTCAATATTTATTATACTTTCACTAAAGGCATACTTACCGACAATATTTCTAATATCATTTTTGTTGATAGGCTCTTTTACTGCTTTCTTAAGAATTTCAGCAACAGCATTGTAGTAGGCACTGTATAATTCACTAAATATCATTGTTGTCCTCCTTAATGCCATATAGCTTGTACATTTCTTTAATATCCTTTTTAAACTGATTTTCCAACTTTTTATTTGAAAAATTAATATCTGTTATCCTACAAATAAAGGTTCTAATCCAAGGTATTAATTCACTGGAATCATATACATTTGCAGAAAATCTACTGTGATTATTGTCAAGCCTTTCTACTGTACCACAACGCTTTTCTCTTTCTAATCGGTTATGTATGAATTCTTCTTCATCGCTGTAATATACTGTAAACTGAACTGACTCTACTCTTTGATTAGACTTTCCAGAAGAACTAACACCCCAAAGTTTTGGCATCATATTCTTTAGATTATTTCTTAATTCATCAAAGTTATCACACTTATCATTGACCTTTACAGAAAGAATATTGTCAAGTCTATAGGAGGTTATCCTATTAAAATTATGGGAGTATGCCATAAGGTACTGCCTACCGTTTTGTACACTTATCATAATTCTTAAAGGTACTACAAGGCTTTCTGTTACATTTTCTTTATGTCTGTTTAGAATTTCTATTGTAACATTTTTCTTTTCATTCATAGCTATGAAAAGTTCACACATAATCTCACTATCCATAGCACCGGTAATATAGTGATGCTTAAACTGAAAAAGTTCTTTATGACTGTTACATTTGTCAAGAAGAAAAGAACCGATTACTCCACAAGGTGCAACCTCAGAAAAGAAATCTATAACATTATAATCTAAATTAACATTATCCTTTGATAAACTGTAATATAAGGTTTTACCTTTCTTCTCTTTAAGAATTATTCCCTCAGTCACATATTCCTTTAACTTTTTCCTTACAGTTGACTCATCAAATATTCTTGGATTTGAAAAGTTGCACAAATATTCATCTATCTTTTTGGTAATTTCACTGATTGATAAAGGTTCTTCCGTACAACTTAATATATCCATAAGAATAAAGTGTAGGGTAATATCCCCATCGGTAAAACTCTTTGTTTTAAAGGCTTTGTATAGGGGATTGTGGTGGGATACTCTACTATCAATTGACATAAAAACATTTTTACTGTCAGCAGTTTGACGAAAACTCATATAGTCACCAAGCCAACTTTCAATTCTTCTACGCTCATCATCATAAGAACGACTGCTTTTTCTTGTGAATTTATCTCTACTTTTAAAGCCATATACATAAAATTCCCTCATATAGTCACGAATACGGTTAAAGTTCTTTATTAATTCATTGTAAGCCACTTTATCACCTCATTCCTTCAATAATTTTCCTTACTTAAATTCTATCATAAATATTGTGTTATGGATATAATTTTACATTGAAATTTTATTTACTGTTAAGTTGTTTTCATATAAATCACAAAATTTTTAATAAAAGTGTGATTAAAATCACATAATTATTACTAAAATTGTGATTTAAGTTGTATTTTATTTAAATTCAGCATATAATAAAAGTATAACAAGGTTGATAAAACGAAAACAAAGAAAAGTGAGGTGCATAAACTATGGAACGATTTGTTATGGAAAAACTTGTAAAGTGGAAAAATTCACCTTATCGAAAACCATTAATATTGAAGGGTGTTCGTCAGGTAGGAAAAACTTGGTTGTTGAAGGAGTTTGGTAGTCGTTATTATGAAAACATTGCCTATTTCAATTTTGATGAAAATGAAGAATATAAACAGTTTTTTGAAACAACTAAGGATGTCGATAGAATTTTGCAAAATCTTATGTTAGTAAGTGGTCAAAAAATTGTACCGGAAAAAACACTTATCATTTTTGATGAAATTCAGGATTGTCCTAAAGTAATAAATTCTATGAAATACTTTTGTGAGAATGCTCCACAGTACCACATAGCATGTGCAGGTTCTTTATTAGGTATTGCATTAGCAAAGCCATCTTCATTTCCTGTAGGAAAGGTCAATTTTATGCAAATTGATCCTATGACTTTTTCTGAATTTTTACTTGCAAATGGTGATGAAAATCTTTTTAGATATATAGAAAATGTAAATGTTATAGAACCAATACCGGATGCTTTCTTCAATCCTTTATGTGAAAAATTAAAAATGTATTATCTGACAGGTGGTATGCCTGAATCTGTACTAATGTGGACTGAGGCTCGTGATATTTCTGCAATGGAAGAATCCTTATCCGGTATTATCAGTGCATATGAGCGTGATTTTGCAAAACATCCTAAAATCACTGAATTCCCAAAAATTTCTATGATTTGGAAGTCAATACCCTCTCAATTAGCTAGGAAAAATGAGAAATTTATTTACAAAGTTGTCAAACAAGGTGCTAGAGCCAGAGAATATGAGGATGCTTTACAGTGGCTTGTAGATGCAAGGTTGGTGCATAAGATTTATCGTAGTACTGCTCCGGGTTTGCCAATATCAGCTTATGATGACCTTTCTGCCTTTAAAATTTATTTGGTGGATGTAGGTTTATTGAGAAAATTAGCCCAACTTTCTCCAACAGCTTTTGGGGAGGGAAATCGTTTGTTTACAGAATTTAAAGGTGCATTGACTGAAAATTTTGTTTTACAGACTTTAATTACTCAGTTTGAAGTTACTCCTCGTTATTGGACAAAGACTAATCCTCCATATGAAGTCGATTTTGTAATTCAAAGAGAAAATGATATTTTTCCTATTGAAGTTAAATCAGAATCTAATACAACAAGTAAAAGTTTAAAAAAATATAAGGAATTATATCCGGATAAAGTAAAACTCCGTGTAAGATTTTCGTTAGACAACCTAAAACTTGATGATGATGTATTAAACATTCCTTTATTTATGGCTGATAAGACAGATAAATTAATAGGCATTGCATTAAAACAAAGATTTGAAAATCAATAATGGAAGTATACCCTTTTTAACGATTACCTTATTTTTAGGAAAATTGAAAGGAGCTGTGAAGAATGAAGTCTTAACTTTATCTTTTCATAGCTCCTTTTTGTGTGTTGATTTATTATTTTTAGAATTAGAAGGCTTTGTCAAGAAAAGTGTGTAAATTATTTTTCTAACTTACACTCTTTATTTTACAAGCTTATCCTATTTTAAAAACTTTACTAACTGCAACTAGTTATTGCAATTTTGGTGTAGAAATTTATTATAATTCATTAATGATTATTAATTCCAATGAAATAGGGTGAACCTATGGATAAGATATCAGTAGGCATAATACCATATTATTATGTTAGAATTGCCCTAAAGATTAATCCTTTTGATACAAGTATATAAAATTGATAATACAAAATTCCCTCTTGATGTAGTATAAGCATTAGGAGAAAAATTTTTTCTTAGTTATTGTGCATAAATATGCAAAATTAAATTTATACATATTTATTATAGAAATATAAATGATTTAGTGATAAAATATACGCATAACAAACTTTATATTCTTTACAAAGGAGGCAAAATTTATGAAAAAAATCATTAGTTCAATACTGTCAGTTTTAATGGTAATCAGTGCATTTTCTGTGTTAGGTACAACTGCACTGGCAGATGAAAATGCTAAAGAAATTTGGAATATTGATGACTTATATAATATTCGTAACGATATGAATGCTGATTACATTCTTATGACAGATATTGATATGACAGAATATGTAGCCAATGACGGAGACTATTGTTATCTATGTACTAATGGTTGGAATCCAATAGGTAGTAATGGTAAATATAGTAATACTGCTTTTATGGGAACATTTGACGGTAATAACCATACTATCAAAGGCTTAAGATTAGAAACAGCCACTATTTCTAGTGGTACTTCTGATAGATATCTAGGTTTATTTGCCAACAATTCTGGTACAATTAAAAATCTATCTTTAGATGATGTTAGTATTAAATGTGTGGAAGAAACATCCAGTTATAAAAATATAGGCACCATTTGTGGTTACAACAATGGAACTGTGGAGAATTGCCATGTATTAGGTGGTTATATTGATGCTAATTCATATTATATTAATTCTGATAAAATTAGTACATACACACATGTAGGCGGCATTGCAGGTCGTAATGAAAATCGTGGTATTATTAATAAATGTTCAAATAATGCAACTATTAGTGGTTCTGTATATAATGATAGTGGACAATATTCATTTATATATATGGGTGGCATTATCGGTTTAAATAATGGCAATATTATGCAGTCATACAATAGTGGAAATTTAAAAGAATACGCAAAAAATTATTCCGGTTGTTTGTATGAAGGTGGTATAGTTGGTACTAGTTATCCGATTTACAGTTCAATAACTAACTGCTATAATAGTGGCAAAGTATATAACACTACCGGTTATGATGTGAAAGAACATATTTGTGGCATTGGAGAAGGTTGTGAAAATAATATTAAAAACTGCTACAATGTAGGTTCAGCATATTATGGCACAATATTAAAGCCATTTAGTAATAATGCAGTAGTTGATTGCTTTTATCTAAATGGCAAGAACACTTTAACTTCAGGTGCAACTGCTTTTTCAGATGTGCAAATGAAAAAGGCAATTAACTTCTCTGGGTTTGACTTTGAAAACACTTGGATTGTTGACAATTCTACTGAATATGCTTATCCTCAGTTAAGAGATAATAGACAAGATACATTACCAAAAATTGACACCATTGAGTTTAAGACTGAACCGTCAAAGATAAAGTATAGAACAGGTGATGAAATTAATGTAGAAGGTACAATCACAGTTTACTATATGGATGGTACTTTTGAAGATATTGACATTACTGAGGATATGCTAAGTGGCTATGATATGTCATCAGTTGGTGAACAAACAGTTACAGTAACATATCGTAATAAAACTTTGACCTATGATATTAATGTAGTTCAGCGACCTAATGCAGTTGGTGTTTCATTGGTAAGTGGACCTGCAAAGACAGAATTCGTTCGTGGTACTAAACTTGATTATTTAGGTGCAGAAGCAAAGATTTCTTACGATGACGGTACTTACGAAAATGTTAATTTAACACCATCAAATACAACCGGTGCTGATATTAAAAAATCAGGTACATATATTGTAACTTATACATATGAAAGTTACACAGTGAACTTCACTGTAAAGGTTGTACCACTAAAAATTACAGGTATCGAAGTAAAATCATTGCCAACAAAGACTACATATATTGAAGGTCAATCTATTGATACAGATGGTCTTGATATTATTTTAACTCGCAATGATGGTTCTTCTGAAAGTATTAAAGATTACAAGTTAGATTATGAAAATAAGGCTGGTAATCAGACAGTTACTGTTACATATAATGAATACACCACAACATTTGATGTAACCTTTACTGAAAGAGAATTACTAAGTCTTTCTGTAACAGAACAACCAACAAAAACTTCTTACTTCTCTGATGAAAAGTTTGATAGAACAGGTATGATAGTTACTGCATCATATAATAATGGCTTGAAAGAAGAAGTTACTGATTACAAAACATCAGAAATTACTGATGAAAGTGGTACACAGATTATTGAAATTTCTTATGGTGGTAAAACAACATATGTTGCTGTTGAAGTAATCGGAAAATCGGTAGAGTCAATCTCAGTTACAAAAGCACCACTTAAGTCATCATATGTTATCGGTAGTGACTTTGATACAACAGGTATGGAGCTTACTGCTTACTATAACGATGGCACATCAAAGGTAGTTACTGATTATTATGTTTCTTCATTACCTGCTACTTTAGGTGAAGGTACAGTAAAGGTTAGCTATGGTGGTAAGTCAACAACAATTAATGTTACTATCAAAGATAAAGCATTAGTAAAAATTAAGGTAACAGAACCTAAAAAGACAACTTACTTTAAGGGTGAACAACTGGATACTACAGGTATGGTTGTTTATGCAGTTTATAATAATAAGAAGTCAGAACCGGTTACTGATTATGTTCTAAGTGGTTTCGGTGTTTCTGATGAATCAAACCATGTTACAGTATCATATAAATCATTGACTGCTAGTTTTGAAGTGTTTATTCATAACCCAACTGGTGAATGGATTAATACTAAAGAAGCAACTTGTGAAAATGCCGGTGAAAAGGTAATGCACTGTACAACTTGTAGTGAAATAGTTAAGAAGGAAGAAATTAAGGCTCTTAACCATAACTACAGTGAAAATGTTGTAAAGCCAACTTGCACAGAAAGAGGCTATATAGAACATACTTGTAAGAATTGTGGTGATACATATCGTGATTCTTATGTAAAAGAAACAGGTCATAACCCAATTACTGATTATGGTAAACCTGCAACCTGTAAAGAAAACGGTTTAACAGAAGGTAGTCATTGTAATGTTTGTGGTACTGTTTTAGTACCACAAAAGGTAATTCCTAAACTAAATCATAGCTATACTGCACAGGTTACAGCAGTACCTTCTTGTACAACAAGAGGTAGTGTAACATATACTTGTCAAAGTTGTGGCGACAGTTATGTTGAATATCAAAATGCATTAAATCATAATTTTGAGCTGACCAAAGAATTACCTGCTACTTGTATTACAGCAGGTTACAAAGAATATACTTGTTCAAGATGTAACGAAAATTATAGTGAATTAATCTCTATGACTAAACACAAAATAGTCATTGATAAAGCAGTATCTGCAACTTATACTGCAAATGGTAAGACTAAAGGTAGTCATTGCTCAGTATGTGGCAAGGTTATAAAACCACAAAGGACAATTGCAAAGAAAAAACTTGCTAAGCCTACTAGTGTAAAAGCAACTGCAATGTCAAAGTCTTTCAAACTAAATTGGAAGAAAGTTTCAGGTGCTAAGGGTTATGAAATTCAGTATTCATACAAGAGTAATTTCTCAGGTGCAAAGAAAATTACTGTAAAGAATGGCAATGCTACTTCTCAAACAGTTAAGAAACTAATAGGAAAGAAGAAAGTGTATATCCGTATCCGTGCATATTATAATGATAAAAACGGTAAGGCATATTCACCTTGGACAGTAACCAATGTTACTACTAAGAAGTAACAATTAAATAGTAATTTTACGAAAGGCTATCCATTGGGTAGCCTTTATCTTTGTTATAAGCAAGTTGCACAACGGATAAATAAAAAATTTGTAAACTATCATAATAGATTATAAACTTTCTATATGGTAAAATGTAACTATAATTAGTAAAAGGAGGATTTTGTATGAAAGGTAAGAAGTTTTTTAGCATATTACTATCTATACTTATGATATGTTCAACTTTTGGTGGAATATCAGTTTCAGCAATATCATCAACAGATGATGATTATGTATGGATTAATGGCATAGGTGCTAGGGTAACTGATACGGTAACATATACTTATTATATTAATTCTAATTACGATTGGAAAAATTTTAAAGGCCAATTAGAGTATGATAAGAGTGGATTACAACTTGAAAGTTTCTCAATGCCTGATATAGGCAAGGATGGTACAGATGGTATTATGATAAATACTGATATTGAGGGTTATGTTTATTATGCCGGAAGCAATATTAGTGGTTACAAAACAAAATATAAAGATGTAAGACTTTGTAAAGCAACATTTAAAGTTTTACAACATGGTACCTTTACTATTAAAAATAGTCCCGAAATAGTAACAGGACTTAATGGTGAAGCAATTGTTGATGATTTCAAAATTAGTGATGATGCAACTACCAGAGAAACTACTAAAGTTACACCTAACTATGTTGATTTAAAGGTTGTTTCATTACCAAAAAAGACAATTTATATTGAGGGAGAAACATTTAATTCTGATGGATTAAATGTTGAAGCTACTGATACCAATAATAATATAGTAACAATAAATAATTATACATTAGAGGGTACTGATAAGCTTACTCTGGGTAACAATACTATTACAGTTAAGTGTAAGGAGTTGTCAGCTACTTTTGATATAACTGTTTATAAAGATAGTGGAAAAATATATTTTGAAAAGCCTGATTGGGAAGGCAATATTTATTTCGCTCATATTTATGAAAATTCAGTTGGTATGCCTTTTTATAGTTGGATGATGAAAGCTGAAAAGCTTGAAGAAGATGCTGACGGTAAACTTTATTATGATTTAAATAAACTATACTATAGTAAAACCCTTTCAGATGGATTAAAGCCTGATACTCAGTATTCTATTATGTTTTGTGATAATATTAATAATGAAACTTGTCCAATAATGTTTAATACTGATTGTATTGGTGATACAATTTCTGTTGTCGGTAATGAAAAGATAATTGAAAATAGTATAGATTCCAAAACTTTGTATTATCCGGCTACATGGACTAATAATTCTAAGAAGTACGGTATTCCACTACAGATTACATCAGTAGGTAAAATTCAAGGTGAGTTTATTCCTAAGGGTACATCCCCTTATGATATTATCAACAAATGGGATAAAAACTATCCTGATTATCCAAATAAAGATTCTTATAGTGACCAATCATCAGCTAGAAATCATAAGAATAGATTAGCTGAAATAAAGGCAACATTTAAGAAAATGATTGATGAAGGTAAAATCCTAGTTGCCGGTGGTGGAGTGTATTCAGATAAAGAAACAGATACAACAAAACCAACTGTAAAGAAGGTAACAAAGGTATCATTAAGTAAGAAGTCAGTTGTATTGGTAAAGGGTAGAAGTACAACTGTAAAAGCAACAGTAACTCCAACTAATGCAACAAATAAAAGGTTAAAGTGGACAACTTCTAACTCAAAGGTAGCAGTAGTAAATTCACAAGGTAAAATCACTGCAAAGGGCAGAGGTAATGCAACAATTAAAGTAATGGCACTTGATGGTAGTAACAAGTATGCAACTGTTAAGGTAACAGTAAAGCAACCTGTAACATCTGTTAAACTTAACAGAAATTCAGCTATCCTAAAAGTAAAGGGCAAAGCTAAACAGAAAACTGTTACCCTAAAAGCTACTGCTTATCCAAAGAATGCAAATAATAAAGCAGTTTCTTGGAAGTCATCAAATACAAAAATTGCAACAGTAAATAGCAAAGGCAAAGTAACTGCAAAGAAAAAAGGCACTTGCTATATTACAGCTACTGCAAAAGACGGCAGTAAAAAGTCTGCAAAGTGTAAGATTGTAGTTAAGTAAAACTGTAATAAAGATTGTAACTTAATAATTATGAAAACCTCTTGTTTTTAGCAAGAGGTTTTTTGTTTAGAAATTATGTTATTTTATTATAAAACCTTGCAAAATATTTTCCTAAAGAGTATTCTATAGATGGTTTATAATAAAGGATTTATGGGTGGTTTTGGTGAAGAATTTAGAGAGTAGGGGAATTGTAATGGAAAATAGAACTGCATTTGGTACTGAGAAAATAAGCAGACTATTGCTAAGATTAGCACCACCGGTAATGTTAGCACAACTTATACAAGCACTTTATAACATTATGGATAGCTTTTTTGTAGGTAAATATTCAGCATCAGGACTAACTGCTTTATCTATAATTTATCCTATACAGTTACTTATGATTGCATTGGCAGTAGGTACGGGTGTAGGAATAAACACAAATATGGCAGCAAAATTAGGTGTTGAAGATTATAAATCAGCAAATAAATATGCCGGTGTCGGTACACCTTTGGCAGTAGTTTTGTGGTTTATTTTTGCTTTGGTATGTTGGTTCATAATGCCTTTTTATGCTAAAATGTCAACTAGTTCATCAGTAGTAATTCACGATGTGGTTGTGTATGGTAGGATAGTTTGTGTGTTTAGCTTTGGTTTGTTTTTGGAAAGTATATGGACAAAGGTTTTGCAGTCTGAGGGTGATATGAAAACACCTATGATTGCACAAATATTAGGTGCTATTACAAATATTATCCTTGACCCTATATTGATTTTTGGTATGTTTGGTATTCCTGAAATGGGCATTGCCGGTGCTGCTATTGCAACAGTAGTGGGACAGGTTGTTGCCGGTTTAGTGGTTATGAAAAAGGGCTTTCGTAGGCCACCTGAACTTTCAGTATATAATTTATGTATTGGAAGAATTTTCCGTTTAGGACTACCAAATATTTTAATGCAATCAGCATATACATTTTACATATTAGGACTGAATTTAATATTAGGTGGATTTTCCGATGAGGCAGTTACTGCCTTAGGTTTGTACTATAAGTGGCAAACATTTTTCTTCATTCCATTAGGTGCAATGCAAACTTGTATTGTGCCAATTATCAGTTATAACTATGCATCCGGAAAATTAAACCGTTGCAAAAATACACTAAAAACATCAGTACTTTTTGGCTTAGTGTTAATGGGTTTAGGTACACTTTGCTTTTTGATTTTACCATCCCAAATGCTAAGTGTCTTTACATCAGATGCTAAGGTAATTGAAATCGGTAGTTATGGTTTTCGATTTGTTGGAGTTAGCTTTTTGCCTATGGTAACTTCGCTGATTTTCCCTGTGTTTTTCCAAGCAATAGGAAAGAGCCTGAAAAGTTCAGCTTTAACAGTAATACGAACAGTTGTTTTGTTTGTACCATTGGGATATATTTTCTCAAGGTTTGGTCTGAATTTCTTTTGGCTAACATTCCCTGTAACAGAAATCATAACCAGCGTAGTTGGTGCAGTATTTTATTTGCCTTTCCATTACCAAAAGTGAATATATTTAATATGTAACTATCTTTGTGTTTTACGAAGAGAGTTTTTATAATATTATTAATGTTGAAAATTCCAACATTTTAATACTTATATTTGCATTATTATCATAGTGTATGATGATAATGTTGACAAAGCGTAAGGCTTATATTATAATGAGTTTACCAATTAAGAATGAAAGGTTTTGAAAGTAATGAATGATTATGTTTATGATGTTAATGATATTAAGATAAAACTTAAATCTTTAAGAGAAAGTAAAGGCCTTACACAACAAGGGTTTGTTGATGAATTTAAAAAAGAAATAGGCATAATTGTTGCTCGAGAAACAGTTGCCACTTGGGAAAATGACAAAAAAGGAACATTGCCAAGTTTAGCTATGCTTGTTGACTTATGTAATTATTATAGGTGTGATATGTCGTATTTTTTTGAGAGAAAAAATGTAATCTCAGAAGAAACAGATAAGATAGCTAACCTACTTAATACATCCGAAAGAACGGTAGAAACTCTCAGAGATTGCAGTAGTTATGGAGCTTTCCTTGATAAATTTATCAAGAATATATCCAAAGAAAGTGTTGAAGCTATAAATAATAATGAGAACTATTGGTTCTTGATAAATGACTTTTTGACAAGTAATTCCTTTGAAGAACTTGCAAACCGTACACAACAATTAGTAGTGAATAATGTTATTGATGGTGCTATTAAGACTATTTTTACAAACAAATTTCTTAAGAATTTGAATAAGTATTTCGATGAGTTTTATTTTTCAAAGTTTCCTACAGAAATGACAAAGACTAATTTTACTAAGTTTTTGTGTAAGAAAATTCCTTTTGAGAATTTTAATTCTGAAGAATTTGTAGAAAGCAATTTTCTAGAAGATGGAAAAAATTGCATATACAATTTGTGTGAAGACTTTTCTGCTTTACCTCAGAATGAACAGTATGCATTAATAATAGATTTTATTTCTGATATAGCATATGATTTCTTTGAGAAAGAAAAGAGAATTGAAGTATCTGTTGGTAGATTAAGAGATATAATGTATTCCATGCTTATGGAGACTATTAAGAATGAGTCTAACAAAATCAAAAAAGACTTAAAGAATAACGCAAATAAACTATAAGTTTATGTTGACATTTACAACATTTGTATTTGAGTGTGAATTCTGATGTTGTATCTTACTTCGTGACTTTTACATATTGTATGGGGTATAATTACTATCAAGAAAGATTTTCATAATTTTTAAATTATTGTTGATAGGAGTATTACTATTATGAACAAAGCGATTTGGAATCCCCAGATAATAAAGGCTGCAGAGTGGAACATCCATATGATGTCACGGGTAGTTAAAAATTTTCCAAGTATTATTTATGATACCTTGGAAATTAAAAATTATTTTTATGATATCATTGTATTAGTAGAGTACAAGCAAAATCTTGAATTCGAAGAGAAACTTCACAATAATGGTTATAGAGTTTTTACTAATTCTCCATTAAAGAAGAATGAAGTATTGATTGCCATTAAGAAGGAGCTGATTATGGAGGTTGTTGAGGTTAATAAAAATCTCCCATTAAATGTAGGAGATATACATCCTAATTTCCTCCATGTAAAATTTAAAAGTAGAGATAAAATTATTTCAGTCATAGGTATCAGAAATTTATTTGGTGAAGAAGAGTATCGTTTACAGATGAAAGCAATAAAACGCTATTTAGCGAAAATCGCAGATGAAAATATTATTGTTGTAGGTGATTTTAATGCTATTTCAAAAAATATAGAAAAATTTTTACCTGCTAATTTCCATACATACCATCCAATACATAACAGGAGTTTTTATAATACTGAGAATTTCATTAATAATTACAGCTATTTTTTCACAGAAGATGACAAAACAAAAAATAGCGAAAAAGAAAGTCTTGAAACAGAAAGTGACAACATAATTAAGGGGATGAATGCATTAGATTTTTGTATTTCGAATATGAAAGGCATTACAAACTTATCATATAGTTGGAACTTTATTGAACATTGTGACAAGTACCCTAAAAAATCCACTATAGAAAGAAATGTTACTAAATGGAACATACCTGTAGGTTATCCTGATCACGCTTTATTTACTTTTGTAGTGGATATATGATTTTGTACATAAAACCTAGGAAATAATGCCTTTGTATAAATGTGAAATATTGTAGCAACAATAAAATTGTGGTATAATAAACAATAAATCTAACGACAGATTTCTGAATATTATATAGAAGGAAAATGATGTAATTGTTAAAGGGTAAGAGAAAAATTGCAATTTCTTTTTTCAATTTATTGTTGATTACAATAATGCTTTTTTCAGCTAATATATTAACAGTTAAAGGTGCAGGAAGATATTATCCAACACTATCTTATGCTATTTGTAAATGTGATAAAAGTTGTGAAAAGTGTATGGTTAAGGATGAAAATTCACAAGATGAAAGTGATGTGCGTTGTAAGTTTCAAGGTGTATCTGCTTGTGAATGTAGGTGCAATTTTATTAGGTTAGCTTCTTTTTCTACAGATAATTCTCATATATGGACTGATAAGAAAAGTGCAGTAATAAAGGCTATTCTTAGGGATAAAAAGAATAAGGTAGTTAATGAAAAATATGTTCAAATCGGTAAAACACCTTCAAATGATAAGGTGAAAACTGAGAGAAATTGTTATTATTATATTATTGGCAAAAAGAATAAATCCCGTAAGATTGTTTATGACAACAGTAAAAGAAGAATAGGGCAGTACTATATTCAAGAATTATTTGAATTAAACAGATTAACAGAAAAGAAATATAAACTGTATATAACTTTACCTAAAACTAATTTGTATACAAATGGATATTATAGAATCTTTGGCAATACAACTTTTGATGGTAGTGGTTGTATTATCACAAAAACTAATGACAATCCATTTATTATTAATTTTGATGATACAGACAGTAATACTGTTAAGTATAGTGGTTCAAGCAATATTACCGTAAAGAATATGACAGTTGATTGTACTGATAAATCTGATGGTACTATAAATCACTATAGAAACGGATTTTTCTATATGGCTCATTGTTCAAATGTTGTTGTGGACCATATTGTAGTAAAAAACGGTAGATATAACTGTCATGTATTCCAAATTACCGGTGCAAGAAATGTTACTGTTTCAGACTCTAAGTTTTATAATTTACTGTATATAAATAGAAATACCAACAAAAGATATACCAGAGAAAATTGTGGCAATAGAAAAGAGAAAAATCCTGAATATTACGGTAATACTCTATTTAACTATGAGGTAATTCAGATTGAACCCGATTTTTCTAATACAAATAACGGTACTGTCTTTGCTTTGCCTACAATAAAAATGTCCAATGATGATACAGTAAGTAAAGATGTTACAATAGAATTTTGCCGTTTTGAAAATGTTATGAGGGCAATCGGTAACCATTCTACAAAGGTGAAAATTTGCAACCGTATTACAATTTATAATAATATTTTTGTTAATACAATAGGTCATGCAGTTATTTTGCCACGATATAATTATGTTACTGTATGTAATAATATATTTAACAAAATCAGCACAAAACAAGTTGGTGGTAGCTTAGTGTATTACGGAAAATATATTGAAGCAAATACCATGAATGTGTATGAAAATCTAATGTTCAATGTTTATAACGGTTGTAACAAAATAAATGTAGTTGATTATTGGGGTAAATCTCATACCAAAATTGATGATAATTCTAATACAAATACCGACACTACAAAATAATTAATAACTATAAAAAGTCTATAAAGCACCTATGAGAAATTTAACCTCATAGGTGTTTTTAATGTTGTAAATTACAACATTAATTAGTAGTGTGTATTTTTAGTGTCGTAGATTTTTTCTTTAAATTACAACTTATAAAGTTTATAATTATTATACGGAAAATGTCAGTCGAAAAGTGATGAATGAATTAAAAATCCTTCATAATCGAAAAAGTCCGATTTAGCCACCTGTTAAAATCTTTATTTGTAAAATTTTCCATCCTTTAAGTAGAAAAAAGTCGCTTTTAAATATGTCATAATATTATTAGAAGTATATAAGATAGGAGAGTAGTTTGTTGAAAAGAAATGGTGGTAGAATATCTAAAATCGAAAGAGCATATAAACTGTTGCAATACCTAAAGAAAAATTCTGACAAAGACCACACAATAATGCAAAAGGATTTGAGGGAGAATTTTGAAATAGAGAAGTATGTGGGAGATAAGGAAACATATAATGATACTATAACTAAGCTTGCAATGGCAATGAACTTTGATGAATATGGTATTAAACCTGAAAAAGACTGGAGAATAGTGTTTAACGACTTCACGAAGAACTACGGTAGCAAAGCTCTTGAAAAAGAAGAAAGTGATGTTGAAATTTTAAAAAGTAAAATGAGAATTAGGGGGTTGTACTATAACCCTATCTTTACATATGAAGAAATCAATTACATTATAGAGGCTATTCTTTCTTCCAAAACTATTGACTCTGCTACTACTGATATACTTATTAAAAAGATAGAAGAAAATTTAACTTCAAAGTATTACAAGAAGAACCACAAAATTATATGCAAGGTAAAAGAAATTCCAAATGAAAATCAAAAATTACTGAGAGAAAATCTATTTACTATCCAAAAAGCTATTGATAGAAATGTTCAAATAAGCTTTATGTATAACGGTTACAACAAAGACAAAGTTTTAGTGCCAAAGTTAAATAAAAAGGTTACTGTCAGTCCATATTATTTTGTTGTTAATGAGGGAAAGTATTTTCTTGTTGCTTGTAAAGAAGTAGTGGAAAATCTGGTGAAAATAAGAAAGTTGACTGTATGGAGAGTTGACTTATTAACTGAAGTGGAAATTCCTTTGCCTAATGAAAAATATCAATCAGGTGGAATTCCCTCTATTGATAAAAGTAAGGTGGAAAATTTCACTCAAGATTTTTCAATACTATTTTCTAATTTTTATGAAAATGTGACTTTGGATAAGCCTACAAAAATTCAACTGAAAATAAGCAATAAAAATACTTCAACAGACTTTAAGAATACAGACTATACCTTTATGTATGATAGGTTTGGTAAGAAGTTTAAGTATCTTTATACAGAAAAATTTCCACCATACAAAGATGTTGTAGAGGTTAAGTGTAGTCCATATGTAATGGTAGATTTAGCATTGCAGTATAGTGATAAGGTAGAGGTTGTTGAGCCTGAGTTTGTGAGAGAAATGATTGTAGATACAATAAAAGAACTTACAAAAAAGTATATTGGAGAATTGTAAAATTCTCATTTTATGTGGTGAAAATATGAAAGAGGATGATAAGAAAATTATTTATTGATAACAGTAAAATAAAAATTTATTCTAGGAGGAAAAATGAAAATGAGTAAAAAATTAATATCAATTCTTCTTTCTGTTGCTATGGTAGTTACAGTTTTCTCAACTTTACCGATAGCTTCAGCTTTAGAAACAAATGACAGTAGTGTGTCAAGTGATAATTCCGGTACAACAGGTGATTGTACATGGACTTTTGATGAAAGTACAGGAATCTTAACTATTTCAGGTAATGGTGAAATGGGGGGTGGAATGCCTTGGTATGATTATGATTCTCAAATAAAGAAGGTAATTATTCAAGATGGCGTTACTTCTATAGGTGACCAAAGTTTAAGTGGTTGCTATAACTTAGTTTCTGTATCAATTCCAAAGAGTGTAAGAAAAATTGAAGGAATACCATTCAGTTACTGTTTACATTTGGAAAATATAAATGTGGATAGTAATAATAAGGACTATTTATCAGTTGATGGAGTTCTTTACAACAAAGATAAAAGCAAATTAATAAGATATGCACCGGGTAAAAAAGATAAAAGTTTTTCCGTTCCTGATACTGTTACAAATATAGGTTGGTGTGCTTTTGGATATAGTGCAAATCTAGAAACTGTTTCAATGAATGATAATGTAATAGAAGTGGAAGAACAGGTTTTTTCTGATTGTACAAATTTATCCAGTGTAAAATTATCAAATAATATTACAGTAATTGGCGAGAATCTTTTTTCTAAATGTGAAAATTTAAAGAATGTAAATATACCAAACAAGGTTACAGAAATTGAAGATAGTGCTTTTGAAAATTGTAAGAGTTTATCAACCATTACAATTCCAAATAGTGTAACAAGTATATCATATTCTGTATTTAGTGGCTGTACAAATCTTGCTAATATAACAATGCCTAATAATCTAAAAAGTATAGGTGGTAGCGTATTTTATGATACAGCTTATTACAATAATAAAAGTAATTGGGACAATCAAGTATTGTATTTTGATAAATACTTAGTTGCAGTTGATGAGAACATAAGTGGTGAATGCGTAATAAAAAACGGTACAAAATTAATTTGCGATAGTGCATTTAGTAATTGTTATGAATTAACCGGAGTTACAATTCCAAATAGCATAACAGTATTATCTGGTGGTGCTTTTGAATGTTCCGGTATAGTAAATGTAACTATTCCATCTAGTGTAATTAAGATAGATGCAGATGCATTTGGAAGTTGTGGAGATCTTGAAAATGTTTATTACCTAGGAACAGAAGACCAATGGAAATTAATTAATATTGAAATGTATAATGATTATCTTCTTAATGCCAATATTTATTGTAATGGTAAATTAATAGAAAAAGTTACATCGGGATTGACCGGTGATTGTCAGTGGAATTACGATAAGGAAAACAATACTCTTACTATTTCAGGTAATGGTAAAATGGCAGATTATTCTGGTTATAAAGATGTTCCATGGATTAATTATTCATCCAAAATATCTGAAATATTTATAAAAGATGGGGTGAAAAATATCGGAGCATATGCATTTTATAATTGTAGTCGATTAAATGAAATTGATATCCCTGATAGTGTCATTAGTATAGGTGAATATGCTTTTGGACAATGTAATTTTGTAGAAAAAGTAATAATACCATCCAGTGTAAATACAATTTCTAAAGGAGCATTTATGAATTGTAATGGTATTGAAAGTATTTACTATACAGGTACAGAGGAACAGTGGAATAATATTTCTATTGACAATTCAGAAGATTTAAATGATTATTTACAAATGGGAAAAGTTCATTTTGAATGGACAAGACCTGATACAAATGGAACTACCGATGATTGTAAATGGAATTATGATAGAGAAACATACACACTAACTATTTCCGGTAATGGTGAGATGGGTAACTATTATGATTACACCGATGTTCCATGGAATAAATATATAGAAAAGATAAAATATGTATCTATTGAAGATGGTGTAACCGGTATAGGTAGGCATTGTTTTTATCATTGTTACAGAGTAGAAAGTGTAACAATACCTAACAGTGTAAAAATAATCGAACTAGGTGCTTTTGATGAATGTGAGCAATTGTCAAGTATAAATATACCGGATAGTGTTACAAAAATTGAAACCTGTGCATTTGAGAATTGTACAAAGTTAAGTGAAGTTAATATTTCTAAGTATGTATCAGAAATTGGTGATAATGCATTTAGTTATTGTGAAAATCTAAAGAGTATAAATGTTGATTTAAAAAATAAGTATTATATTTCTATAGATGGAAATTTATATGATAAAAATGTTACGGAATTAAAGCAATATTCTCTAGGTAAAACTGAGGATACTTTTACACTTCCTAAAACTGTAGAATATATCCCTGAAAATGTAGTTAGTGGATGTAATTATTTAGTAAATGTTAATATTCCGGAAAATGTTGAGTTTATTAGCGATATAGCTTTTGATAACTGTACTAAATTAAATAATATTAACGTTGATAATAATAACAAAACTTATTCATCAATTAACGGAACCCTATATAGTAAGGATAAAACAGAACTTTTATTGTATCCAATGGGCAGAACAGAAGAACAATTTGTAATACCAAATGGAGTAGTAGAAATAGGATATTCTGCTTTTTCTAAAAGCTATTCATTATGTAGCATAGTTATTCCACAAAGTGTAACAATTATCAATGATGCTGCTTTTGAATTTGTCAGTATTGAAAATGTTTATTATACTGGAACTGAAGAACAATGGAAAAATATGACATTTGGTATAAATAATGAAAGACTACAAGATGCTAATATTACATATAACTATGTACCAACAGAACCTACTATTCCGACAGAACCAACTACAGTTACCAAAACAGAACCAACTACAGTTACCAAAACAGAACCAACTACTGTAACTGCAGAACCTACAACCTCAACAACAGTTACAACTACTGAACCTATCACTTCAACAACTTTACCGACAACAGTTACAACTGAACCATCAACTACTATTACAACAACACCTTCAACAGTTCCTACTACAACACAACCTACAACTACAAAACCAACTGTAAAGAAGGTAACAAAGGTATCATTAAGTAAGAAGTCAGTTGTATTGGTAAAGGGTAGAAGTACAACTGTAAAAGCAACAGTAACTCCAACTAATGCAACAAATAAAAGGTTAAAGTGGACAACTTCTAACTCAAAGGTAGCAGTAGTAAATTCACAAGGTAAAATCACTGCAAAGGGCAGAGGTAATGCAACAATTAAAGTAATGGCACTTGATGGTAGTAACAAGTATGCAACTGTTAAGGTAACAGTAAAGCAACCTGTAACATCTGTTAAACTTAACAGAAATTCAGCTATCCTAAAAGTAAAGGGCAAAGCTAAACAGAAAACTGTTACCCTAAAAGCTACTGCTTATCCAAAGAATGCAAATAATAAAGCAGTTTCTTGGAAGTCATCAAATACAAAAATTGCAACAGTAAATAGCAAAGGCAAAGTAACTGCAAAGAAAAAAGGCACTTGCTATATTTACGCTACTGCAAAAGACGGCAGTAAAAAATCTGCAAAGTGCAAGATTGTTGTAAAATAAATTTATAAAAAAAATATCTGAAATTGTGTTGAACCCCTTGTTTTGCAAGGGGTTTGATACTCTCTAAAATTAAATTACAAAGGTGGGATTAAATGAGTACATATGTTATCGGAGATATTCACGGAGAATTTAATCAGCTTTTAGAATTATTAAATTCAATGGATTTTTCTTCTAAGGATTGGTTGTATGTAATGGGTGATGTTATAGATAAAGGTGAATATTCTATCAAGTCATTGAAGTTACTTATGGGTTTGCCTAACTGTACTTGTCTTATGGGAAATCATGAATTAATGATGCTGAAGAATAGAGAAATGATAAATAATCTAGGTAATCTTTCAAAGAAATTTATAGAGAATAATTGTTTAAACATTTTAGATTGGCTTAATAATGGTGCTGAGTCTACATTATGTGAACTTTCTGAATTGTCTTTAGATGAAAGAAATAAGATTTTGGATTATGTAGAAAAGTTTAAGCCTTATGTTGAACTGAGTGTTAATGGTGTTGATTATTTGTTGGTACATGGAGGACTAGAAAATTTTTCAGTTGAAAAATCTATTGCCGATTATTCATTAGAAGAATTAGTTTGGGATAGACCTGACTATAGCAAAAAATATTTCAGTAACAAGATTTTAGTAACCGGTCATACACCTACTCAGCGTATAAAAGAAAATACCTTGCCGGGATATATTTTTATTGGTAATAATCATATTGCACTTGATTGTGGTGCTTTTTCTCCTAAAGGCAAATTAGCCGGAATCTGCCTTGAAACTATGGAAGAATTTTATTCCAGATAAAATTTACAATAAATAATTTCAAAGCCTTTATTAATTATTGTAATTTAGTTAATTTATTAAAAACTAATATTCACAGAAAGAAATCTCCTTGATTAATTTCAAGGAGATTTTTTGTATAGAAAAATTTTGCGAAAAAATAAAATTCTTTTGCAAAATACAACAAAAATATAATTATTTAATGTATAATGATAATATGACATTTATTTACAATTTTCAGTATATCATCTTGAAATAAAATTATAGAATTTAAAAAAAGTTAAAACTATTTTGGCTTTTAAATCGTCTATATATTAGAAACAGCATAAGTATGCACAAAGGAGAATGCTATGTATAACGATTCAAGATGTAAAATTAATGACAAAATGAATATTGTAAAGACAATTTTACTAAAGTGGAAAGAGTCAATTGTTCTTACTGATGAAAATAAAGAGAAGTTGTTTCAATGTATTGCTACGGTGATTGATGTTGATTGCAAAAACAATAAACCGGTAAAGTTTACAACACCGAATTTAGTGAAAAGAGCAATTGATTTTAGTCCTAATAGTGTTTACACATTGTATATGAAAACTTGTGATGAAGTTTTTAAGTTTATTTCAATGCTACTAAACGAAGATAAGTCAAAGGTAGCACTGGCATTTGTGGAAACATATGCTTATGGATTTTTTAATTTAAGAGATTATGATTTTAGTGTAAGTGTAGAAAGATGGCTAAAAAATATAGCCATTGATGTTGTTAAGAATATAAGGGATAAAAATATAAAATAAGTTGTTGAGTAGGGTATTAGTATGAGTAAGGAAAAATTTAAGTACACAAAAAAATTTCTTGAAAAAGTGAAAAACGGTGATAATGATGCAACAACTTTGCTATATGAAGATGCAAAGGATATTGCATATAATAAGGCTTATAGTATCCTTAACAATCACCATGATGCTGAGGATATTGCTGAAGATTCTGTTCTGAGAGCAATAGAAAAGATAGATACAATCAAAAAGCCAAGTGAGTTTCCGGCATGGATAAGAAGAGTTGCCGAGAATAAATCTAAGGACTATATCAAGAAAGATAAGCCAACCTATATGGGTGAGGACTTTGAATATACAACTAATGATTTAAACAGTGACCAAAAAGTACTGCCTGAAAAGATGGCAGATTCACAAGAAAACATTGACCTGTATAAAAAGTTAATTTCAAAATTAACCGATGACCAAAGAAATGCCCTTGTGCTAAATAGAATTGAAGGTTACAAAACCAGAGAAATTGCAGAAATGCTTGGTTGTTCAGAAAATACAATTAAGTCAAGAATTCATCAAGGTGAGAAAAAACTGGTTAAAGAAGTCGAAAGCCTAAAGAAAAAGGGTTATACACTAAACGGTATGATGCCACTTGATTTCTTTACAGTTATGTCAAAGTCATTAGGTGTAACCTCAACCAATGTTGCATCTGTTGTTGGTGCAACTGTATTAAAATTGTTATCAATGAAAATCGTTGCAAGTGTAGTGGCAGTGGTGGTTGTAGTGTCAGGGGTTATTGGAACTAATTATTTTTATAGTAAGAGTGGTGAAAATATAAAAAAAGTAACTGTTTATAAAAAATTAAACCTAGTTCCCAATGTTGTTGGAATTTCAGCCAAAGAAGCTAAAAATACTTTGAAGTCATTCAATATTAAATATAAACCTATATATGGTTCTTCTAATAAATATGATGAAAACTATATTTTTAATCAAAATCCCAGAAAAGGAAAAACAATAAAAGAACGAGAAGTAGTGACAATATATATTTCAAGGGGTGCAGATTATATTATTCCTAGTTCAAATAATCAATATATAAAAGCAAGTGAACTTAAAGGTATGAGCAAGAAAGAATTGACTCTTGCATTGAACGAAATTTATGCAAGATATGGTTTAATGTTTAATACTACAAGTGTTCAGAAATATTTTAATTCTAAGGATTGGTATGTACCTTCAATAAAGCCCGGTCATTTTGATGACTCACAATTTAACGATTATGAAAGACATAATGTAGATACTATCGTTAATTATATGAAAGAAAAAGGATATAGATAATCATATATATAATAAAAAAGGCATTTGTGAATTTTCACAAATGCCTTTTCTGTTACATAGAAAGTTGTTTTTTAATTCTATTTTCTAATTCTGCTTTTACATTTCCTGTATCGTTGAGGATTTTAATATTTTTACCGTAAGGAAGTAGCCTTGTAACGATTTCAAGTGAATCTTGTTTGTCATATTTTATTGTTACGTTGTACCTATCATCAAGTCTGGTACATAACTTTTCCCATGGTGTAAATTCTGTTAGCAATCTGTCAGGAATATTTTTCACATTAGTAAATTCTAATGTTATTTCTTTACGCTGATTAAGAATGTAATTTTTGATGTTTTTCTCAGCCAAATTTCTGTCATAACTGTCACTGAGGATTTCTACAGAATTTATTTTTTCAAGATTGTAAACAGAAACTGAATTTTCCTTTTTGCAATGAATTCTGAACTTGTCATCTTTGTTAGAATATTCTAACAAACCAATGTTTACTGTCCTTGTTGAATTGTTTACTGACTTATAATTGATTTTTACGACTTTCTCATCAGTAAAAGCTTTAACTATCTTTTTGAAATTGTCAATGTAAATGTCAGTATCTGCAATTTCGTTATGACTTTTAAATTTGTCATAGTAATTTATACTGCTTATAGGTAAATCATTTTCTTCAACAGTAAAAATTTCTTTCAGCTTAGAAAGTTGATTTTCTTCTAAAAATAACTTTGCCTTAGAACTGTTAACACAATACTTTAACCATTGAATTTCTATTTTTGTCAGTGGTAATAAATCATAAAAAATATTTATGCTATTGTCCTTTAATTCAAAAATATCAAGTGCCGTTAAGTCAAAGTCATTCTTAAACAATCCATTAGATTGAATATCACTACCTTTTAAATGTTGAATAATACAGTTACCTGATTTTTCATAATCTAAGTTAAAAACTTCATTAAAGATTTGGTTTGAATATAGATTACCGTTTTCATTTTTAGCAGGTGGTTGATTTTCAAAATTATATTTATTGTCAGAGTTTTCAGTAGTCTCTGTTACAAAATCACTTAAGACATTTTTTGTAACATAAACCTCATCTACTGTTACAGATAAAATCCTCTTAGCAAAAGTTTTTATCCAAGAATACATTTCAATAGGTTGTGTTACTGTTGCAGTGAAGGTCAGTATATTCTTTTCAATAGAAAATTTACCGATTCTGCTTTCTCTTGCAACTCTGTTAAAAATGTATTCTTCATTATCTTCAACTTTTAGTTTTAAGGTAACATTATGAACCTTGATTTTTTCTTTAGCATTACCATTTTTAAAATCATTGTACCCAACACCCCATAAGTACTTTGTTGACTTTTTAGCATTTTCAATTTCAGCAGTATGATTTTCTTCAATATTAGTTTTTACTATCTTATCAATAAAGTCAATACGAGTTGAAGTAACACCTCTAAAAATAGGATTGTAACATATTAGATGTTGCCTACCGTTGTATGTACTTTGTCTTATCTCAATAGGATAACAAACAAAACATTGTGGCTTTAGGTCAATACCGTTACGGTAAAAAACTTTTATCCATAGTTTATTCTTTATTGCATATAGTAGGTTACAAATATTGTAGTCGCTTAGTGTGTTGAAGAAGTACTTGTGTTTGTATGAAAAGATATTTTTCCTATTACCTATCCTATTGTTGATAAATGTACCTACCACACCAAGTGCAGTTGTTTCTGAAAAGAAATTTATCATATTGCAAAAGTTATTTGTATCAATATCTTTCAGAATATTATTCAGCATATTATCACTTAATTTATAGCAATAGGAATTTTTATATTTTCTACTTTCAATGATACCTAGTTCTTTTAAGTCTGAAAGTGTATTTTTAAAATTCTTTAGGGAAAAGTAGTTGTAATTATCCAGAATTTTATATAGGTCATAAAGTTGATTTAAAGTTTTGTAATTTTCATAAGGACAATCATCTTCCAATTCAAGTGTATATGGATTTACCTTTTTACAACAAGCAGAAATATATTCAGCAAAAGTACCGGTAATACTGTTTCTGCATTCATTCAAAACTATTTCTGTAAAATCCGAAAATATATCTTTTTTAGTTGATTTAGGAATATTATCCCAACTATTTTTATTATTATATTTTGCTTGTTCTTTCTTAAAGTTTTCAACTTCATTTTCATATTCATTAATAAAATAATCCTGTAAATTATCAATATAATCAACATTAGAATTAAGTGCTAATACAATAATGAAAAATGAAATATCGGGTTTACCTACAGTGTGTCTGTATAAAGAAAAGAAAGGATTATTTTCTACAAATATTGAATCAATAGTGCAATAACATGGTGTGTTTTTGTTACTGAAAATAATCTCAGGATTATCAGCAAATATTTCCTTTAAATTTGAAATATCATTAGAAAAGGTACTTGGCAGTTGATTTTTGTCAGTAAATTTTCTTTTGAAATCAGAAAACTTTTTGTTTTTGCTAATGCCTTTGTATTGATAAACAAACATATCCCTAATGTAGTTTTTGTATTTATCATTAAAGTTACTGGGCAATATAGCATTAGAATTTCCTTTAGATACCATATTATCACCTTTAAGTTACTATTTTACAAATATTATAACATAATTTTTCAAAATGTAATCAAATAATTTTCAAAATTTCATTTTATCTTTCCAATTTTTGTAGTTTATTTTTAGCTGACCACTAAGTATAATGAACTCAAAAGAAACACAAAAACCATTGTTTATTAATAAGGAGAAACATATGATGAAAGAAAATAAAAAAGGCTTTAAGGTATGGGTAAAGGAACATAAGAAACAGTTAATTATTGCGGGGGTAGGTGCAATGGCTGTTACAGGAATTATATTGGGATATAAAAACAAGGATTTTATTATTGAAAAACTACCACAGTTTAAGGGCACTAATAATCACTCAAAGGTAACTGTACTTGAGACAACTACCGAAAGAACTGTAGTTGAGTCAATTACAGAAAAAATCACTGTTGCAGAATCAACAGTGAATACCCGTTCATACACCACACCACAAAAACCCTTTGATGTTAGAATGCATATAAGAACTTTACCAAACGGACAACAACATTCTGTTGAAAAGGCAATGGAAGCAGAACGTTTAGGAATACCATTACTTAGTAATCAAACATTAGTAGATCCACACCAAAGAAATGTAGCATAATTAATAAAAAGAAAGGTGATATTTATGAAGATAACAACAAATGAAATTCTATCCAATATGGATGAAAAGAAAATTTTCACAACAAAGGTAAGTTCATACTATGAGTATACTGATAATTTAATTAAATTAAGAAACAATGTAGTAATGCTTACTAAGGATGAAGGTGAAGATGATTATATTAATCTTCAGGATGCTATTGATAAGCTAAAATTATTGGCAGTTAAGAAAAATCTTCAAGATAATCTTACTGTCCAAAAAGCAATTGACTCTCTATGTGATGTTGATAGAGAATTAAGGACTGTTTATCCGGGAATAGGTTGCGAAGCTATAGTGGCAAAAAGTTTACAGTCTGTTGACAGACCGGAAGTTACTGTTTATAAAAATGTGTACCTGTCTAACGGAAAAGACAAAGCTGTTGCAGATAATATTGTGTTGACTAATAACGGTGTTATTCTCTTAGAGGTGAAGAAAATTTCAAGTAATATTACCATTGATGAAAATGGAAGATTACTTATTGACGGTAAATTTTCTTATGATAAAGCATCACTTAGTGAAGTGATGAGTACTAAGAGAAAGCTATTGGCAGAATGTTTACAGAATAAGTTTGCAGAGAAAAACATTGATATGGCTATTTCTGTTGATAGTTACATTGTGTTTGTTACACCTGATGATAAAGAAATTATCGTTGATGATAATGGTTCTGAGAAATGGTGTTTCTCTAATGAAGTTAATCTTAAGGTAGATACTTATTCTAGCAAAATTAACTATAGTAAAGAAGAACTGGAAAGTTTCAAACTTATATTAGGTGAAATGGAAGCTTGCAAAAAGGCTTTTTCTATTAATGATGATTTTCCTGAGCTAAAGAAAAATATTGCTGAAGGTTTATCCCTACTTTTTAATGACGATAGTAAAGAAAAAGAGGAAGAAAAAGAGGAAAAGGCAATAAGACTTCAACAAATAAGAAGAAAAAGAATGAAGGCAAAAGCAAGAAAGAAAAAGAAAATTCTTGTATCAAGTGTATTAGGAGCTTCTTTGTTGGGAGGTGTTGCATTAACTGCAAAGTGCTTATCTTCAAAAAGAAACTAAACTGATACAATGTATTAATTACTTTATACTTCTCTATGAATTATTTGTAGAGAAGTATGGTGATTGGTGCTTATATACTAAAAAAATAAAAATTCTATAAATTTATATATAATATTGACAAATAATAAGTAGTATTATATAATAAAAATGTCCTTAAGGACCAAACCAGCCGTGTAAATTTATTTTTTGTAGTATTATGTGTTAATACCAAAAGACATAATATTATAAAGTACTAAAACATAGACTATGTAAAATATCTTTCACTAATGTTTTGAGGATTGAAAGGATTGTAAATTTACAAGGTCTTAAAACCCAACCGATATTGCCATCATCAAATATACGGATTGAAAGGATTGTAAATTTACAAGGTCTTAAAACCAAGTGTGTGACGAATAAAATCGCATCATTGATTGAAAGGATTGTAAATTTACAAGGTCTTAAAACAGTCCATCGAATTTGTTTTTGTTTTCTTCAGATTGAAAGGATTGTAAATTTACAAGGTCTTAAAACCAAAAGTCATAAACATCGGTATATGACAAAGATTGAAAGGATTGTAAATTTACAAGGTCTTAAAACCAATGATGGTGCTTGCAACACCGATACCAGATTGAAAGGATTGTAAATTTACAAGGTCTTAAAACTCTTTCATCTCCATGACCTCGCCACAGAGAGATTGAAAGGATTGTAAATTTACAAGGTCTTAAAACTATTTGTCACGCAACTCTTCATTATTCTTGATTGAAAGGATTGTAAATTTACAAGGTCTTAAAACGAAGCACTAGATTCAATGATTACGTTCTCTGATTGAAAGGATTGTAAATTTACAAGGTCTTAAAACTACAAAATCGTGTAGATTAAACATTATTACGATTGAAAGGATTGTAAATTTGCCTACACATATAGGTGGACTAACTTTGTTTTCTGAAAATAAAGACAAAAACAAAAGCAGAAGCTTTCAATCAGCAAAAGTAAATAAAGTAATAGAATTACTTAAAAACAGAAATTAAACAAAAGAAAAAAGGTCAATCAACTGAAAAAGCTGATTGACCTTTAGTAATAAATATTAAATTTTAGGAGGTTGTATCTATGGCAAAAAAGAAAAGAATAACTGCAAAGGAAAGAAAACAAAATCACAGAGAATCACTGATGAAAAAAGCTGATTCTAATGCAGAAAAAGAAAAAGCAAAAAAGCCGGTTGTAGAAAATAAGCCTGATACTGCCATATCAAAAGATAATACACCTAAGCCTAATAAGGAAATTAAAAAATCAAAAGCAAAACTTGCCGGTGTTAAGTGGGTTATTAAGGCTAATGACGATGTTGCTTATATTTCTTCTTTCGGTAAAGGTAATAATTCTGTACTGGAAAAAAGAATTATGGGTGATGTATCCAGCAATGTAAACAAAGACAGCCATATGTATGTTAACCCTAAATATACTAAGAAAAATTATGAAATAAAGAACGGCTTTTCTTCAGGCAGTAGCCTTGTGACTTATCCTAATAAACCTGATAAAAATTCAGGTATGGATGCTTTGTGCCTAAAGCCATATTTTGAAAAAGATTTTTTCGGACATATATTTACCGATAATATGCATATTCAAGCTATCTACAATATTTTTGATATTGAGAAAATACTTGCAAAGCATATTACAAATATTATTTATACAGTTAATTCTTTTGACCGCAATTATAATCAGTCAGGTAACGATACAATAGGTTTTGATATTAACTACCGTGTTCCTTATTCAGAATATGGTGGTGGAAAGGACTCAAATGGTGAGCCAAAGAATCAATCTAAATGGAAAAAAAGAAAGAACTTTATTAAGTTTTATAATAAATCTAAACCTCATTTAGGCTATTATGAAAACATTTTTTATGACCATGGTGAACCTATTTCTGAAGAAAAATTTTATAATTACCTTAATATTCTAAATTTTATTCGTAATAATACTTTTCATTATAAGGATGATGACATTGAATTATATAGTGAAAATTATAGTGAAGAATTTGTATTTATTAATTGCTTAAATAAGTTTGTTAAGAATAAGTTTAAAAATGTAAATAAGAATTTTATCTCTAATGAAAAAAATAACCTTTACATTATCCTAAATGCTTACGGTAAAGACACTGAAAATGTAGAAGTTGTTAAAAAGTATTCTAAAGAACTATACAAACTTTCTGTACTAAAAACTAATAAGAACCTAGGTGTCAATGTTAAAAAATTAAGGGAAAGTGCTATTGAATACGGTTATTGCCCTTTGCCTTATGATAAAGAAAAAGAAGTTGCAAAGTTAAGTTCGGTTAAGCATAAATTGTACAAGACTTATGACTTTGTTATTACTCATTATCTAAATAGCAATGATAAGATATTGCTGGAAATTGTTGAGGTATTGCGTTTATCTAAAAATGATGACGAAAAAGAAAATGTATATAAAAAATATGCAGAAAAGCTATTTAAAGCAGATGATGTTATTAATCCTATAAAGGCTATTAGTAAATTGTTTGCCGAAAAAGGCAATAAGCTATTTAAAGAAAAGATAATTATTAAGAAAGAATATATAGAAGATGTTAGTATTGATAAGAATATTTATGACTTTACCAAGGTGATTTTCTTTATGACTTGTTTCCTTGACGGTAAAGAAATTAATGACTTGCTAACTAATATTATCAGCAAATTACAGGTTATTGAAGACCATAATAATGTAATAAAATTTATTTCCCATAATAAGGATGCAGTTTATAAAGATTACAGTGATAAGTATGCTATTTTTAGAAATGCCGGTAAAATTGCAACTGAATTAGAAGCAATAAAGAGCATTGCAAGAATGGAAAATAAAATTGAAAATGCACCACAGGAACCTTTGTTAAATGATGCTTTGTTGGCACTTGGTGTTAGCAAAACAGACTTAGAAAATACTTATAATAAATACTTTGATTCAAAGGAAAAAACAGATAAGCAAAGTCAAAAAGTCAGTACATTCCTAATGAATAATGTGATTAACAACAATAGGTTTAAGTATGTTATTAAGTACATAAACCCTGCCGATATTAACGGTTTAGCAAAGAATAGATACCTTGTTAAGTTTGTTCTCAGTAAAATTCCAGAAGAACAAATTGACTCTTATTATAAGCTGTTTTCTAATGAGGAAGAACCTAGTTGTGAAGAGAAGATTAAGCTACTTACAAAGAAAATTTCTAAGCTTAATTTTCAAACCTTGTTTGAAAATAATAAAATTCCGAATGTAGAAAAAGAAAGGAAGAAGGCAATTATCACCCTTTATTTCACAATTGTTTATATTCTTGTTAAGAATTTAGTTAACATTAACGGTTTATATACTTTAGCTTTATATTTTGTTGAGAGGGATAGATATTTCTACAAAAAGATTTGTGGAAAGGCACTTCGTAGAAAAGTAGGTGATAAGTATGATTACCTATTGTTACCGGAGATTTTCTCAGGTAGTAAATACAGAGAAGAAACAAAAAATCTAAAGCTACCTAAAGAAAAAGATAGAGATATAATGAAAAAGTATCTTCCTAATGATAAAGATAGGGAAGGCTACAATGATTTTTTCACGGCTTATCGTAACAACATTGTTCACCTAAATATAATTGCAAAACTTTCTGAATTGACAAAAAATATTGATAAGGATATTAATTCTTATTTTGATATTTATCATTATTGCACACAGAGAGTGATGTTTGATTATTGCAAAATGAACAATAATGTTGTACTTGCAAAAATGAAAGATTTAGCACATATCAAAAGTGATTGTGATGAATTTAGTAGTAAACATACTTATCCTTTTTCTTCAGCAGTTTTAAGGTTTATGAATCTTCCTTTTGCATATAATGTGCCAAGATTTAAGAATTTATCTTATAAAAAATTCTTTGATAAACAATGATTAAACCACTAAAGAAAACTTAAATGATTTTATAAGAATATTGTATTAATTGATAAAAACAATTACTATAATACAAAAACTATTATTAAAATATACAAAACATATAGAAAATTTAAAATTTTGTATTGACATTAAAAAATCACAGGTCTATAATGCAGACAAAGACAAGGGCGTCACACAAATAAGTGTGATGTCCGTTTTTTATTATAGGCAATATTTGTATGTGAATTGGAATTTGTAATTATAAATATTGCGTTTTATCTCACTGACAAAGAGGTCACGAAATAGGTTCGTGGCCTCTTTTTTATATGTTTGTTTAGTGTCAGAAAAGAACAAACAAGGAAGGGGAAGAAAAAATGAAAGAAGTCGTGAAGAAAATTGTTTCTGTTGCACTTTGTGTGCTGATTGTTACCAGCGTAGCAGTAATTAATATTACAGCAAGTGCAGCAGAAGAAAAGTCCTACAAAATGGGTCTGGTAGATTTTGATGCCGTATTATCAGGTACTGATATGAAGGCTAAAAACTATCAGAAAATGGAAAAGTATATTTCCGATGCTGATAAGGAAAATGATGATATTGTTGTTTTCCCTGAGTATTCATTAACTAGCACAAAGGGTGATGCAGTTAGTGTTAAGGAAGATACTTATGTTAAGGACATTGCAAAATTAGCAGATGATGACGATATGTACATTCTTTTCGGTGCAACAACAAAGGAAGACAGTAAATACTATTCTTCAATTGTTATTTGTGATCCTGAAGGTAATGTAGATACATATGATAAAACTCATCTTACTGATACAGAATATAAAGAGGGATTTTCAGTAGGTGATACACCATATGTACTAAAGACTTCATTTGGTACTTTTGGTTTAGCATTAGGTAATGAGTTTGGTGAAGTTGCTGAACTTGGCAAATACTATTATGGTTATTCTTGCAACGGTGTAATTGTTTGTAAGGCTTACGGTTATGACACAAGTGATTCCAAAGCGCTTTCACAAGCTGAATATGATATGTACACACAAACATACGCATATGCTCGTATGTACTCAAGATATGTTGCAACTGCTAACCTTTACACAACAAATGGTAACACAAGTTACTTTGGTGAAAGTAATATGATTACTTCATCATCACAGTCATCTAGTGCATATCCAATTGGTGGTGCATTAAAAGACGGTATTTATAAACCGGCAACAACAAAAGAACCGGGTGTTCGTTCAGGTGAAGTTAACAAGAACAAAGCAAGTAACGGTATGTCATCAAGAAGATTATGTCAACTTGCTAACTGGTATGGTGAACTTACAGATTATGAAAAACCGGTATATGGTGCAGGTAGTAAGTACAAAGATAATGCAAAGGTTGCATCAGTAAACTTCCATCCTGTATGGGGTGACTTAGACGGTAATGTTAAACTAATTGAAAATATTATGAGCGATGCTCACAAAGATGGTGTTGACTTTCTGGTATTCCCTGAAATGGCTTTAACAGGTTATGATGTAGTTACACCGGACAGTTATGATGATGAGCTAAAAGCTAAGTTCGGTAATGATTATATGCAACATGTACTTGCACAGACAATTAGAGGTAACAACCCAAGTAAGTATATGGTAGAAATTCAGAAACTAGCTGAAAGCTACGGTATGTATGTACTGATTGGTTTACCTGAAAGAGATGAAGTTGACTCTGATTTATATTGGAACTCAGTTGGTATCTTTGGTCCTAATACATTAAAGTCATACAGAAAAGTAAACCTTGCTTTCCCAGAACCTAACTGGGCAGCTTATAGTACAGAGAATGACGGTGTGTTTGAAACTCCATTTGGTTATGTTGGTGTAGCTATTTGTGCTGATATTTATAACTATCAGGAACTACAGAGAACATATTCAGAAAAAGGTTGTAGAATTGTAGTTAACTGTACTGCAGGTGCTGCATCTAACAGTTGTATGGATGGCTCATGGCAGTTAACATATCAAAACAGACTGGAAAGCTTTATGCTTCGTGATAACAACTTTATGATTACATCTAACTTAGTAGGTTATGATGGTCCTATAACTGAAGCAGTAAAGAATGTTCTTGCTAAGTATGGTAAGACAGTTGATGATTTATATACAGCTTATTGTGATTCATCAAATAAAGAACTAAATAGTATTTGGAAAGAAGTAACTAGTCTATATGCTCTAAAGACAGGTGACAAAACTTCTGAAAGAACATACATTTTCCCAGGTGCATCAGTTTGTATGGGTCTGGATAGTTCATCTTCAACAGGTACTCATGTATTTGGTAACTATACTTCTTCCGGTGTTCAGTACAACAAGGATGGTTCAACAACTGCAAACCCTTATATGAACTTAACTCCGGATACATTTAATAAATATTATGTAGGTGACTTTGACTTATCAAAGGCTACTATGGATAATATTTATAACTCAAACCCATATTCATATAGACCAAGTCTATACTACAAGTGGTATTGTGATTTATTCTATATGACATATGGTCAGGCTACAAACAGCACAATTACAGACAGTAAATCAGGTGTAACAGTTATTGGTGACAGACTAGTACCTGATGCTAAGCTAACAACAACTTCCGGTACTACTGTAAAGAATACAACTCCTTACAAACTAAAGACAAATGAAATTAATACAGTTAAGTCTTATAATTACAATATTTCTAATGTAACACTTACAAGTGATTACAATAAGAGAACAAAGACTGACACTAATGGTCAAACAACAGAAACTGTTGTAGGTAAATATACAGGTAGCTACCTACCATTCGTAGGAGAGGTTAAAGTAACAGTACCTGTTGATACAGATGCTATTTACTATCTATATAAAGTAGAAAACAACAAACCTGTATATGTAGGTTCATCAGCAGTAACAAAGAGTTACTCAAAGGATGGTTACACAGTTAATAAGGTTATTGTAGCAGGTGACTCAATCTCCTTTACAACTGATAAACAGTCAGGTAGTTATGTACTTGTTTCTTACAAGGCAGCTAAGAAAACTTCTGTATCAGTTACAAGTCATCCTAAGTCACTATATGTAAAGGCTACTTCACAGATTGAAGCAACAGTAAATAACCCTAGTGGTGCTACAAAGTACAAGAGTTCTAACTCAAAAATAGCAAAGGTTTCTTCTACAGGTAAAGTTACAGCAGTAAAGAGTGGTACAACTACTATTACAGTTACAAACAATGGTATTTCTAAGTCATTTAAATTAACTGTAAAGAATCCTAAGTTAAGTGCAACAAAACTAACTCTAAAGGTTAAGAAAACTGCAACTCTAAAGGTAACAGGTAAAGTAGGTAAAGCTAAATTTACTTCACTAAATACTAAGGTTGCTAAGGTAACTTCATCAGGTAAGGTAACTGCCCTAAAGAAAGGTATTGCAAAGATTAAAGTTGTATCCAATGGTGTTACAATGATTTGTAATGTTACTGTTAAGTGATTTAATTACTGATTGCTAAAATGATTGATGAAAGTAAATTAGTCATTTTAGATTAGTTTTACATTTTGAATTTCATTTAAGAAAAAGTGTATTCCAATGAAGTTGATTAAGTTATATTAAGACTTGTTTTATAAATTTGTTTTATATATTATTTTCCACAATGTAATAACCCCTAAAACAAAAGCTGACACTTTTTATAGTGCCAGCTTTTGCTTATGTAAAATTAACTTTTTATATTATCCTGTATAATTTCTAAAATTTCCGGAATATCGTATTTTATTGATATGCAACTGTTTTACGCAATTATTGCGTAAAGTTTTAAAATAATATACGCAAAAGTTGCATATTACTTTTGATATTTTTACGCAATTCTTGCATAAAATATATTACCTGATATGCATATTATAAGTTTATAAATATTATATGATGATTAATTCACCATATATAAAAGCTGACATTACATTGTGTAGTGTCAGCTTTTAAAGTAATTATCATTATTCCTAGTTTATACTAAAAAATAGCCACTACAATTTGTAGTGACTATTTTTTATATTATATTAATTTTTTTATTCAACAATTTTCCATTTATCAACATCAAAAACACCTTTTGTAGTGATTCTAAGTGATGGGATAACAGGTAAGCTGATAAATGAAAGTGTCATAAACGGGTCAATATTTTTGCTAACACCTAAGCTATAAGCAGAGGCTTTTGCTTTTTCAAGTTTATCATTAACTACTTTTAATGGTTCTTCCGACATTAAACCGGCAATAGGTAATTCCAGTAATGCTTTGATTTCACCATTTTCAACCACAACAATACCACCGTTATTATCCTTAATTGCGTTAACTGCAATTGCAATATCAGAGTCACTACAACCTACTGTAATAATGTTGTGTGAGTCGTGAGCAATAGAAGTAGCAACTGCACCTGACTTTAGGGAATAACCCTTAACATATCCTACGCCAATGTGGTTTGTGTTTTTGTGTCGTTCAACACAAGCAATTTTTAGTATATCATTTTCAACATCAATATGGTTAGCAGTACCGAGATTTTTTGTTAGCAGTTCACCACTAACTAAACCTATCAATCCTAAATCACCTTTAATATCAAAACTTTCAGGTGTAACTTTGTCAAGGTGGAAAGTATTGTGGCATTTCTCTACTAATCTACTTTCAATAGTAGGAGTAGGGAAGTCAATAACCTTTTTACCGTCAAATACTAGTTTACCTCTTTTATAAACTTGCTGAATGTCAAAGTCCCTAATGTTGTTTACCACTACTATATCAGCTAAGTAACCTGAGGCAATAGCACCTTTATTGTTAAGTAAAAAGTATCTTGCTGCATGATGGGTTGCAACCTTTAGTGCAATAATAGGATTAGCACCATTTCTGATTGCCTCTTTAACTATGTAGTCAATGTGGCCACCATATAATAAATCATTTGGGTGCTTGTCATCAGTAGCAAACATACACCTTGCATAGTATTTGTCATTAAGTAAAGGCATTAGTGCTTTTAGGTTGTGAGCAGCAGTACCTTCTCTAATCATAATGAATTGACCTTTTTGTAATTTCTCAAGAGCATTTTCAAAGGTTGAACATTCATGGTCAGAATATACACCTGCTGAAATATATGCATTAAGGTCATTACCGGAAAGCTCAGGTGCATGACCATCAATTTTTTTGTGGTGTGCTTGAGATGCAATAATCTTTGAAACTACTTTACTGTCACCATTTATAACACCAACATAGTTCATCATTTCAGCAAGACCAAGAACTTTTTTGTGTTCAAAATATTTATCAATGTCATTGTATTCAAGAACTGCACCACTTTCATCAATTTCAGTAGCCGGTACACAAGACGGCAACATAAAGTGAACATCTAAAGGCAAATTACTTGTAGCCTCAATCATATATTCAATGCCATCAGTTCCCATAACATTTGCAATTTCATGTGGGTCAGTAATAACAGTAGTTGTACCGTGAGAGATAACAGCCTTTGCAAATTCGGTAGGAGATACCATTGAGCTTTCTAGGTGAATATGTGCATCAATAAATCCGGGTAATACAATTTTGCCCCTAACATCAACTTCAACTTTACCGTTATATTTTCCAATACCGGCAATTAGACCGTTAGAAACTGCAATGTCACCTACTAAAAATTCATTAGAAAATACATTTAGATATGTTGCATTTTTCAGTACAAGGTCAGCTTTTTCTCTGCCGGATGCAACTGCAATAACTTGTTGCTTAACTTTCAATTTTCTTTCAATCTTTTGTTCATATGTTTCTGCCATAATAGCACCACCTTTCAAAGATAAATCTTTAAATTAATTATATCATTGTACCTTGTATAATTAAAGTACTTTTACATTAAATAAAGTTTATATTTATGTTTTTTTCTGTACGGTATTTATAGTGATTGTATATTTTTAGCAAATTTATTACTAAATAAATTAGTTGGACATATATACTATTCGACATATCTATATTTTAATTATGATATATTGATATTTAAAACAAACAATATGGAAATGTTTTGTACAACTTTTTGATAAATAAAAGATTGCAAAATAAAAATGTACATAAATCTATAAGTGAATTGAAATAAATATAGTGTTTATTATAGAAAAGTTTATTTTTGTTCAATTTTAGTTGTAAAAAGTTTGAAAACGCACTATAATTGATTGTGGAATTTGTATAAAAACAAGTTCAAAAATGTAGCAAAAGCTACAAATAGGAGGAAGAAAATTGAGAAAACAAACAATGAGAGCGTTATCTGTATTGTTATGTGTATTGATGACAGTGTCAAGTTTTTCAGTTCTAACTGCATTTGCAACTGAAAATAAAACAAATAATACACAAGCTACAGATGTCAACAAAAATTCAACAGTAGTTGATGTTGATGGTCAAAAGTTCGGTACAGGTGACCTAGGTAAAAGTGATGATGATAATGCTCCTACAATTAGTAGCGAAAATCAGTATTATTCAATTGTTGCTAAGGAAGAAGGTACAACAAAGGCTAAAGCTAAGGCTCAGGCACTTGATGGTGACAGTGATTTACCTTCAAAGGTGGATAATAGCCAAAGTAAGTATTTCCCACCAATTAAGAGCCAAGGCAGTGTAGGTTCTTGTGTTGCATGGGCAGAAACATACTATCAGTTTAGTTATACTCAAAATAAAAAACTTAACAGAACTGCTACTTATGAAAATAGCTTTTCACCTTTATGGACATATAATTTCACTAACTTTAGTGATGATATTGGTTCATATGATAGTGCTACATATAGTGTTTTAAGAAATATTGGTGCACCTACAATTAAAAATTCACCCAATATTACAGATCCTGCAAAATGGACAGTTACAAAAGAGGCTTTTGACGAAGCACAGAAATATAAGTTAAGTAGTTATAGTTATATTTCAACAGGTGATGGTGAAACACCTATTACAAATCCTAAAAGTAGCAATCTAGACACAGTTAAGACTGCACTTATTAATGGGGAAGTACTTACTTTTTCAACACATGCAGCATACGGATTTACTTATGGAATAATTCAAAAGAATAGTCAGATACCGGAAAATACAAAGTATGCCGGACAGTATATAGTACCTTATCTTGTGTCAACAAGAGGCGGTCATCGTATGACTATTGTTGGTTATGATGATGACATTTGGTATGATATTAATGAAGACGGTAAGGTACAAGAAGGCGAAAAGGGTGCTTTCAAGGTTGCAAACTCTTGGGGTGATGATTGGTTGAATAACGGATATATTTGGATTTCTTATGATTCAATCAATAGAACTTCATCAGTAAATAATAGTACAGTTTTATCAAATAGAGTAAGAGCTAATTGTATTGATGATATAGCAAGAATATCTGTAAAGCCGGTATCTGATTGTTCAAATATTAATTTTGAATATACACTAAGTTCAAAAAGCCGTAATGATATAAAAATTAAAATTATTGCTAAGAATAAAACAACAGGTTCAACTTATTCATCTTATTCTGAACCATTTGAAACATATAGTAATTATTATGTAAATAATGATTACTCCTTTGATGGTACAAAAACAGAAGCTAAGGGTACATTTACATACGATTTAAACAGTATAGTTGAAAACTTGAATTCTAATAATGTAGAGGATTATACTTGGACATTTAGTTTTCAGGACACAGATAATAATGACAGTACACTATCTGTATCAGATGTTAAGATTGTAGATAATAACAATAATAAAACATATAAGTCAGATTTAAACGGTACAGTAAAATTAAATGGTAATTCAAAAGATATTACTGTAAATGCTGGCGGTACTACTCCTGATAAGAATGCAGTAACAATTTACTACAAAGGTTACTCATCACCATATATCCATTATCAGGTAGGTGATGGTAACTGGACTACAGCACCGGGTAAAGCAATGACACCTGATACAACAGTTGATGGTTACACACATACATATACAATTGACCTAGGTACATCAGACTATGCTAATGTTTGTTTCAATGATGGTAATAATAATTGGGATAGTAAAAACGGTCAAAACTATAAGTTCAAAAAGGGCACATATACATTTAAAAATGGTGTAATTACACCAATTGCAGTTGATAATAATTTTGGCATTAAGTCATTCGATATTACTCCGGCAGATGGTAAAATTGAAGCAGGTGATTATGTTTCAATGAAAGTAACACTTAAGAATGCTACTTCCGGTGCTGTAAGTAAATTCACATATTTAGATTCAAACAATAAAGAATATACAATTTATGACTATGCGAGTGTCAGTGGTTGTTCATGGCAGTTTAACAAATCCGGTACTTATAGGGTTAGAGTTTATTCAAAAGAAAGCTATGGCTCAACTAATTATGTAATGGCTGAAAAAACTGTTACAGTTGCAGAGAAACAACCTCTAAAGATAAACCAATTTAACATTAATTCAAACACAGGTTCAGTTCCTTTCTGTGATAATGTTAATATGTCAGTTAATGCATCAGGTGGTAAAGCACCATATCAGTATGAATTTGCAATGAACCAGTACAATACAAGAACTGTTTTACAGCCATTTTCAACTAAGAATATTTTCACAGTTATTCCTGAATATATTGGTAACTATAACTTTGAAGTAACAGTTAAGGACGCTACCGGTGCAACAGTAACAGTTACAAAAAGTATTTATGTTGCTCAAGCTTGTATTGATAATTTAAATATTAGCAGTAGTACAGTAAAAGTAAATGATATAGTTAAATTTAGTGCTGATATTAAGAATCTATCATCACTTGTTACATATCACGATTATACTTATACGGTAACTAAAGATAACAAGACAGAAACACTTACAACAAATAGCGACAGAACTGCTAACTGGACACCTAAGGAAGCAGGAAAATATACAATGCTATTACAAATTAAGCACAATGGTAAGTATATTGCCGGCAGATCAATTGAAGTTACAGTAGACAAAGCTTCAGAAAATGTAGTAACAATCTACTACAAGGGTTACTCAACTCCATATATTCATTATCAGGTAGGTAATGGCTCTTGGACTGATGCTCCTGGATACAAAATGACTTCAACTAACGAAAAGACAGGTTATACTCATAAGTATACAATTGACCTAGGTACTTCAACTTATGCAAATGTTTGCTTTAACAACGGTAACGGTAGTTGGGATAGCAGAAACGGTCAGAACTATCATTTTGAAAAAGGTACATATACTTTCTCAAATGGTAATATGACTAAGATTGCAGACTAATACTTTTTTACATTCCTCATATAAAACAGAATATATACAATTAAGAAATCAGATGGTGATTATATTGCCATCTGATTTTCTTTTACTATTAAAAAATAGTTCAAAAAGTTTAAGCATATTGCATAAATCATTATAAGAATGTTGGTGTATTATTATTGTAGAACAAGTTTTTATATTATGGTAAAATATAACTATATTAATGTAGGAGGGCTACATATGAGAATAAATAAATTCTTTAGTGTGTTTTTATCATTATTAATGGTATGTTCAATTTTTGGTGGGCTATCAGTATCAGCTACTACAATTGATAAGACTCATACTTATACAGTTGTAGGTGATGCACCGTTTTTAGGTGCAAAATGGGACCCAACAACTGTAGCTGATGATATGGTGGTTCAGTCGGATGGTACTTACAAGAAAACATATACAAATGTTTCTAAGTCAGATTGTTACTCAATCAAGGTTACAGAAGATCATGATTGGAGTGTTAATTTCGGTTCAAATCTTGGTGAGAATAACCCACAAGATATTGAATTTTCCGTACCAATGGATAATTCAACAGTTGATATTATTTTAACTTTGAAGGGTACCAGAAACAAAGACGGTAAAGTAATTACAGATGGCTTTGTAAAAGTGCTTGTTGATGGTGTAGATGCACCGGGTAAAGTTGTACCAACAGAAACTACCCATTATGTTGCAGGTGAAGCCGGTCTTTGTAACGGTATTAATTGGGAAAAAGATAATGAAATAAATAAGATGACAAAGAACCAAGATGGTTCTTATGAGATTACATTAAAAGGCGTAAACCCTAAGACAGACGGTACACCATATGAATTTTATGTAACTACTAATGGTCAATGGGAACCTGGCTATGTTTATTATGGTGAGAAAGATCCCGGTTCTGAAAATGCTTTACTAACAATCACAGAACCTAATTCAACAGTAAAAATTGTTTTAACTGCAAAGCTAAAGGTTAGAGTTTATGTAAATGATAAAAAAGTAACACCTGAAATGAGAAAATCTAAATTTGTTACAAGTTTAGGTGGTACTTATACAGGTCCTATAAACAATAAGTCAAAGAGATATTTCTTTGCGATGCCGGAAAAGTGGTTTAATTTTAGCAATGCAACTGCTTGTGCTTTTTGGTGGAGTGGTGAAGATGCTTGTTACGACCAGCAACATTCTTACATAATGAGACCTACTTCTATTAAAACAGATGATGATTCTGTTGTTTATTACATTGATGTTGCAGAGAATGTACATAATATTATATTTACCAACGGTATTGAGGGTTCTGAAAAAAGACCACTAGGTAACGATTATGACCCTAATTATAACAAGAACTTACAAACTTTTAGTATTAATCTGGATAGATACAAAGCAGGAGAGTGTGACCTTTATCCGGATGGTGTTGATAACTTTGACAATATGATTTATGTTGTTAACAGTAATAGTAGAATTTCAGTTGACCCATCGGGTTATTTATACAAAGGTAATTGGTACTATCTACATTCTGACGGTAAGTGGGATACATCAAAAGGTTCTACATACGAAATTCACAATACTAATGTAAAACTTAACACAAGAAGTGCTAACCTTACAGTTGACAATTTTGTTTACTTAGTTCCTACATTTGAAAATGTTAGAACAGAAGCAGAGATTAAGTGGACTTCAAGTAATCCGGAAGTTGCAACTGTGGATAATGACGGTAAAGTAACTGCTAAAAGTGTTGGCGATGCAACAATTTCAATTTCAGTACAAAATCCTGATGATAAAGAACCTGTTGTAACAACTTGTAAAATAAAGGTCAATAATATTGATAGAATTGCAGTAACAAAGCTACCTAATAAAACAGAATATACTGAAGGTGAAGGTTTAGATATTTCAGGTCTTGAAGTTACTGTTTATTACAAGGACGGTACTTCTAAAGTAGTAGAAAACTATACTTTAGATTATGACCTTACTAAAGTAGGTGAGAGAACTGTAACTGTACAGCATTATGACTATATAGATACATTTAAAGTAAAGGTAAATCCTAAAGCCGAACCTACTAATCCAACAAAACCAACAGTAAAGAAAGTTACTAAAGTTTCATTAAGTAAGAAATCTGTTACATTATTAAATGGTAGAAATACAACTGTTAAAGTTAAGGTTAGTCCAACTAATGCAACTAACAAAAAGCTAAAGTGGACAACTTCTAACTCAAAGATAGCAACAGTAAACCAAAGTGGAAAAATTACTGCAAAAGGTAGAGGTAATGCTACAATTAAAGCAATGGCACTAGACGGCAGTAAAAAATATGCAACTATTAAGGTAACAGTAAAGCAACCTGTAACATCTGTTAAATTAAACAGAAATTCAGCTATCCTAAAAGTAAAGGGCAAAGCTAAACAGAAAACAGTTACACTAAAAGCTACTGTTTATCCAAAGAATGCAAATGTTAAGTCAGTAAAATGGACAACATCAAAATCTAAGATTGCTACAGTTAATAGCAAAGGTAAAGTAACTGCAAAGAAAAAAGGTACTTGTTTTATTTACGCTACTGCAAAAGACGGCAGTAAAAAATCTGCTAAGTGCAAAATTACAGTTAAATAATTAATCAAAAAATATTAAAAAAGCTGACATTACAAAAGTAGTGTCAGCTTAATTATTCTATTCTTTCTAATGTTGATTCTTGCTAAAGTTTAATAAATAATATATAATAATCTTGTAAAAACACTAATTTTTTATTTATTATTATGATAGAATTATATAAGGTGATTATATGAAAAGGTTAGTTTTAAGAAATATACTTATGTATGTTATTTCATTTGCATTATTTATTGTACCATTGTTTTTCTTTGATTATTTTTCACCACTTTATTTACAATGGATAGCACCACTGTTTTTGATTTATGCAAATGTATCTTGTGATTTAAAGCAAAAGTCATTAATTAATATATGGAGAGTTGTACCGACCTGTGCAGTTATTTTAGGTGCATACTTTTTAGATAATTCATATACAGAATGGTATTACCTAAAAGTTACAAATGAACTACCTGACCCATTTACATATCTTTTGGGTAAGTATTTTTACCTTGCATCATTTATATTGGTGGTTGGTTTTATGTGTGTATATCAGTTATATAAAATTGCAGTTGAAATGTATAATAGGCATAAAAAATTGAATGTTTAAAATTAGTTAATTTAGGAGTATGCTTTGAACCCTTGGTTATCAGAAGATTGGCAAGAATATTTTGGTGAAAAAGATAATATCCCAAATGGAATATATTTAAGGATAGAAAAGAATGTAAATGATGATGTAAAAAAATCATTGAAAAAGTTTGCTAAATGGTTAAGAAAGAATTATAAATTTCCTATTATGTTGCCTATCTATGTAAAAGCAACTGACTATGTAAAAACTAAAGATGGTGACTATGTAGTAGGTAGCTTTTTTGAACCTAATGATTATTTTACAGAACCTTATATTAAAATTTCTACAGGTGATTATGAAGATTTGTTAAACGAAATAGGTAAGGATAACGCATTAGCAAGTTTTATTTATACATTATCTCATGAAATTACGCACTATTATCAATGGATAAATAGAGTAGAAAAGTCTGTTGATGATAGAGAAATTGAAGCAGATTATTACGGTGACTATATTCTTCAGCAATATGCTGATTGTGTTGAGTCGCCATAAGGAGAATTTATGAAAAGAACAATTGTATTTATATTAATGATTATAACGACTATGTCTATTATGAGCGGATGCAGTAAAATTACCGACAAGGTTGATTTTGACAAGATAGATAGGCTATCTGTTGTAACTGATAAGGGAAAAGAATATACTCTAAATTCTAACCAAAAAGATACTGTCATTTCAGCTTTAAAAAATGCTGAAAGCAGTAGTGACAGTAATGATTATGGTGGTGGATTTTCCATTAACGGATATGTTGACAGCAAAGTAGAATATACCTTTACTGTTGCTAATGAAAATCATATTACAGCTAATACTGATAAAAATTCAGTATATAAAATCTCAGAGGAAGATTATTCTGCTTTGTCAAAAGTAGTTGAAGAAGTTGTAAAATAAGAATTGCTAAAATTATATAACAAAAGTTTAAACCTCTCTTTTGAGAGGTTTTTCTTTGTAAAATAAATCTGTTATGTATCACAAAATTATTATAAAAATTTCTAATTATAAGCAATAGAAAAATAATTATTTAATGTGATATTATGATAATGTGAAATTATTTAAGAAAGGGAAATGAAAATGAAATTCAAAAAGTTTTCTGCAGTATTAGTTGCTTTTTTAGTGGCAGTAACTTCAACAGTCTTGTCATTGTCAGATACTTTTAACAGTGTTATAAAAACAACCGGTTCAGCTAAAGCAGTAACTAAAAACAGTCTTGTACAACACAAGGCTATACACTAAATGTATGTAAGAATTGTGGTGATACATA
>ERZ772876.389-NODE-389-length-60911-cov-11.833509_pt1 | contig 60911 bp, 69 predicted proteins | sample MGYA00580584_ERZ772876 | MGnify/ENA primary metagenome ERZ772876 (study PRJEB29015, sample SAMEA2737728) | human gut metagenome | biome: human gut; feature: human-associated habitat; material: faeces | place: China | collected 2012 ... | reverse complement strand
GTTTTGAAAAAAGATTGCGAGGCTCTGACTCCGTCATTTAAGGTTCGAATCCTTACACCTCTGCCACAAAAAAAGAGCTGAAAATTCAGCTCTTTTTTTATTTATTTATTTTCCCCTATTTTTGCTTGTGTTTATGATATTGATATTTTTAGAATTTTGTGATATATTGAATATGTTAATTATCAAAAAATCAGCGAACATACTTTTTTGATAATTACTCCGACAACCGTAGATAGTAATAGTTGCATTGAATGGTGTTTATTATTTATTGTTCGTATTAATTACCCCAAAGGACTTAAAAAAGCTCCTCGGTGAGCGGTTATTCTAATGCATTATTATGTTGTGTGTTTTCACTTCGTTCTACGGAGAAAGGAGCAGACTATGGCAAATAAGAAAAAAGGTGTATCATCGAAAACGCATACACAAAAGCAGTTGGATGATTATGCTAACCAACACAATCCAAACAACAAAGCCTACAAAGCAAATCAGGCAAATATGGCAAAGTCTAAAAAGCACAACAAAGACTATATTGACAATGTCGCTGATTTAGAATGGTTTTGTTATGGTTGGTGTGATGATTAATTCATAGTCTTACACTAAAAAGAATATCAATTCTTTTGGCACCGTGATTTTTCACGGTGCCTTTCTTATTTTCTGCCTTTTATATTGTTTATCCATCAAAAAGCCAAAGCGATCTGTAATAATCAGATCGCTTTTTACTTGCAATTCACATTAGGTCAAGTTAATATAATTTTAATAGTTTTCATTTGCATTCCTCAAAATTTCATATAACTATTTTGTGATTAATTGCGTTTATAATGTAAACACATAACCATACTAAAAAGTTGCAGTATACATACAAAAAATTTTGCAACTTTTTTTAGTCAATATGTGTTTCATTTATAGGAGGTGATGAATTATATGTCCATAATTGAATTTGACAATCAGCGTTTTGATGATTTATATCAAAAGTATGCCGGTATAGTTTTTAGAACAGCATACAATTTTCTTTTGAATAAAGATGATGCTGAGGATATTGTTCAGGAGGTATTTATTAAATATTTTATTTCTAATAAAACATTTAACGATGATAATCATGAAAAAGCTTGGATTCTTACAGTAACAGCAAATTTGAGTAAAAATGTTCTTCGTTCAAAATCACGTCAAAATTTGGAATTAGATGATACAATTAAAATTGTGGATAATAAATTTGAAAAAGCAACAACTAATCATTTAGATTTAGAAGAAGCTATGAAAAAATTAACCGCAAATCAAAGACTTGTAATTTATCTGTTTTATTATGAACAAATTCCAATAAAAAATATAGCAAAAATAATGAAAAGCAATGAGAATACCATAAAGTCTCATTTGTTACGAGCGAAAAGTAAAATGAAAACCTATCTTGAAAAGGAGTAGTATATTATGAATTATACCGAATATAATAATCAATTAAAATTACCGGATGATTTGTATAAAAAAACATTAGCGGGTGTTAAATCAGAAATTTCAAAACACAATCAAATTCAAAGAAAAAAGAAAGTTGCTTATTTATCATTTGCTGCTTGTTTTATGATACTTGTAACCTCAATATCAACAGTTAAATATTTAAATAATAATTCTTCTGATACTTTTGAAACTACACATAATTCATCAACAAATAATAAGGGCTTTTCTACTGATAATAGGACTATAAAAATTAAAATTGAAAATACTAAATATCCGCAAAAAATTATTATTGATAATAAGATTTATTCGCAGTATTATTTTGGAGATGCAAAAGCGGATAAGAACAATAATATTGAGTTAAAGCAATCAGAAATAGGTGATTTAGTATGTAAGCTTGATTATTTTAACCTTACTAATGACTTGTCAAATTATGTACCAATGACTGTTGAAGAAGCTAAAAACAATAAATTTTATAAAGCGTTGGTTTATAAATATGCCAAAAGTGATAATTTAATTATAGTTCAGACTAATAATGAATATTATATATTCTACTTGAATGGTTTAACTACCGACTATACTATCGAAGATTTATTAAATTTATACACAGCAAAAGGCGATAACGAAATTATTGGTATTGAGATTTGGCAAGACGAATTCTATGATTATACTATTGAACTACCCGAAGAAGAAAATATTACAGGGCGGGACATTCGCCCCTTGTTGATCGGCACTATAACAGACAAGGAAGTGATTAGTTCAATAGTAAACACTATCAAAGAATGTAATGAAAATAAAATTGATGATATTAACAGTTATTTAAATGATTATGATAAGGGATTAGAAAGTGGAAAATCACTTATGTCTGATTATGGAGAATATAAATTGAAACTCATTTTTGCAGATGGTCAGAAATTAAATCTCGATAAAAATTCTTTAGATATTACACTAAATAAAGATTATTTTTATTTTGATATCTGTCATAAAGGAAATCCTGTTTATTATAAAATAGAAAATTCTAAATATAATAGAATGGTTGAATTAATTGAGTCAGCATTATCTTAAAAAATAAAACGCTGATTGCGGAATAAAAAACAGATCAGTAGACTTTGAGCTTCAAACGACACCTCATTGTAGGGTTTGCAATTCCTCATACGAATTTGCGGTTCTAAGCAAAAATAAAATTCTGAGAGATTTTTGAGAGACGCAAAGTCTGAAAAATGGCTTAAATAGGCGGTTTTGAAAAAAGATTGCGAGGCTCTGACTCCGTCATTTAAGGTTCGAATCCTTATACCTCTGCCAAAGAGGAACGAGATACTCAAGCGAGTATCTCGTTTTTCTTTTACAAAAAGAAATTAAGGATTCGAAGAATACTTATTACGAGCAAAGCGAGTAACAAGGTTATCGGGACCCATTCAAAATCTGTGATTTTGTAAATGGGTGATGTTCTTATTACGGGTTAATAATGCAATTAAACCCGTAACATCGTTCTGTCAAGTCTTTAAGGTGGAGATTTGCGAAGCAAATACTACCGTGACTTGACAGGTTGATATAATCTGCCACAAGGCTGGAAGTTTTACTTTCAGCCTATTTTTATGCCCGAATACTGCTTTTTATGGCGGTATTCAGGCACTTTTTCTTTGCCTCAAAATCTTGTGAGAGTTTTTGAGAGATTCTAAGAGACAGCAAATTTCAAAATTTCAAAGTCATTTTAGTGCGATTTAGGGCATTTATGACTGAGACTTTTGAGAGACATCGCTCAAATCAAAATCGTAACACGAATTGAAATGAGCAAAAAATTTGAGAGACATTTCAAAAAATAATGAGGGCTTAAAGTAATAAAACTTTAAGCCCTCTCTTTTAAGTTTGCCCTTTTATATTGTTTATCCATCAAAAATGCAAAGGTAGCCATCGAAAAACTAAGAGAAATCATATATGTATGGTTTTTCTTGCGATATTTAAGTTGATTTTAGTAAAATGGTAGTAACAAATATATTTTCATTTTCAATATAAGTGTAATCTAAATTACCGTGATATTTTTTTACAATTTTCAATATACTTTTTATACCAATTCCATGACCTTTTTTATCCTTTTTCGTTGTTATTGGCACCCCGTTTTGAAACAAAGGCTTGTTATTGATTGAATTAAGCATTTTTATGAAAATGTAATTTTCATTTCTATAATCGACTTCTATATTAATAAATTTATTTGGACATTTTTTTGTCGCTTCAAAAGCATTTTCAAATAAATTATCAAAAAGAGCTGTGATTTCGCTATCCTTTATAAATGAAAAATTTACATCTCTTATATCAGCACTGAATTCTATATTGTTATTGTAACATAATTGTGCATATCTGCTTACAATAACGTTTATTAATTTATTGTTACTATATTTCTTTATTTGTTTTATATCATATCCATCATATATTGAATCAATGTATTCAATTGCTTTGCTGTTATCATTTTGTAACAATAAACCTTTAATATTTCCAAGACACTTTTTTATATCATGTATTAGAATGTTTGAAGAGTCATATTGTTTTTCTAGTTCTATGTAATATTCTTCATTAATATGTAATTTTTGCTTTTCAAGTTCTAGTTCTGTATTTTTTATCAAAACATCAATTATTCTTTCGTGAATTATAAAAATAATTATGTTGGATATAAGCATTATTAAAGAAGAAAAAGTAAAAAGAAAATTAGTCGTTATGTTTACATTATAATTAAAAGATAAATAGGCATAGCTAGAAATTACTAATATTGAGGAAACCGGCATTAAGAAAAGTAATACGGAATATTTGTTAATAACACTTTTATATTTGTCCGCTTTTTTAGAAAATCTCGAAATAATATACGCTATGATGAAATATAGTATTTTTGTTGCAGCTGTTTCTAAGAAAATGATTAATTCATTATTTTTACATTCTAATAAATCTATTTCTAAGATTGAAGAAAACAAATACATGATTACAACTTCAGTTGTAATCATAATACCTTCAAGCAGGACAACATCAAATAGAGATTGTTTCAAAGTCGAACTAAAACAAATAAGTACAATAGATAAATTACATACAAAAAAACTAAGAAGATTTAAATAAGGACTGTTAAAAAGGTTTGTTGTATATTGAACAATAAAAGAAATAAAATAGCAAATAAAAATTATCCAAGTTTTTCTTTTGAATTCATATTTACTTTTGAAATATAAATATGAAATAAACTGTTCAAAAATAAATATGAATAAATAACAAATTGTGTTCATTTATTGCCTCCGATAAAACGAAAGAATGATTTTTTGAAACTGCTATATTTTCTTTGAGATATATAAACAGTAATTATTTCAGATTCATTCTTTCTAATATAAACAAAGGTTTTGTTGAAATCTATAACATTTTGAAGATTAACAAGAATTCCTTTATAAGAATATTCAAAACTTTCATATTGGTTAAGTATCGATAGCCATTCATCAGCTTTTTTATTAGTTCTAAATATTCCTCGTTTTGTGTGTATTTGTGAACCGTATTTTAAATTTTCAAAATACAGTATATCTTTTGTTTTAATTTGATGTACCTCATCTTCAAATAGAACACTTAATGATTTGTTTAAATATTTATATTCAATGAGAGCATCGTTAAAATTTTCATAAAATCTATTTTTATCAATAGGTTTTGAGAGATATCTAAATACATGAATTCGCATTGCATTATCAAGATAATTTTGGAACGAAGTTAATACTATAACTATAATATCAGGATTTAATTCTTTTAATTTTTCAGATAACTTTAATCCGTTAATACCAGGCATTTCTATATCAACAATGGCAATATCATATGGTAAATACCTTGAAAAAATAAAGTCGCCTCGGTTTTTAATATCAATGTTAAAGTTATTTCTGTTCTTTGCTTCTATATTCTTTAACAAAATATTCACTTCATTAGTAATATCTATATCATCATCACATATAAGAATGTCAATCATAAAAAGTCCCTCCTATTGATGCTATTATACATTAATAAGAGGGACTTGTCATTATTTATTTTGGTTTAATACGCATTGAATAATGTCATTGATAAGTTTTAAAGAGCTATCATCACACAATTTTAAATTGTCTATAATTGATTGAGGTATATCATTTGTTTTTATTGTACCTAGCAAGAACATGTCTGGAGTGGTTTCTAATTGAATACATAAATTTGCAAATGTTGTTAAACTTGGAATTGAACGTCCATTTTCAATATTTGATAAGTAATTGTTAGATAAGTCAGCTTTTTCAGCTAATTCATTTTGTTTATATCCTAATTCGTGTCGTCGTTGAGCAATTCGTTTTCCTAAATATTCGAAATCAATATACATAATAATCACCTTAGTTTTATAGTAACAAGATTGATTAATATTGTTAACAAACTAAAAGTGTAATATACACTACAAAGATAATTATTTATTTTATTTTGAAATTATTATACTTGTGATTTAATAATTTGTGCTTTTTTATTTAAAAAAGTTCACTTTTTCCAAAAACAATATCACTATTTCCAAATTTAACATAGACAAATGAAAATATGGTATTATTTTGTCAAGGAGTGATGTATTATGAAAAAATTAAAAAAGATTATAGAAAGAATTTCGCCAGCAGTTGTTGGATGCTTAACATTAGTTTTAACATTAAATGCTAATTCTGCTAGTTGTTTTATACTTAATGAGCCTGTAGAGCCGAAATCAATAAGTAAATTTAAAATATTTAAATAATGAACAATTTTTACAAAAGATTTTCACTATATTTACAAAAAAATAAAATGATTTCAAAAAATGAACAAGAGTCTTATGAATATGCCTGCAAGGTGTTTATTCATGGAATAATTAATATTATTATAACAATTATTATTGGACTAATTTTTGGGATGATTAAGGAAACCTTGTGCTTTTTGATTTCCTTTTTTTTATTAAGAAAATTTACTGGTGGTTTACATGCGAAAAATTATCATACATGTCTAATATACTCGACAATTTTGCTGATTTTATCGTTATTAACAATTAGGCTTTTAATTCGAACACATACTGATTTATTTTTTGTTTTATTAATTTTATCTGAAGTTTCAATATGGCTTTTTTCCCCTATTGTTAACGAAAATAAAGTACTGTCTTTAAAGGAAAAAAAGATATTTCAAATTATTTCAATTGGTCTATCATTAGTAGTATTATTATTTATAATTATAGTTATAAATAAAGAGCCTGTTGTTGCTTATTCAATTGGTACTGGTTTAATAAATACAGCAGTGTTGGAAATACTTGCCAAGATAAAAATTTGGAGTTCAAATATCAAATGAATAATATATTACGGAATGCTTATTATATAATAAAGAATTGGATCGCGTGGGATAAGAAAAGTCTGATTTATTTTTTTATCCGCGTGCCTGCTTTGGTGTTTCAGCCGATAGTCACCGCGTATATCCCGAAGGCAATGATTGACTGCATTACCGAGGGTGCAACGGTCGGCAGACTTACGCTTGTTGTCGGACTGCTGAGCGTGCTTGTCGTGCTGACCACTTGGCTTGCGCCTTTTATGCAGGAGCTTCTTAACGGCAGTGCACGCATTATCCGTATGCACTATGCCGTGCTTGCGTTTCGGAAAAATCTCAACACCGATTACACAAATATCGAAAGCCCCGAGGGCAGAGAGAAAAATAAGAGGGCAATGGAATTTTACCGAAGTTATTATTCCGGCTCGGCTGATTTTCTTGATTCAACCAATCAGTTTTGCGTTTGTATCGTCGGCGTTGTCACCTCTCTCGCACTGATTTACAAAATTAATTTTATTATGATTTTGCTTATCCTTGCCACTTGTGTTTGCGAGTTCTTCCTTTTGAAATTCTTAAATAAAAAGGAAAAGAAAACAAAGGACGAGCGCAGTAAAATATTTGTCCGCTTTGATTATTACTATAATCTCTGCCGCGATTTTTCCGCCGCAAAGGACATTAGGCTCTACGGCTTTACCGATTATTTTTTGTCTGCCGTTGCAAAGATAATTTATGATTTAGAGCAAATTAACCAAAAATATATGCGCCAAAATCTTAAAGTCGGAGGAACAAGAGCACTGCTTAATCTCGTGCGCGAGCTTGTTGCTTATGCTTATCTTACATATCTTGTGTGCAGGGGCAGGCTTTCCGTTTCCGATTTTATTTTCTATTTCGGCATTATAACGGGCTTTTCAAATTGGATATTAAACGCCGTGTATCAGTATTCAAATCTCGAGCGTTGCTGTAACGACTGCACCGCTTTTCGTGAATTTGTCGAAGGCACGGACGAGAGCGAAAACAAGCCCGATGTTGATTTTAACGGCGTTGAGTCAATCGAGTTTAAGAAGGTTTCGTTTACTTATCCGTCTGCGGAAAAAAGTACAATTAATGATATGTCTTTTAAGGTGAACAGGGGCGAAAATATAGCCATAGTCGGCGAGAACGGAGCAGGTAAAACCACCGCCGTTAAACTCCTCTGCGGTTTGTATTATCCTACCTTGGGCGATATTCTCGTTAACGGAAAAAGCAGTCGTGATTTTTCTTCCGACAGTTATTTTAATCTGTTTTCTGTCGTCTTTCAGGATTATTATTTTATGCCGATGACTATTGCCGAAAATGTCTGCACAACTTCCGATTACGACAGCGATAGACTTTACGCCGCATTTGGAAAGGCAGGAATATCGGACAAGATAAACACCCTGCCCGATAAAGAAAAATCATATATGATAAAAGATGTGTATAAAGATGCGGTTGATTTTTCAGGCGGCGAAAAGCAAAAGCTGCTCCTTGCAAAGGCTATATATAAAAACGCGCCCATTTTGATTTTGGATGAGCCGACCGCCGCGCTTGACCCAATCGCAGAGAATGAGCTGTACCTAAAATATAACGAGATGACGAGCGGTAAAATATCGTTTTTCATTTCTCACCGCCTTTCTTCCACTCGTTTTTGCGACAAAATTTTGTTTATCAAAAACGGCAGAATTGCTGAAAGCGGAACCCACGAAGAGCTGATGGCGCTCAAAGGCTCGTACTACAGAATGTACCAAGTCCAAAGCTACTACTATAAGGAGAACGGAGTAGAGGCTGTATGAAAAACCTAAAGACTGTATTTGCGGCGTTTCGCGAAATGCACCGCCTCGAAAAACGACTTATCCCCACGGCTGTTACCGTTGCGCTTGTTACAGCGGTTATGCCTTTTGTCAACATTTGGTTTACATCAAAAATTATAGATTTGCTTGATGGTGGTGCAAGTATGAAAAGCCTCGCCCTGTATATCGGCTTGGCTGTTGGTATCAACGCTCTGTTGTTTTTCATCAACTATTACCTCGGCGATATGCAGTTTGTCCATCGCTCGCTGATGCATAATAAAGAGCTTCAACGAGTTTCGTCAAAACTCTTCGCTGTTGAGTACCAAAAGCTCGAAAGCAGTGAATTCAAGGAGCTTGTGCATAAACATTCCGAGGCGCAGGACAGAGTTTTTTCCTCTTTTGTTCAGCTTACATGGATGATGCGTGATTTCATTTCGGGCACACTTACGCTGATTATATCCGTTATCATTATCTTTCCTCTGTTAAAAATCGGATTTAAGAAAACGGGTGACACCTTTTTTGAACGCCCTGCGTTTTTGTTCACGATTTTCGGTGCAATCGCCGTTATGGCTGTTATTATCCTTGTTGTAGCCGTCAGAATGAACAAGGCTTGGTTTAAGGCAAGCGATGAATATTCACGCCTTGATCGGATTTTTTACTATTTTCTTAATATGTTCTCCGATTATAATACAGGCAAGGAAATCCGTATTTATAAGGAGCAAAATTTAATTGAGCACACCGCCACTGACAGACTGCTCACCGACGGCGAGCAAATTTTGAAAAAAGCCTCGATGAACACGGCAAAGCAAAGCTCGTTTGTAGCGATTTTGGGTGCACTTGTCGGATTCGGTATTTATCTTTTTATCGGCGTTAAGGGCTTGTACGGTTTGTTCGGTATCGGCTCACTCGTGCTTTACTGCGGTGCATTTATGCAGATTATAGCGGGTATAATGAAAATGGCTGTCACCTTCGGCAAAACCGCCGAGATAGTGCCGCTCGTTAATTATTACTTTGAAATTGTGAATACCGAGGACGAAATGACCTACGGCAACAAGGTGCTTGATTTGTCGGGCGGATTTGATATTGAGTTTAAGGATGTTTCGTTTAAGTATCCGGGTGCGGAAAATTATGCTCTGAAAAATGTCAATCTCAAAATCAAAAACGGCGAGCACCTTGCCGTGGTCGGCAGAAACGGCAGCGGCAAAACAACATTTATTAAGCTGATGTGCCGCCTTTATGATGTGACAGACGGTGAGATTTTGTTAAATGGTGCAAACATTAAGGAATACGCAAAGGACAGCATTATAAATCTTTATTCCGTAGTTTTTCAGGATTTTAAGATTTTCTCCGTTTCGCTTAAGGATAATGTTTGTATAAATTCCGATTTTGAAAGCGACCGATTTTATGCCTGCCTTGAAAATGCAAATATCAAAGACAGGGCAGAGCGACTGCCGAATAAGGAAAATACATATCTTTATAAGGATTTGAACAAGAACGGCGTTGAAATCTCGGGCGGCGAGGCACAAAAACTTGCCCTTGCAAGGGCACTTTATAAGGACGCTCCCGTTGTCATTCTCGACGAGCCGACTGCCGCACTCGACCCTATCGCCGAAAACGAGATTTATACTCGTTTCAACTCTTTTGTTCAAAGCAAAACAGCAATTTATATTTCACACAGGCTTTCAAGTTGTGTCTTTTGTGATAACATTGCTGTATTTGATAAAGCAGAGCTTGTTGAAATAGGTTCTCACCAAGACTTGCGAAATGCTAACGGAAAATATACTGAACTTTGGAAGGCGCAAGCACAATATTATTTATAAAGACAAATGGTGAAAATAAACATGAAAAAAATATTGAAATTTGATTCTAATGCGAAATTAATATCCTTTCCATTTTACGCTGATTATTTAGGTGTGCTTCAAGCTTATAATTATAATGTAGACGATATACTCGTAAACAATTTATTGACTATGTATTATTCACCTAAAATACAACAAATTGGTTTTAGAAATTTTAAGTGTTTACAAAAGTTGATGAAGATAGAAGCTTTGTTTCTTGATAATAATGTTCCAATTGAGTCAATAAAGAACTATATAGATAATAACAAATATGTTGAAATTATTTTAAATGGAAAATATTTACCATTTGTCAATGTAGATAAGGATAAGTTTCATGATTGGTTAATTATAGGTTATGATGATGATGAAAAAAGGTTTATTGGTTACGGCTATACGAAAAGCAAAGAAGGCGTAAACAGATATTCGAAAGTATTTATAAACTATGCTGACTTTGTTAGTGCCATTCCTGCTAAAACGATAAAAACTGGATTTGAAAATAATATTATGTATAATCATGTTTTTCAAATAGATACAAATAAATTAAATGAAAGAGTTAATAAGAATAAAATAAGAAGAATATTAACTCTTTATATTATTCCATTTCCACCAACCTTTTTCAACATTTCGGTATTTAAAAGATACGAATCATATCTAAAAAATCACAATGTAGAAAAAGTAGATTTAAAGAATTTTTTAACACTTTATGAACATTCAAAAATATTAGATATTTATATTCGTGACTACCTAAATGTTTCTAAAACAATTAGGACAGAGTATGAAAATATAATATTAAAAAAGATATATTTCTTAATAATCATGGCAATAAAATATAATTTTACTAATGATAAAAAAATTCTATCTGATATATGCAACCAAATGAAGCTTATACAAAAGAACGAAAAAATGTTTATTAAAATAATTTTAAAACAAACAAGGAAAAGGTAGTATTTAATGATTAGAATATTGCATATAGTAACAAATATTTATGATCCTGAAAAAACTACAAAAGAAAATATTGGTGGTCTTGAAATTCAAACATATAGATTAATAAAAAAGCTAACTGAAAAAGGTATTTTGGTTGATATTATTTCACTAAATAAACTTTATAAAACAAATAATAGAATCAATTGTTATATTCCTAAAAAAAATAAAGGAATCTTTAAAATGTTTCACCTATTTATAGAATGTATTAAACTTCTTGCACAAGGTGAATACAGTATTGTACATGTTCATGCAAATGGTGGATTATTTCCTATAATAATAAGTTTAATAAGCAAACTTGTTTTCAAAAATACTACTATAAATACATTTCATTGTTGTAGAAATATTACATATAAGGCTCGCCCAATAGAATTTTTTGTAAAAACTCTAATAAATTATTTGGAGAAACAATGTATTAGAAAAAGTGATTTTAATGTATTTTTATCTGAACTTGTTTTAGATAAATTAAAAAAGAAAAACATCATTAAAACTTTTTCTAAAAATATTGTTATAGGTGACGCAATAGATGTTAAGAATTGTCCTCACCAGGATGTTATGAGTAAAAAAATTGTTTTTATTGGTAGAATATCACATGAAAAAGGATGGAATATTTTTCTTGAATGTGCAAAGAAATTAAAACATAAAGACTATGAATTTATAATGTATGGAGGGGGCCCTGAAGAAAAGAAGTTAAGAAAAAAAATAGATAGATATAAATTAGAAAATTTTCATTATTATGGCATAATAAAAAACGAAGATGTTAGAGAAGTTCTCTTGAAATCAAAAATTGTTATAATTCCTTCCATTTATGAAGAATTAGGAAGTGTTGTTCTAGAAGCGGGGATGATGAAAAAAACAGTTATTGCATCTAATGTTGGTGCACTAAAAGAAATACTCGCAGATGGGAGAGGAGTTTTGGTGAAAATGGGAGAGATTGATGAATTTTGTTTGAGAATTAATGAGGAAATGAATTCTTTGAATACTCAAAAAGGAGAATTGTTATATCAATATGTACATAACAATTTTTCTTTAGATGATATTTCAGAAAAATATTTAAGTGTATATAATTCTGCAATTAATAGTATTAAAAATTAAGCTGGAAAAGCTATTAAGAAAGGTAAGGTATAATTATGATTGAATTTGGAAACAGAAAAACAGAATTATGGGTTTATCCTAAAATAAATATTTATCAAGATGGGATTATTGATGCAGACGAATTTTTAAAATTTTTACGAAAAGACAATGAGGACAACTTAAATTTTAAACTTTATGTCCATTTCCCTTTTTGCAATTCATTTTGTACATTTTGTCCCTATTATAAAGTAAAATATAAAGGATTAAGCAAAGAAGAAAAAAATAAATACTTTAATTCAGTTATTAATGAGTTGTTATGGTATAGTAAGCTACCTTATTTTAGAAACCGACCAGTGCAATCTGTTTACTTCGGAGGTGGTGATCCTTGTGTTGTTGAAACAGAATATTTAAATAAAATATTAGAAACTATTTATTCAAATTTCAATATGTCACAATGTGAAGCAATCACATTAGAAGGAAATGTAAGAAATCTATCTGACGATGAAAAACAAAAATGGTTTATCAGTTCAGGTGGAACAAGAGTTAGTTTTGGTATTCAAACTTTTAAAGAAGAATTAAGAAAAAAGCTATTATTGAAACCTACAGAAAAAGAAATATTTGATTTAGCCGATCAATTAAGACGTAATGGAATAGATGATTTTACTTTTGACATGATTTACAATTTTCCAGATCAAACAGTAGAAGATGTAATATTAGATGCAAAAAAGGCAGTTCAATTAAAACCTATGTGTATAGATATACATAATTGTAATGTCTATCCTAATACTACATTCGAAAAAATGATTAGAAAAGGAGATTATTTTAAAATTAAACCGTCACCTGAAAAAGAGGTGGAGATGTATGAAACATATTCAAGAGTATTGCCGTCTTTAGGTTATAAACGAATTGGGCCTATTTTCTTTTCTGAAAAAAAAGATAGAATTAAATATGACGGCCTAGAAGCTGTTATGAGAGGATGTCAAATCCTAGGAATTGGACCATCCGCACGTTCATATTTGAATAGAAGAAGTTACAGAAATGTTGTTTCCGTAACTAACTATATTGAAAGTATTGAAAATAAAAAACTTCCACTTGAGGCTGGCAATATTGCAAGTGAACAGGATCATTTAAATAGAATAATGGTTTTTTTCCCAACATTAGGTTGGATTGACAAAACAGATATACCGGATAATCCAATTATACATGAAAAAATACAGGTATTAATAGAATCAGGATATTTAGAAATGGATGAAAAAAGTCTTAGACTTACCAAAGATAAAGGGTTTACTTATGCTGGTAATGTTGCAGACTATTTTACAAGTGACGAGGAACACAAAAAGTATATGGAAGGTTTAATTTACTGTATGAAACATAAATCCAATCCATATAATCAAGATAATATGGGAGTATACAAGAATACAGAAAATAATAGAAAATAAAGGTGATAGTTGATGAATGTAGGAGATAATTTGTCAAAAAATATAGGAATGTGGAGTTTCGACAAAGATGTTGCAAATAATTTTGATGAACATGTTCAAAAATCTATAATTAATTATAGAAGTGGACATGAGCTAATATGTAGATTAAGTGATTTCTTTTGCAAGAATGACAGCGTTTGTTATGATTTAGGAATTTCAACAGGAACTTTATTAAAAAAGTTAGTGAATTATCAAAGTGCAAACAATATAAAATGGTATGGAATTGATATATCCTCAGAAATGATTGAAAAAGCAAGTGAAAATTTGCGAGATTTTTCAAATGTAATATTATTAAATGAAGATATTGTCAATGTTGATTTTGAAAAGGCTGATTTCATTATATCATACTATACAATGCAGTTTATTCATCCTAAAAACAGACAAAAGATAATAGAAAAAATATATAATAGCCTTAATGAGGGTGGAGCTTTTGTTTGGTTCGAAAAAGTGTTATGCGAGTTTCCTAAATTCCAAGACATTTTTAATTCTTTATATATAGAATTTAAGTTAGATAATGATTTCACAAGTGAAGAAATCATGAACAAAACACGCAGTTTATACGGCGTATTAAATTCTTATACGACAAAAGATAATTTTGAAATGTTAATTTCTGCTGGCTTTAAAAGCAATACGGTAATTATGAAAAACCTATGTTTTGAAGGTTATTTATGTGTGAAATAGATGAGGTGAATCAATGAGCGGTGAGTGTATTATTATTGCAGGATATGAAACAGATGTAAATGAAAGATTATTATTATCTGATTCAGTTTCTAAGACATGCTGCAAAAGACAGTATATTAGATATAAAGGTTCAAACTATTTTTACTATGATTTTTATTCACACATAAGTGACATGAAAAATTTCAGTTATTATGAGATTCTTTCTTCAACAGTTTTAAAATTACAAGCACAACTAAAGGATATTAATTATAATGTCAATATAGTACCTTGTTTTTACAAATCACAAAATGAATTTCTACATAAATTATTATTAAAAAAGCCAGAAGCAGCAGTTATACAATTAGATTATTCAAATAATATTGCACCATTCATAAGAATAACTAAATATATTAAAGAATTATCTCCAAACACAAAAATTATTGTATCAGGACAATATATTTTCAATAAATTTTTTTCTAGCAGTATTGATGATTGGAACGATTTGATGTCAATAATTGGAGCAGATTTTTATGTATATCAAAATGCAAGTGACAGTATTATAAAAATACTACTCTATTTAAAAAATGCAAGTTGTCTTTCATTATTGAGTTATATATTTATGAAAGATAAAAATAATTATAAATTGATTAATAATTCCTCTGTTCCATTAAAAATTAAGAACAAATTAGAATTAACAGAAAAATATTATAATGAAGGAATAGTGAATTTTTCAACAAGCACAGGATGTCCAGCAAAATGCTCGTTTTGCAATTTCCCATTAAAAAACAGTCAAAGAACATATATGAAGCTGTCGGAAGTTAAAGAAGCATTTGATACCTTCAAAAGTTTAGGAATAAAAACTATAGTGTTTTCTGATGACACATTTAATCTTCCAACAAGTAGATTTAAAGACATATTAAATATGTTAATAGACGGAGAATATAAATTCGAATGGTATTGCTATTTTAGAATTAAAGAATGTGATGAAAAAATTGTTGAATTAATGAGTGCTAGTGGTTGTAAAGGTGTTTTTTTAGGTATTGAATCAGCCAATAATTGTATGCTTGAAAATATGAATAAACAAATGACATTAAACGATGTAAAAAAAGGTTTAAAATATCTAAAAAAGTATAATATTTTAATAATGACCTTTTTTATGGTTGGCTTTCCTGGCGAAACCAAAGAATCAATTGAACAAACAATAAACTTTATAAATAAAAGCCAAATAGATTTTTATACAATTAATTTATGGTATGCAGATGAAAGCACAAAAATATTTGATAAAAAGGATGACTTTTTATTAGAAGGAAAAGCATTCAAATGGAAACACAGTACTATGGATAGCATAACGGCAACAAACTTTATCAACAAAATGATTACACAAATAAACAAAACATGGGTTCCTAATGAGAATTTTGGATTTCAATCAATTCCATATATGTTATCGTTGGGGTTTTCATTAAATAATGTAATTAAAATATTAGAATTGAGTAAAGAGCTTATGCTAAATAATTTTAATGAATTAGACGAAACAATAAGAGAAAATACAATTGGTAAATTAAAACAGATTATTGATGGAGGTAAAAATGAAAATATATAATGACATTAGTGAACTTGTTGGAGGGACCCCACTTATAAAAATAAAAATGGAGTCAAAAGCGAATATATTTTTAAAATTAGAGTATTTTAATCCAAGTAATAGTGTAAAAGATAGAGCTGCATTAAATATGATTAAAGATGCGGAGAAAAAAGGTCTTTTACATAAAGGTTCGCTTGTAGTAGAAGCAACTAGTGGAAATACAGGAATAGCACTTGCAACTATCTGTTCTGCTAGAGGATACAATCTAATTCTTGTTATTCCCGATACGATGAGTATTGATAAAATTAATCATGTAAAAGCCTTAGGTGCTACAGTGATTTTGACTCCTGGCGTATTTGGTATGAAAAAAGCATTTATGGAGGCTGAACGAATACATAAAGAAAATCCAAATTCATTTATGCCTCATCAAATTGATAATCCAGCTAATCCTCAAATTCACACTGAAACAACGGCCTTGGAAATATGGGATGATATGGATGGAAAAATTGATGTTTTGGTTGCAGGTGCAGGAACTGGTGGAACAATATGCGGTACGGCACGAAAGCTAAAAGAATTAAATCAAAACATTAAGATTATATGTGTTGAACCTTCAGGTTCTGCAGTTTTATCAGGTGGTAAACGAGGTCCACATAAGCTGCAAGGCATAGGACCAGGATTTATTCCTGATATTGTTGATGTATCTTTATTTGATGAAATTATAAAGATAGATGATGAAGATGCAATGAATACTTCAAGATCACTAGCTCGGAAAGAAGGCTTGTTTTTAGGAATTTCATCAGGTGCAGCTACATATGCTGCTATCCAAATTTCAGATAAATACAAAAATAAAAACATTGTAGTGATAGCACCCGATACGGGAGAAAGATATCTAAATACTGAATTATATAATGAAAATATAAAAAACATATTTGTTTCATAAAAAGGAGAAAAAAATGAGTACAGAAAAGATAATTGTAAATTATTTTAATGAAGAATTAATTCCAAATAAAAAGGCTGAATGGGATAATACTACTAATTTAATGGATTCCGGAATTTTAAATTCTCTTGAGATTGTAAAATTGATTGTTTTTTTGGAGGATGCATTTGATGTTACCTTAGATGAATATCTATCATTTGAATATTTTGAAACTATTAATTCAATTGTCGAAATGATAAATAAAGAATTAGAAAGAAAAGATGGAGAATAATGTGATGATAAATCTGAGCAAGTACAAGAATTCAAATAATATTAAATATTTTTTTGAAAGCAATAATAATATAATTAATGAAGGCAATTCATTCAATGAAAATATGTGGAAAGCTTGTTCTGAATATGGCATTTTAGCATTATCAATTCCAGAAAAAAATGGTGGAATAGCAACATCTTATTTAGAATCATTAGTTAATCATTATTCTTTAGGATATTCGTGTCATAATAATGGATTAATATTTTCAATAAACAATAGTCTGATTGTTTCTGCAGGAATATTTCCGAAGTATGCTAGTAGTCAGCAACAAGAAAAGTATTTGCCGAAGTTAATCGACGGAAAATTAATTGCTTCATTTGCTCTAACTGATTCAAATAATGGTTCTGATTCATTTCATACTAGTACAAGAGTTGAAAAAAAAGATGACAAGTATGTTCTTAATGGTAATAAGATGTTTATATCAAATGCACCGATTGCGGATATTTTTATTGTGATAGCAAGAAATACTAATTTAAATGGTATTAATTCACTATGTGCATTTATAGTTGAAAAAAATGACAAGGGAGTGAGTGTAGGAAATGAAATAAAGAAAATGGGATTAGATGGTTGTCCTATGGGTGAACTTATATTAAATAATTGTGTGTTAGATTCTACAAGATTACTATGTAACGAAAACTGTGGTATGAAGATTGCCAATGATGCACTTGATTGGGAAAGGTGTTACGAATTTGCTTCTCATTTGGGAACGATGCAACGTATACTTGAAGAAACTGTAAGATATGTAAATTCAAGAAAAACTTATAACCGAACTATAGGAAAATATCAATCTATTTCTAATAAGTTAGTTCAAATGAAATTGAATATTGAGTTTGGTGAATTATTATTAGAGAAAATAGGATACAAAAAAGACCAAGGAAAAAACACTTATATGGAATCTGCTATGTTTAAATTACATATTGGCGAATCATATGCCAAGGCTGCATTAGACATGTTACAAATTCATGGTGCATATGGTTATTCCAAAGAAAGTGGAATCGAAAAAGAAGTCAGAGATGCGTTAGCGGCTAAAATTTATTCTGGAACTAGTGAGGTTTTGAGTAATGTAATTGCAAGTTTTTTAGGAATAGATGTTTAATATAGTTAGAGGATTATAATATGAGAGCATTAGCGTTAATACGTTTTCCAATAGAAAAAACAGTAGATAATGAGGATTTTTGTATTTACCCATTAAAATTTTGCAAGCTATTAAAAGAGAAATATAATATTAATTTTGATTGTTTATCATTATCAAAATATTCAAGTAATTATTCAATTTGTTATGATTATGGTGCCGACAAAACTTATATAATAGAAGATGTTAAATTTTCAGGAATGGATACTAATATGACTGCAAAAATACTTGCAAATTTTATAAGCGAATCTGATATAAATTATGACATTATTGTTAGTTTTATATTGTCGGATTATGGCGAAACTGCTCATGTACCTTCAGGAGTCGCCTCTTATTTAAATATTCCGTTTGTTTATGCAGTAAAACAATTAACTGATTTAACAGAAAAAGAATTGTTTTGCAAATACATAAATCCATCTACTGTTGTTGAAGTTAGAAGTACATATCCAGTAGTAATATCATTGCATTACCAATTTGAGTTTCCATATAATATAGCTCCTTCTTTATTTGATGTATATAATGCAAAAAATAAGGAAATTATAAATATCAGTTCAGCGTTTTTTAAAAGAGATTTTGTTGAATCAATAATACCGAAAACACAAATAATAGACGGAAAAATTAATACAATCATTAAACAAAGCTCTTTACCTTCAAAAAAGAATGCCAATATACAAGAAACTATTGAGATGCTTTCAAATTTAATATTAAAAAGGGATAAGCTATGAACGAAAAAATTGTTTTTATTTGTGATTCTATAGATAATTATAATTTCAATATACAAGAGTTTTCTGGTTTTATAAATTTTATACATAAAAAAGATTTGATAACTAGTAATATTGATATAATTTATCCATCTTCAATTTCACTTGATAAATTAAGTCTTGATAAAAAAATACGGGTTAGTGAAATATTTGAGATTGGCTTTTCATCAGAAAAATATATAACGATTAATTCCTATTGTAAAAAACTAAATGAAATTATACAAAAAATAAAACCTATGAGAATATTTATTTTGTCATCGTTAGCTGGAAGATCTATTGCATCATGGCTTGCTGCCAAGTTTAATACTGGTTCAATTGCCGATGTGGTTGATGTTGTAAAGGACAACCAATATAATGATAATCATTATGTTTATTTAAGATCTACTAATAACGACTCGTTTCTTTCTAAAATTAAGGTTAAGGAGTTTCCTGAAATTATAACTTTTAGGTCACTTGGTAAAAATTCTTTAAATTATGAAAGTCAAAAAATAAATTGTATTGTAAAATACATATTACCAGATGATAAACGAATTGAAGTTGGAAGCATTAATTGTATAACAAATAAATCTCAACATTCTCTTGTTATAGGAATTGGACGAGGTGTTAATAAAGAAACAATTAACAAACTTTGTATGCTATCTAAAGAATACAATATCAAGGTGGTTTGTACAAAACCATTAGTTGAAAACAAAACCTTTCTTTTTGAAAATCAAGTTGGACAAAGTGGATTTACTATTTGTCCGGATGTATATTTAGCATTAGGTATTTCAGGTTCGATACAACATTTATTAGGAATAAAAAATTGTAAAAAAATAATAGCAGTAAATACTGATGAATTAGCTAACATTCATAGTGTTGCAAATTTTAGTATAATACAGGATTGTAATATATTTGTAGATAAATTAATAGAATATATTGAAAAAAGGAAACAATTAAAAGGAGTATAAATATGTGTGAAAAAGAAAAATATATGGTTCTTTACGAGAAAAAGTATAAAAGAGATTTTATGACAGAAAAGGAATTGTTGAATTCGGGCGAAATTTTTTCTTTTGGGGATGGTTTATACTCATATTCTAGCAAAATAGAGAAGTTATATCATGTTTTTAATTCATTGTTCCTTAGGGTGTTAAACAATTTTAAGTACGAAAAACGAAAGTATCCAGTTTTATTACCTTTGGACACCTATCAAAAAACTAACTATCTAAAAACATCACCGCAATATGCAATGTTTTGTTCATCGATTGAACAGAAAAATCTAGCAAGTGTAACGATACCTAAGGCAATAGAAAAAAATGATATATTATCAATTTGTAGTCAGCCCAATTTAGCATTATCTCCATCTGCTTGTTTCCATTTATATGAGGAATTGAAAAAGAAAAAACTAGAAGAAAATAAAATATTTTCTTTTAATCAAAGGGTATTTAGAGAAGAGGGAGAAGAAAACTACTCAATTTATAGATTAAGAGATTATGCAGTACGAGAAATAGTAATGATTGGAGATGAAGAATTTGTAAGTAATTCAAGAGAACAATTGTTGCGTGAGATATTAAAATTATTAGATTTGTTGAAACTGGATTATAAAATTGAAATAGCTTGCGATCCTTTTATAATTCCAGAGATGAATTTGTATAAAAAAGTACAAATTGCTAATAAAGTGAAATATGAGGTTAGAATCTCTACAAGTGATTCTGCAGAAATCGCTTGTGCCTCACTGAATCTTCACGGTAATTTATTCTCTAAAGCTTTTGACTTTCAGGTATTAGATAATAAAAAAACAGTTTCCGGTTGTGTCGGATTTGGATTTGAACGGTGGATAATTGCATTTTTGCTACAATATGGACTTAACGAAAACGAATGGCCTTTAATAGTAAAAGAAATGCTCAAGAGCGATGAAATGTTCATATAAGAGGTGAAAAATCAAAATGGCTTTTGTTAATAATATTGAATTATTCTAAAAACAATACCTAAAAATAGTTATGGTATTTGTGCGTTTAGCGAGGGAAAAGATATTACAGTGGTTTTATCCATTTCAAAGAAAATAGGACAAATAAAAGAATTAGTTTATTTTGCTAATAATGATTTTGATATATCTTGTAATTATCTAAATGAAATACTTAAGAAACAAGCAGAATTAGTAAGTATTCCCATTTTATTCTATAAAGCTAACTCTTTTCAATATCTAATTCAATATAGTTATTTAATGAAAAAATACAAAAATAATGGTATAGATTTCATTGTATAGGGAAATTTTAAACTTAATAAAAAAGCATTATATAAAGCCGATATATTGAAAGTACTAGGAATAAGACTAGTAATGCCTTCATTAAATTTTTTTGATAAAGAAATGCTTAATTGTACAAATGAATATAAAATCTATTCAATAATAGCTCAAAATAAATTGCCATTACATTCATTTTTATTAGGAAAGATATATAATTATTTCCTCCAATATAATATTTGCCCTCTGGGTGCAATGGTTTATTTCACAAAATAACAATTGTGCAGATTGTTTTTTGGACCTTTAAGATACAGAATTAAAAAAATCAACAATAGTCAAATTCAAGTGAATTTAGCATAATTCTCACAATGGCATTTAAATTAATAAGATTGGAGATAATTTATGAATGATATTTTAATAAATACTATTATTGAGCATACGAATTTAATGTTTTATAATTTTTCGATTACATTAAAAACATGTGATATGGATTTGATATTATGCGATATGCCAATATGGAAACATGTGTACCATACTTTACATTCTTTGGATCAATGGTACATCAATCCTGAAGTATATACTGAACCGGATTTTCATGAACCGAATTTAAATAGTCTTGATGATTATGATAATAAAAAGGTATTATCACGAGAACTGTTAATTGATTATTTTGAATCGATTCAAGAGAAAATAATGGAATATTTAAACTCGTTAAGTGATGAGGATTTATATGAAAAACCCGATGGGTGTGAGTATAACAGATTATCGTTAATTCTGGGCCAATTCAGACACTTTCATTGCCATATGGGCAATATAAATGCAACAACTATCTATAATACAAACCAATGGCCTAAAGTGCTTGGTATGTATTGGTTAGATAAAATTGATGATTGTGAAGATATAAATGACTTATATGAATGACTTTATACATTAGAATTATACTGATACTCAATAAAATTTGATTTTTATAGTTAAATAAGTACGAGGATAGTGTGTAAAATTATTTGATATATCCATTGATGCTAAATATAAAATAAGTAATCAGTATCAGCGCAATTATAGAATTAATCTATACAAAAGCCGAGCAGAAATTGACTGCATTGTCACATTTTTGCTTGGCTTTTTATATTGAAACAGAGTGACTAATTAATATAATATTAATATAAATATCTTGAATCCATAGAAAAATTCTATAAATAAATTTTTTGTATGGTATCGTTATTTAACAAAATTTTTTATGGGTTATTGGAATACATAATCAAATCTAATGTAGCAGATATTATATCTTCATAAGAAAAATTTGTTACAACCGATTTATCATCATTGAAACGAATATGTCTACTTATAGATAACAATTTATCTGAATTTACTATTTAATCTTTATCATCCCGAAGTTAAACTCATCTTAGTGTTGCCATCTGAAAACCAAACGAAATATTGGAAGCAACAAGATATTGATGTGTATAATAATATTAAATTGAGAGCCGATAAGGTGAAGGTCCTTGCTCCGCATTACTATAATGGTTGCATGCAAAAAAGGAACAGACACCTTGTTGATTGTAGTTCTGCTTGTATTTGCTTTCTGACAAAGCACGAGGGTGGCACGGCATACACTGTTGATTATGCAAAACAAAATGGTCTTGATATAATAAATGTTGTTGAAGAATTTGAAGGATAGCCGAGTTTATTTCTCGACTATCCTTTTATTTTTTTGTATATCAGTTTGTTGCGATCAGGCTTTCAACTTGTTGGGATTTGGTTACTGCATATTGAGCCATTCTCATTCGGTTTTGCTCGAATACTTCATCTACCATATGCGTGTAGATTTTTGCGGTTACCGATATATCTGAGTGCCCCATCCATTCTTTTGCCACATTGATTGGTACTCCGGCTGCCTGACAGTCGGTGCAGAAAGTGTGGCGAAGTAGGTATGGTTCGAAGTCGGGTGCTATGATTGAGTTCTTTACTTGATTGCGATATAAGTGAGCTCCGTTTGCTAAATCCATTTCCTTTACGAAGTTCTTCCAGCTTTGATAAAAAGCATTGTCATCCATGCGTGTGTGCTTTTCGTACTTTACGAATACATATTCGTTGTTGAGCCCTTTTGCTTTATGTTCCTTTAATGCATCTAAAAGTACAGGCGGAATTGGTATCTTTCGTCCTGTTCCTGCTTCCGTTTTGGATTTGCCGACTGTTAGAATTGCATTATCAAAATCTATCCAATCCCACTTCATTCTTCGAATTTCTATCGGTCTAAGTCCGCAGCATAACATTGTAAGCACCATCGTTCCGGCATAGTGTTTGGGTATGGTTTCAAGTATCATTCGGCGTTCATCATCAGTTATTGGTCTGTGCTTGTTCTCGTAAACAGTCGGCAGAACAATGTCCTTTGCTACATTGGTTTTGATGAGTTCCTGCTTTTCAGCCTTTGTAAGTATACGCCTTAACACCATGCGTACCTTTGATGCAAATGTCTTACTCCATCCTGCATATTCGTTTATGAATCTTTGGCAGTCATCCTCAGTTAAGTTGCATAACTTTATCGAACCGAGGTGTTCAATGATGTGGTTGTAGACGATGTTTTTGTACATGTATTTGTTCTTTTGCGTGCAGTTAGCTTTCTCAATGTTAAGGTGATACCAGTTGTCTGCATAGTCTTTTAATTTCATTTCGGAGAAGACACCGCCACTCTTTTTCTTTTCTTGGAGTTGATAATATTCCTTGACCATGTCATCAAGTTTCTTTCGACAATCCTTTTCACTCGTCTTTGATCGAGCAGTCAATACATCGTATTTGCCATCTTCATTTTTAATTCTTTTTGTCATTCGGTAGCCGATTTGGTTACCGTTTTTGTCGTATAATTCGTACATAATTTACCTCCGTATAGTAATTTCTTTGCCCTTTGGCAACACCAACACTACCACACAGTTTTGCAAATAGCCAGACCAATACCTGACAAAAAAGAGACACATTTTTTGTGAGATTTTGACCTGTATGCCGAGTTGAATTTATATATTTCGTCAGGAATTGTAGAGATAATTCAGAACATCTTTGATGAAATATAACTTAACTCTGCTGTCACAGGCTGCAGGAATGTTCTCGCAGAGCTCTGCAACCTTGTCTTTGCATAACCCGGTAATGATTCCGATTTCTTTTTTGTTGAACATATATTGTCCTTTTTCACGGCAAATAAAGCTCGCCATTTGCTCAATTTCCGCTTTCGTTTTGTTCATCATACGCACTCCTTTCCGTGAATACTCAAAAACCTTGATTTTCTGCGAAAAACACCCCTTACTGCATACGAATTTGGAATCATACGCAAAAGTATTACGAATCGAAAAGCCGACAGGCTTTGCCGGACGGCGTTTTCGGGCATTTCAATGCCCGAAAATCATACCCCTTTATCCTGCTTTAAAATCGACGGCTTGAAATCCGCCTCAAAATCGATCCAAAAGCCGCAGATTTTCATTAAAAAATCATCGTTTTTTTCATTCACTTTTTTCATTCCAGGCTTTTATATTGTTTATGCATCAAAAATGCAAAAGTAGAAAGCAAAATCAAATCAACCGATGCACAGTATAAATATTTGAATTTTTTTTACCATTGACCGAGCAGTGTTCAACATCAATCAAGCATTGATCATCAAGAGATTTTATTGCCCGTCTTACACTTTCGTAACTCATATTGCACTGCTCAGCCATTCTTCTTATTGACCAATAACTTTTTCCTTTTTTATCTTTTTTAGAAACCAAAAAACAATAGACCATAAAGTCACGACTGTTCAATTTATATTTTTCAAAAAAGTCATTTGGCATAATCCAAAATCTTCCGCTTGGAATTTTTTGATATAACATTTTTCATTCCCCTTTCTAAAAATAAAAATAAAAAACCTATACGCATCTCAAAATAAAAATGCATATAGGTTCATCATAGTTTTATTGAATTTTCTCTCCGCTTTCATATTAGCAAATTCATAATTTTCTGTCAAGACCCCTTGCAGATGAAAAAATAACTTGAATTCAAATTCAAACAGAGTTAACATCACCACAACCTAAAACGAAAGGTGGTGAGGATATGAAAGAGATGACTGAACTTAAAATGGTATATGATCTTGTGATTTCGAGAGCTAACCCTCTTGACAATCCAAGATATGAATTACTTAACCATGCTCAACGAAAAATGAAGGACGAAATTTTAAATGTCATCAGACAGACCAATCCAAATTATCCCGAAATGGATTATGACGATGATGTGTTTAAGTATATCGTGCAGTTCAATGATGAGTATTGCATTGACGCATTTGCTAAAGGAATTTCGTTTGCTTTGAACTTCAAAGAGCAAGCTGAAAGATTTATGAATAAAAAATATGACTATTAAAAAAGAACTCACTTCGAATCGAAGTGAGTTCAAAAATCGGGTTCAACAATATCTTCACCAGTTATATCATCAATGTCATCGTAGTTGATATAGGTTCGGACAATTCGTAATCATTTGAAGGTATTGTCTATCTCAGTAATTATTCCATCAGTATTTATATATCCGTCTTTAACATAGTGTTTGACGGTTACCATCATACCTTTTTTCAATTGGGCGAATTTGAAGTTGAGAACATCAATTTCATAATCGCCTTTTATTTTTTTAGGTATAACTACTTTTTCTTTTTTTCTGACTAAGTCATAGTATCCTTTAAGAGCCGCAAAGGGCATGAACTGTTTTGCACGGTCAGCTCTGCTGTTCTTCTTCACCACTTTTGTGACCTCCTATCAATCCATTTCTCATTCGCTGTGTTGCATTTTCTTGAAGGGACATTCCACGAAAGACAGCGTTCTTTCCATACTTTTCTTTAATGTTCAATATGGTTTTCTGCATTTTTTCTTCTTTTTCTGATTTATTAGGAGAAGTAAATAAATCAAACTGTTCAAAGCCATCAGCGGTCACTCTGTTGAAACCAATGCTGATTCTTCGTATTGGTATATCCCTGTGAGCTGATTCTTCAAGAAATTTAACGAAGGCTGCTACGAGTTTTTTGTAACTACTCGTGTAGCAACCGAGTTTTCGAGTTTCGCCTGTACTTTTTACTACATCCTTAGAATATCCAATGTAAAGTGAAATTGAATCCGTTACTAATCCTTGTGCTACCAGATCAAGGGTTAGATTATCAACCATTTCTTTCATGACGAGCTTTGCATCTTCATAGCAATAATCTTTAAATAAAATTTGACTATTCGACATGGATGTGGTTTTTGAATGGTAATTGTGAATGTCTGCAATGGTACAAGGCTCAATTCCTTTTGAATGGTCAATTAAAAATTCTGCATTTACTCCGAACTCACGATACAATATATCTTCTTTTGTGTGAGCTACATCGTACATATCATAAATGCCATAGCGTTCTAATCGTTTTGCTATGCCGTGACCTACATTCCAAAAGTCTGTAATAGGTCTGTGATGCCATAAAGTTTCTTTGTATTTTTCTTCATCTAAGTAAGCAATGTGTGATGTAATATGCTTTGCTGTAATATCCATTGCAATTTTAGCGAGATATAAATTTGTTCCTACACCGGCTGTTGCACAGATATGTGTTTTCTCATATACAGCATTCATAAGCATTTCTGCAATTTCCATTGCTGATTTGTTATATAGAGTTAAGTAGTCCGTTAAGTCAAAAAAGCATTCATCAATTGAATAAACATGAATGTCATCTTGACTGATGTATTTGAGATAGGTTGCATATATTTCAGCAGAATAATCCATGTACTTTTTCATTCTTGGCATTGCGGTTATATATTCAATTCCTTTTGGAATTTCAAATACACGGCATCTGTTTTTTACACCTAAGTCTTTCATCGCCGGAGATATAGCAAGTGTAATACCACCATCGCCACGAGTATAATCGGCTACTACAAGGTTTGTAGTGAATGGATCCAATCCCCTCTCAACACATTCAACTGAGGCATAAAACGATTTTAAGTCTATACACGCATAAACTCTTTCTTTAGCCATATTCACACCTCGCTTTCATTAGTCTTATTGTATTATATCCATTTCTCGATTCTTTTTCAATCATTCTTTAGAGGGACAGATATTACAAAACTTTCATAAGTCTATTTCAAAATTTCTATTGACAAGAGAACATTCGTTCGATATAATTATATCACAACAGGGACATCTGTCCCTCACAATCATAAAGGAAGATGATTATCATGAGCGAATCTATTGACTTAGAAAACAAAATAGTTGACTTTATTGATTCCTATTATGATTTGCATGGGTTCCTGCCATCAGTCAGAACCATTGCAGACGGAGTGGGTTCAAATAAATCAACAGTACAGCGACGAACTGCACGACTTCGTGAAGAAGGAATACTGCTTGACAGTAATATCGGTGTAGTGACTCAGCGTATTGATAAGTTGCAAAAAGATTCGGTAATGGTAGGTTTAGTAGGTTCTGTTTCGTGCGGTCCACTCACCTTCGCTGAACAGAACATTTCCGAATACTTTACACTTCCTACATCATTGGTTGGCAAAGGAGAGTTTTTCTTGCTTCAAGCCTCCGGTGATTCCATGATTGGTGTCGGAATTGATTCCGGTGATTTGGTGCTTATAAAAAAACAAAGCACCGCAGAGTTTGGTCAAATCGTTGTCGCACTTGTCGATAACGAAACAACGCTTAAAAGATTGAAGAAAAGCAAATCGACCAACGAGATTTATCTTCATCCTGAAAATCCAGACTACAATGATATCTATCTTGACTCTGATTTGGTGATACAAGGCGTTGCAGTTAAAGTATTAAAAGACTTATTGTAAAAGGAGATGTACTGATTGGACAGTCGCATTGTTTTCAGTGGTACTCAAGATCGGTCAGAGCGAAGAAAAGTGTTTGTTGAGGTTACTCTCAAACAAGATGTTGATGGGCATAAAATTCCATTATCGATTAAATGGAAAAACGGAACTGTCTATAATGTTGATAAGCTATCAGATGTTAGACATTTCAGTCCGGTGCCTACAGAGACTGAAACAAGATACACTGTTTTGATTGGTCAAAGACACACATATTTATTTGAGAAAAACAACAGATGGTATGTCGAAGCAAAAGCATAATTTTTTGAAAGGAAGCGAGTTAAGAAACATTTAGGTAAGTTTAAATAATTTTTTGAATAGACAAAGATTTGAGTATATAGAGAATAGTGTTTGTGAATGATAAGGGCATTTATTTAAACCACCATAGAAGTGCAAAGGTCGCTCGCTTTTGAGCATATATAAAGTATTGCCGGTGTGGTTTATAACATCGGCTATTTTTTATACTCATTTACGGGAGCATTATAAATTTTGTATTTCGGAGGCTTTATTGCATGGTTAAAAAAGTAAAAGTCTTATCACAGCGAGGTACAAGAATCTGTGATGTAGGTGAGACTGAAAACGGACGAATTATTTTAACTTTCAAAACCAAGGAAAAATTCGAGGATATATATCTCGATGAATTTGTTAAGCGTGCATCAAAAGCAGTTGATGAACAGTAGGGTTGCAAAAAGAAACTCACTGCAGCACTTGTGATGCATAAGACTTGATTGAGCAAAATCGACAGGAATTGAGCCGTATCAAGTGATAATACGATTATTCGTGTTATTACTTGGTGCGGCTTTTTCTTTTGCGACAAGTTCTAATATAAAGATATAGATAACGACAAAAATATGACAATTTATTTTTCCGTAATTTGTTATATTTAGTTTAGAAAAATAATATTTAATGCCGATATGCATTAAGGCATGGATACATAAATTGCAGATTGATTTTTTTATCAATTTACGATTGAGTACCCTTTTGTCTTTGTGCCAATCTATCGGTATATCTCAGCAGGGACTCAATTGGGTTCCTGCTTTTTTGTTTTCCGTGTCTTTCTGCTTAGGCGGAAAGGACAAGCATAATGAAAATTACTTACAGATTTATTGATGGAACAGAAACCATTGTGGAGGTCGCTGATGAAAATCTTGCAAAAATCATTTTGGATATGAACAGGCAAGAAGATGCAAGACAACATCGAATTGCATATAACGAGCGCTCCATAGAACTGTTTGATGAATTGGGAATTCAATTTGGGACTTGTGACTCGTATGAAATTGAAGGTGATGTTCAAGAAGAAATTGAAAAAAGAAAGCGAGTTAAGGAAGCCTTATCCCATTTGAGCGAAAAACAATTAAGGCGATTAAAACTGTATGCAGATGGAAAGACCTATCGTGAAATTGCAAGTATAGAAAACACCACTCCAAGTGTTATTTTTGAAAGTATTTCTTCGGCAAAAAAGAAATTTTTGAAATTTTTTTAATTTTTTTTTGAAAAACACCCGAACAAAATCGCAATTTTTCTCTGTATAGTGAAGGGACTTTTTTTGAGACCTTCAAAAATTGACAATTGAATATACAGCTCAAAGGTACATTACTTATATTTCGAGCCGATGTTTAAGTGCGCCATGATCTTAATTGGGAGCGATAAAACTGTAAATTAAAGCCGTATGCAAAACGGTGAGGCGAAGACAGATATAAGGGACAATGATACTTCCGTAACTCGCGGCTCGGTCACAAAGAAGACGGAGAGGTTAGATTCCTATGAGTTTGCTCGCACGCAAATGCCTTTCGAGTTCCCAAGTCAAGGGGTGTTGAGAACAAGTATTGACTATTAAATACCAAAAAGAATAACTGCCGTTATTTATTTGGATAACGGCAGTTGATTGCGGTTTTTGAAAGTTCTCATGTAGTTGGCAGTTTTGTTGAATCTCTCTCCCAAAAAAAGCAAACCGGGCTTTTATATTGTTTATTACGCAAAAATGCAAAGGTAGGTCGAAATAATCTTACGCATGAGAACTCCCAAAAGCTGCAGTCGCAGTTAAAAAATGAAAGGATGATGATAAATATGATTGTGTCTATTTGAGTTAATAAAAAGCATTAATTTTAAGGAGGTAATTGTCATGAGAGATATGGCAAGAATTTTATACGACATTTTATGTGATGTACCAATGGTTGAAGATATACAGTATATCGGCAACGCTGCATACATCAATCTTGAAGATGGAGATGTTCTAAAGATTTCTCTTAACAGCTCCAATGAAAACCATGTGTTTGATAAAATCAAACTTCGTTTTATCAAAAGAGACTTGGGAACACTTGATATCTGTTATTTGGAATTCAAGGAATATTTTTCGCCAGTGCGGATTGGCAAGGATTATTTCCTTTCACCTGCCGTAAAGAAAAATGATAAAGGATATATGTGGAATGTTCTTCCTAATGAGAATGAACTGGATATTCTTGTTGAAGACATTCTTTCATATATCTGCACATTCGAGTAAGGAGGATGTATAATGAATGAATTTTTAAGACTTGAAAGAGAAGCTAAACGATATAAGGAGCAGTACCCTAAGGGCACTCGACTTGAACTTATCTCTATGGAGGATCCTCAAGCAGTTCCACCCGGCACAAGAGGTACGGTGCAATTTGTCGATGACATTGGTTCAATTCATATGAACTGGGATAACGGCAGAACATTGGCTCTTGTTCCTAAAGAAGATAGTTTTAGAAAACTCACGGAGCAGGAAATTGAGCAAGAGCAAAATGCTATGTGCGTAGAAGAAACTACAGACGATCTTGCTGATGAACAGTCTGATGGTCCTGTAATGAGTATGTGAGGTGATAAAAGTAAATATAAGGCTGATGCCTTATGGGTATCAAATATCTTGATATGTTTTCCGGAATTGGTGGCTTTAGATCTGCACTTGACAGAGTCGGCGGATTTGAGTGCGTCGGCTTTTGCGAGATAGATGAAAAAGCCAAAGAGACATACGAGGCAATATATGATACGAAAGGAGAATTGTATTTTAACGATGCACGAGAAATCAATCCAAATGCACTTCCCGATATCGACCTTATTTGCGGAGGATTCCCTTGCCAGAGCTTTTCTATTGCTGGAAAGCGAGGCGGATTTGAAGACACAAGAGGAACCTTGTTCTTTGAAATTGCCCGAATCGCTGCCGTTAAAAGACCTAAATATATGCTGCTTGAAAATGTACCCGGATTGCTTAACCACGACCAAGGCAGGACATTTCAAAAAATCATCAGTTCATTGGATGAATTGGGGTACGATGTCACATGGCAAGTGTATAACAGCAAAAATTTCGGAGTTCCCCAGTCAAGAAAGCGATTGTACATTGTCTGCTACTATCGAGAAAAAGTGCAAGGCGAAATATTTGCTTTCCCTGAAGCAACTGCTTCAAATACTGTCAGATGCATCCGAGGAAGTGAAGGTGATAGAGTGTACTCCGTTGACGGTACATCAATTACTCTCACAAGCTCGGCAGGAGGATTTGGCGGAAAAACAGGACTTTACTTAATCCCTGTTATCAGCAACACAAAGCTTGGTTATCAATACGCCAAACCCGGTGATAGCATTGATATTGCATACTTAGGGCAAAAACAGAGGCGAGGTCGTGTAGGAAAGAATGAAGCACATACACTAACTACTACGCCGTCACAAACCTACTATTTCGTTGACATGAATGCTGATCCTAAACTCACTGAAATTGCAAGATGTATCACAGCAAGACAAAATGCTGGAGTAAGCAAGCATAAGGGCGAACATTCAGCGTTGCTTGTTTTAGTTGGTGAATTTAATGCGGATGAGTTTTCTGATATATATGCAAGACTTCACGAATTCGTGGAACTTGACGAAAAAGAGAACAAAATTTCATTGATGATTATTGTTGCCGATACTCAATGCTTTGTTGGCTTTATTCGCAGACTTACTCCAAAGGAATGTTGGAGACTGCAAGGATTTTCCGATGAACAGTATTTGAAATCACGAGAGGCAGGATTCAGTGATTCCCAACAGTATAAGCAAGCAGGAAATGCAGTCACCGTAAATGTAGTTGAAGCACTTGCGAAGCGAATTAAAATAATTGATGAAAGAAACAAAGGAGGTTTAAATGGCTAACGATATACGAAACATTTTAACCATCAGTGGTAACCAAAAATTGATTGACGAAATGCTCAAATCAATTCAGGTTGATGCGTTTGGCAGAGGTTCTATCGATTTTAAAAAGGTTTTACCGATACCGAAAGATTTGGATATACCCGAAGGTTCAGATACTCGTGAGGGCATTGCTCTTGTTAAGGACTTTCTTGATAAGATACCAAACGAGGATTTGAGTCGTGAGGGTACTTTTGATGATTTCATGGAATATTTGAAGAAATATGCAAATGGTTTGACAGAAGATAAAAAGGAAATATGGAATTTAGGCATAGCAGCAGTTTCAAATATTCACTATTTTAACTCGGCTACTTGGTATGATTGGACAATTAAGAATTGGGGTACAACCTCGCTTGCATACAAATACCATAAAAGCGATAACCCTAACGAGCTTAATTTTTTAACAGCCTGGAAACCGGCGAAAGGAATTATCGGCAATCTTTCAAAACATTATCCCGAATTGACATTCACAATCAAGTGGGCTGATGAGGATTTCGGAGAAAACTGTGGAACTGAAACATATCAAAACGGAAAGGTTGTTTCGAGAGAACTGCCTCATACAGATGTGTCAGCAGTTGATTTTGCGGCTGATATTTGGCAGATGAGTCCTGCTGAACGAGGATTGGTTCTCAATTTATCGGGCAACAAATACATTTGCAGTAGTGTTGACGAATATTCCGTAGTTGAAATATTCGGAAAATCCGGTCTTTTCGCAAATGAAAGATTAACCGAAGACGATGTTCCCAAAGGATTACATCTTTATCATTTGCGATATGACGATGATAACTGTGAAATGCAAACGCTTGAGCGTAAAGTGACTGTTAATCATGCCGGTTCATTGGTAACAGCCGAAGAGATCGACTTCGGTGATAAAGAATACATTGAACTTACCGATGAAAGCGACTTGAGTTTTTTAGGTGTAGACAGTGATTTTGAGCATTTGCTGTCTGGTGATATACCTACTTTCGATACTTTAGATGAATATATTAACAAGGATGGTGGTCTTACATATGATTAAGGAAATCAATGAGCTGGATTTGCTCAAAATGAAAGATAAAGAAGGCTTAATTCTTCAAGGTTGCGGTGGTGACCTTAATGATTGGCTTCAAGGAATTAACGAGGATTTCACAAAACGAAACATTCTTATGAATAATTCCAAATTTGAAGATATCTACTCGTTTAAGTCGGGTGAAATTACAAATCTTTTATTCCCACTTGATAATGCAGATGTCAATATTCCTAAGCTCGCCATGTGGCGAATCGGTACGCATGAGGTGTTTGGCGGCACTTGGTTATCAGATTATATAGACAACAGACTTTCTGATAAGGAAGAAGTTGTTAATAACGAAAACCAGGAAGTCATAAAACCGGATTGCGAGCTTATCGGTCAAGACAGCAATATCTTTAATCTTATGGGCATTGCGGCTCGTACTCTTAGAGAAAACGGTCTTGATGAGCAAGCAAAAGAGATGATTGACAAGGTTACAAATTCCGGAAGCTACAATGAGGCATTATTGGCTATCAGCGACTATGTTAATATTGTAGGTCCAGATGAAAGTGAAGATGAAGAGATGTGTATGGGATGAATAATCTGTTGTGTTTTGTTTTAGGCGTAATGGTCGGCGGTTCTGTCGGAGTCGCTTTTATGTGTTGCTTTCAGCTTAATCGAATGAATAAACTCAATGAGCAAAATGCATCGCTGCAGGCTGAGTTAAGCAAAAATGGTGATTGTAATGGAACCCTATGAAGCACTTGCTAATCGTGTGATTTCATTTACTGTTGAGGATTACAGGTGGGCACGAAAAATATTGCACCGATATCCAAATCCACAGACAAAATCGCAAAGAAAAAAGTGTGCTGCGGCAAGACGGTATATATACGATTTTCGTGTTTGTCACAAATCGGAATATTGGCATATTTTAACCAATGTTGATTTAGATTTGCTGTATAAAAGAGTTGTTGACGAATGCGATAAAAAATACGGAAAATATAACCCTGTGCCGAGACCATATAGAAACAAATAACACACAGAGCTTGCCCTAAATATTATGAATAGCTTTATGTCATGGGTAGGCGGAAAAAAGGCTCTGCGTGAAGAGATTGTTAAACGCCTACCCCTTAACTATGGTAGATATATTGAAGTGTTCGGAGGTGGCGGTTGGGTTTTGTTTCATAAAGAACCTGACAAATTTGAGGTGTATAACGACTTCAATCAAAATTTAGTAAATCTATATCGTTGCGTTAAGGAAAAGCCGGAAGAATTGATTAAATGGTTAGAGTTTTCACTTGACTCACGAGCAGATTTTGAATATATGACGAATCGCTTAAAAGACGATGATTTGTCTGATTGTCAGCGAGCAGCATATTATTATTCATTGATTCGATACAGTTATGCATCCGGTGTTGACAGCTTTGGAAGTCAACCACACGATATGTGGAAGAACTTTCCCCTAATTCGTGCTGCACACGCAAGACTCCGTAATACAATTATCGAAAACAAAGATTTTGAGAAACTGATAGGTCAGTATGACAGACCAATCAGCTTTTTTTATTGTGATCCTCCGTATTACAATACCGAAGATTATTATGACGGTGGTGGATTCGGAAAGGACGATCACGAAAGACTTGCGAATACGCTTTGCAATATACAAGGCAAGTTTCTTTTGTCATACAATGATTGCCCTGAAATCAGAGAACTATATCAAAGACCGGGAATTCTTATTGAAGGTATTACCCGAATTAACAATATTGCTCAACGATATGAGGGTGGCAAACAATATTCAGAACTTCTCATATCAAATTACGATACATCGGAACGAATGAAGTCATACTTCCAATTTTCCTTGTTTGATCGTGAGATTGATGTGGACAAGATTCTGTCTGAAAAAATAATTTACCGAGGAGGTTAAAGTTAAAAATGGATAAACAGTATAAGGTAATTGATGACCGAGGCAGATTAACGATACCCCGATCAGTTCGCTTTTTGACAGGCATTACTGCCAACAGCATTGTGAGTCTTACCTTTTCAAGAGACGAGATTATCATAAAGAAAGAAAAAATTTGTGATAACTGTCAAAATGAAAAGGAAGAAAAAGAAACCATTACCCTTGCAGAGTTCTTGAATCAACTACCGGAGGCGGAGCAGGATGCTGCTTTGATTCATTTACTCGTTGAGAGATCAAAGAAAAAAGGAGGATATGAAAATGTCGGACAAAATCCCTCTTTATCGCAGTTCTCTTAATACAGCAAGACATTGTAATGAGGTTGACATTTGGCGTCAAAGTGACTTAGAAAACTCACGCTGTGCAACCGCTATTCATAATGCAATTGATTGCAACTTTGCCGATAATCACCTGAATACTGATTTCATGAAAAGCATTATTGACGAGTTCGGCTTTGACCGAGTCAGTTATATTCTTGCCTGTAATATAAAAAGAGCCATGCAGGATGCCAGATATTCACAGGAAAACAAAAATTGGAGTGAGCTGATTGCTATCCCCGACAGCAATTTGCGAAATGAATATCTCATAAACAATCACCCTGTTCTAATCAATGCACTAATTGATAAAACTCGAATTGCTTTTGATGAGTTACATATGTTTTCGGCTGATGATTGCGAATCAATGGCAGGGCAAGAACTTACAGGCAAAGTATTGATTCTGAAACCATCTATTCTTGCGGATGAATACAAATCCCCTGACAATCAGTTGTTTTTAGCAACAGCCGGCTTTGGATGTTCTCCAAGTTCTCTTGGTCGAAGTATCTATGGTGTCTTTCTAAAAGATAATGAATACACTTCATTCTATCGACAAGACTTTTTGGGTATAGCAAGAGATGATGTGGTACCTGATTGGGCAAAAAGCAAATTAGAAACTCAGGAGTCTGAATCGTTGGAGACGGTTCAGCAAATGTAAGGAGGATATATGAGAGTAAAAATCTATCAAATCAACGCAGAAAAGGATGAGAATGCAAAACGCTTCTCACCATTTTCTTATGCTGAGGAACATGGCGGTGTAAATGCCGACATGTATAAACAAGTGTATTTTGGCGATTTGGATACAGATGATTTAGAGGGTGTGTTTGCAAAGCTTAATGAGAGTGATAAACCACCGCTTTATCAAGGTACCAGCTTATCAGTCAGTGATGTAGTTGAGGTATTTGACAGTGAAGATTCAAATGCAGATAGCAAATGCTTCTATGTTGATTCTGTTGGATATAAAGAACTTGATAATTTCGATACTTCCCTCTGTGAAGATATGGATGGTGAAAGAGCTGTATATATCACGCCGCATCATACACCGCTTGTTCTTAATATGCATATCAATGATTACAAAGATCTCAGCGCCGCTGTCGGCGGTTTGATTGAACTGACACACCCATTTAATGATGAAGCTTGTGTTATCGGAAATGATGAGGCAAAGCTAATCGGCATGGATGGGAATCGAAAAATCGGACAAAGCATTTATGCCGGTCCTATTCTTATTGTCGGTGATAACGGTGATGAAAACTTTATACCGTTAACCGATAAACAAGCAGATTTTTATGCAGACAAGTTTAAAGAAATTGAAGATATTTCAGAGGAAGAAGTGCAGTCAGATATGTATTGCACCTTTATTCCTTTGGAGATGAATTAAAGGAGGAATACTTATGTCAACTACTGTTGCAGCACGAATTGATCGATTGATTAATGACGAAAGCAAAACCAAGGCTTATGCTACACTAACAATTAATGACACATTTGCTATTCATGGGGTTAGATTGATTCAAGGCAAAAATGGTCTTTTTGCATCGATGCCGTCAAGAGCGGTAACAAATGAACAAGGCGAAACCGAATATGTTCCGTTTGCAAATCCAATCACCAAAGAAGCGTCGGACGCAGTAAGAACATGCCTTGTGAATGCATATAACGAGGCGGTTGAAGCACAAGCTGAACTTAATGATTTGCTAAACTCGGATTTCGAGGAAATCCCAGACGAAGATTCATCGCTTGAACAGTCCATGTAGGTATATTTGGTAATATTGCTTAATTAGTCATAGTTCCTTTTTATCAATACTACTAAAAAATGGACCTTCACCTACATTTCACTTGATTTATTCTCTGTTTAGAGTTAATGTACAGTTGAAAGGAGATAGATACATATGACTAAAAAGTTAATATTAACAATATCGTTTATCGTTTTATCAGCACTAATATTGGTAAGTTGCTCAAACAAAGCTAAAACGCCAATGCCGATTTCAGAAAGCAGTACATCATCCTCAGTTGAAAGTCAGTCCGAAAATGAAGGCACAACAAATACGCAAGTTCAAAAATCGGATGAAACTTCAAAGGAGAAATCTGTTTCTAAAGAAAATGAACAGAAGCCGTCTGACTCGACAAAAGGTAATAATAAGAATACTTCAACCTCACCAAAAAAGAACACTGATAAAACTGAAAAAGAAACACCTACAAAGACAAATGCCAAGTCGGTACAGTCAAGTTCTACAACAATTAAGCAGACAAGGAAAGAAACTACAACCAAAAAAGTTACTACTACCACAAAGCCGACAACAAAGAAACATACTACTACTCAAAAATCTTTTGATGTAAACCACTATGTACGCTACGCAAAGAATTATGCTAAAAGTATCGGCTTAAATCTTGACAGCAGTTGCACGGATTGTTGGGATAATCCTATCAATGCAAATGCCAATTGTTCCAATATCGAAAGAGATATCAAGAGCAGACTGAACAGATATAAGAATGTCGAAGGATTTACTGATGTATGGATTTGGGCAGAAAGCACAGGAAATGGTAACTATGATATTTATATTGGCTATGCTTAATTAAAACTAAAAATAACCATTTTTAAAGCACATCGTTTTTCGGTGTGCTTTTTCATTTTCAAGGAGGAATTATCTAAATGAAGAAATTTATAAAACGAAGTACATCATTGTTTCTTGCAGTATTGATGTGCTTTTCTTCTCTTATTGGCGTAACTGCAACGGCGCATGCTGCCACTAAGCAGGATGTATATATTATTGATTTGCCGAGAGGTAAAGAAACAAACAAGGAACATTGGGGACATCCTGCATACGAGCTTATGAATGGTTGGAGCACCTTTAACACGCACTATGTAACCGTCAAGGCAATCGGCGATTATGAGGGCGATTCCTGTTACTGTATCGAACCCGGTGTTCCGCTTTATACGGGAGATAAACTTTCAAAGGAAGCAGAGAGCTTTTGGGATAATTATCCAAGTAAATATAATAAGACAATTGATCCTGACACAATAAAAGTTTATCTCGGAAGAATTATGCAGTATGGTTACACAGGCAAAAACTCAGTAGATTGGGTTTCTACGAATTCATCAAAAGCTGACGACTGTGCCAACCATCTCGCAACACAACTTCTTGTTTGGGAAACGGTAATCGGAGAGCGTGACGAGAATTTCAACCATGTTGATGCTACTAAACATGGCAAGCACAATATTAAAGAAATTATTTCAAGCAAACATCCGCTTAGAAGTAAAATTTTCAGCCACTATTCTCGCATTGAAAAAAGTGTAAAGCAGCATACAACTGTTCCGAGTTTCGCAAGCAGAAGTAAAAGCAAAGCAAAAAGCATTGAATTAAAATGGAACGGTAAGAACTACAGCACAACCATAAACGATACAAACGGAGTGCTTTCAAACTATGATTTTAGCGGTAGTGGACTTACATTCAGTAAATCCGGTAATTCGCTTACTATCACAGCAGAAAAAGCACCAAAAGATGATGTACTAATTACTGTAAATAAAAAGAACAGTCAGCGTAAAGCTGTTATCACATGGACTGATGAAAAAATCGGACCGCAAAGCGGACAGCTGCAAGACATTGTTACTTTTGGGCAGTCGGTTTCAGACCCGGTGAAAGCATACTTAAATGTTAAAGTTTCATTGGGTAATGCTAAGCTGATGAAAGTCAGCGAAGACGGAAAGGTAGATAATGTTAAGTTTCATATCAGCGGTAACGGTATTTCTAAAGATGTAACAACCAATGCCAATGGTGAAATAAACATTGCCAATCTTGCACCCGGCAATTATCAGATTTCTGAATATACGGATGTCAAATATGTTCCGCAAGACACACAAACAGTAACCATTGTAAGCGGTCAGACAGCTTCCGTTCAGTTTTCTAATATTCTTAAAAAATTTAGGGTTAATGTCACAAAACAAGACTACGAAAAAGGTCACACACAAGGTGACGCAAAACTCAGCGGTGCAGTATATGGTTTATTCAAAGGTAATGACCTTGTTGCTCAATATACAACTGACCAAAACGGTTCATTCACTACCGACTATTATGTTTGCGGAACAGATTGGACTGTTCGAGAAATCACACCGAGTGAGGGTTATCTTTTAAATGATACTGTGTATAGAGTCGGTGCTGATCCAAGGGATTACAACATTGAATATAACACAGCACCCGATATGACTGTTATGGAGCAAGTCATTAAAGGCAAAATCAGTATTATCAAACATACTGATGATGGTGAAACTCAAATCGAAACACCCGAAAAAGGTGCAGAGTTTCAGATTTATCTAAAATCATCAGGTTCTTTTGTAAATGCAGATAAAGACGAACGAGATACAATCGTCTGTGATCAGGATGGTTTTGCAAGTACAAAACTACTTCCTTATGGTGTTTATACAGTACATCAAACAAAGGGATGGGATGGCAGAGAAAAAATAACCGATTTCGATGTGTTTATCAATACCGATGGTAAGACATACAAATTCCTTATCAACAATAAAAATTTTGAATCGTATCTCAAGGTAGTTAAACTTGATAAGGAAACGGGTAAACGAATCCCATACGAAGGTGTTGCTTTTGAAATCTACGATAGCAACAATCATAGAATTACAATGCAGTACACCTACCCTCAAGTGACATCAATTCATACCTTTTACACCAACAAAGAGGGATATTTAATCACACCTGAAAAGTTGCCGTATGGTGATTATACTCTTAAAGAAGTACAAGCACCGTACGGATATGTACTTGACGATACGCCTGTCCCGTTCTCTATTACACAGGAAAATTCATCGACCGATACAGGCGTTACCGTAGTAAAGGTTAAGGCACGAGATGTTGCACAAAAAGGTGTAATCAATATCACTAAAACAGGCGAGATTTTTTCGTCTGTTGAAGAAAACAAAGGCGTATACACTCCTAAATACAGCGTAGGCAATCTTAAAGGTGCAGTATTCGAAATTTATGCTGCTGAAGATATAACAACACTTGACGGCACGGTAAGATATGAACAAGGTGCTTTGGTTGATACAGTCACAACCGATGATGACGGTGTGGCTAAATCCAAAGAACTTTATCTCGGTAAATATACAGTTATTGAAAAAGCTGCACCAAACGGATATGTTCATAATGCCGCCAAGTATGATGCTGAACTCACCTATGCAGGGCAAAATGTTTCTGTTACTTCAACCGACCTTTCGGTGTATAACGATAGACAAAAGGTCGCTGTATCACTGAAAAAAGAAATGGATGAAGATTTGACTTTCAACCTCGGTAAAAATAATGAAATCTCATTCGTTCAGTTTGGCATTTACGCAAACGAAGACATTAAATCAAGTAACGGCGATGTTATTCCAAAAGACGCTCTTATCACTTTTGCAAATTGCAATAAAAATGGAAGCATTGTCTTTGACTGTGACTTGCCTGTAGGCTTTAAGTGGTATGTAAAAGAAATCGCAACCGATGAGCACTATATCTTGTCCGACACCAAATATGAGTTTGATACCGAATATCAAGGTCAAGATGTCAAGGTTATTGATATTAAAGTCAATAACGATAAAGCTATCGAAAACAATCTAATTTATGGTTCTGTTAAAGGCTTGAAGATTAACCGAGAAACGCAGAAAGTAATCAAGGGAGCAACCTTTGGCTTGTTTAAATCGGATACTACCGAATTTACAAAAGAGAACGCAATCTTAACTGCTGTTACCGATGAAAACGGCATCTTCAACTTTAGCAACATTCCTTACGGTGAATACCTTATCAAAGAAATCAAACCTGCCGACGGCTATCTTGATAATGAAGATGTATTTACTGTAACAATCAAAGATAACGAGCAAGTGGTTGAACTTACTGCAATCAATGATAAAGTGCCAGAATTAAAAACAACGGCAACCGTTAATGGCAAAAAGGAAGCAGTTGCAAAAGGTGAAATATCAATAAAAGATACTGTTGAGTACAAGCATTTAGTACCTAATACCGAATATGTTATCAAAGGCACATTGATGGATAAATCCACAGGCAAACCGTTCAAAGTTAAAGGCAAAGAAGTTACTTCAACTGTGAAATTCACGCCAGACAAAGCAAACGGAACTGTTGAAGTGGAATTCACTTTTGATGCATCTAATATTAAAAAGTCTACTGACCTTGTAGTTTTCGAATCCTTGTATCGTGATAATGCTGAGATTGCTGTTCACGCTGATTTGAAGGATAAAGGACAAACTGTGACTATAGTCCCTCCTGCCCCTAAAACTCCTAAAACAAGTGACAATAGAAATCTTGGCACTTGGATTGGTCTTGGCGGTGTTGGATTGGGTGCCGGCATTGCAGCACTCCTGCTTAAATTAAAAATGAAAAAAGATGAGGACGAATAATGAAACGAGTATATATTTGTGCTCCACTTTCAGATAATCCAAATCAAGATGTAATTGAAGCTGTTCGTTTCGGCGAATATGTAATGAAGGAATGCGGTGCGGCTCCGGTCGTTCCGCATTTTCACATCTTAATGGTTAATCCAAAAAACGATAAAGAAACCGAGCAAAGAAAATTGGCTAATTTTAGTTTTTTATGGATGGTCGATGAACTTTGGGTATTCGGTGATTCTTGGACAGATGAAATGATGGAGGAAATATCAAGAGCTGAAATGCTCAAAATCCCGATCAGATATCATTCTGACAATAAAGTAAAATCAATTCTAAAGAAATATGGAGGTATATCAAATGAATAAACTTGTAAGTAAATTCAATAAAAAGCAGTTTGCTGTATTTGTAGTTACCCTTATATGTGTTTGCTTATTTACAGCTACGACTGTTTATGCAGCAGGCGATGTTTCAACAGCGATTACAAGTACATGGAACGCTGCTAAAGCACAAATCAAAACTGTTGTAAACAATGTTGTGTTTCCTGTGGTAGATACAGTCCTTGCGATTCTTTTCTTTGTGAAAATTGGCACGGCGTATTTCGATTACAGAAAACATGGTCAATTCGAGTTTACAGCACCGGCTATTCTTTTCGCTTGTCTAATCTTTACACTCACAGCTCCACTTTATATTTGGGGCATCGTTGGCATGTAAATGAAATGAGAAGTAGACAGGAGGTGGACTTATGTTTGACTGGCTCGGAGATATAATCTCCGGTATGGGTGATGCGATAGGAAATGCCTTTACGGGCATTTCCGATTCAATCATTGATGCCATTCTAAACAGATTTATTCAATGGCTTTTTAAGTCAATATATGATGGGATTGCTAATTTCTTTACGCAAATTTCAAATATGGGTACAGAGATTTTTGATTTGTCATGGGTACAAGCTGTTGTTAAATTGTTCTCTTTATTCGGTTGGAGCCTATTTGTAGTAGGCGTTGTTGTATCAGCATTTGATCTTGCAATCGAATATCAAACCGGCAGAGCAAATATTAAAACAACAGCGCTTAATTGGATTAAAGGTTTTATGGCAGTTTCTTTATTTACGATTACGCCAATTGAGTTATACAAATTTTGTGTTTCTCTGCAAAATACATTTGCTAAAGACTTGGTAACGATAGCTGCAGGAGAGCAATATGTTTCTCTCGGTAGCCTTGCCACTAAAGTTCTTGTATCCTCATTTAATCCTGGCGGAGCTATGATTTCAGCAGGATTGTTTGAACTTATTACGCTGATTGCATTAGGATTCTGTGTATTTAAGATTTTCTTTGATAATATCAAGCGTGGCGGAATACTTCTTATACAGCTTGCAGTCGGCAGTTTGTATATGTTTTCTATTCCGAGAGGTTATGGTGACGGATTTAATAATTGGGTGAAACAAGTATTTGCATTGTGCTTAACCGCCTTTTTACAAACTACACTTTTGTTCCTCGGTTTGCTTTCATGGAGTACAAATATGCTACTTGCTATTGGTATTATGATGAGTGCTGCTGAGGTTCCGAGAATAGCACAGCAATTTGGTTTGGATACAAGCGTTAAGGTTAATGTTATGAGTGCGGTTCATATGGGAACATCTGCTGTTAATCTTGTAAAGGCTGTTGGAAAATAAGGAGGTAAAAATGAATTTTACAGGAATGATAAGTAAAATCAATCATATTATCGTTTCAGATCCAAGCTATGATAAAAATGTTTGGTGCAGATATGAAAACGATCATTTCAATGCAAATAACTGGACTGCTGATATTCAACTTCAAGATGTGGATGAGACAATTGAGGGTTACTATATCACAGGAACGGATATAGGCATTATGTTACACCATCCAAGTGTAAATGCAAGGATGGAGCAAGACAGAATCCGGTTTCCGTCAATTTACAAGTTAAATAAATACACTATTGGCATGGACAGAGCTTGCGTATCTATTGGAGTTAATGAAAAAGCAAGTGAAATTGCAAATGAAAAGAATTCATCTGAATATGGAACAGCTCTTCATACTTTGACAGATGGACAATTCGGCACGGTATACGAAGGAGTAGATAAAGATGGAAACATTGGCTTTATCCATATATCAGGCTATATCGACAATGATGCCGGATATACGAATTCTGATATCGTTAATTATATTACCAACAATCTTCAAATTACGGGTTTGACTCTTGTTGGCACTGAAGAAGACGAGTGTATTCACGATGAACAAGGCATGGGAGGAATTTGATTGAAAAAACAGTATATCTATCCCCAAAACATGAGGGCGTCTGCAACCTTATGGTTATGGTCATTAAAGGATTTTGTTGTAGTTATAATCGGTGCTCTGTTTTCAGCTATTGTATTGGCAACAACAAAACTGATGATTCCGGCTGTACTTGTCGGAACATATGCTCTTTTATCAATTCGTGCGGACGGAACAACAATGCTTGATTTCATTAAATATGGAATCAAGTTTTTTATTTCAACACAACAATATTACGAATGGGGTTTGAAAGACGAAACATTTCCCAAACAGAATAAAACAAAAGTAGGTGATGAAAATGGCAAAAAAGAAAAGTAAAAATACAGTTCAAGACCTTATTGGTATTGAAACATTTACAAAAAGAGGTATAAAAACAGCTCACGGTGAACTTGTTTATTACCTTATCAGTCCAACGAATATTTCTGTTCTCTCAAAAGAAAATATCGAAATCAAAATATGGCATTTAATGCAAGTGCTATCGGCTCAGCCTAATATTGAAATCTCCTGCATTGATTCATGCGAAAGGTTTGATGATAATAAAAACTTTATGCTTGATCGACTGGCTAATGAGCAGAATTCAAGTGTTAGGAAATGTCTTGAAAAAGATATTGATTATCTTGATAACATTCAGATTGAAATGTCAACAGCTCGACAATTTATGATAGATGTTCGTTTTAGAAAAGAAAAGGAAGAACAAAAATTCAATCAGATTAACCGAGTGGAAAAAGCAATTGCCGAACAAGGCTTTGAAGTTAAACGAATGGATAAAGATGATATTAAGCGCTTTCTTGCTATTTACTTCGGAGCTTCAATGCAGGGCGAATTGATTCCCGATGTTGACGGAGAGGATGGATTTGATGAAGAAAAACTCAAAAAGGCGGTGCTATAAAATGGTTCAATTGTTTTTAACTATATTTATGATTGTTACATATGCATTAGCGGCTGCGATACTTACTTATGTGAGCGTTTGCAGTATTGAAGATTCAAAGGATCAACAGCAATTTGACACAATTGCTAAATCCATTGAGGAGCAAAACGAAGATGGAGACACAGATACTACGAATAAGGTTTATGATTTAATGCTTAAAAATAAGGATTGTGTCGGTTGGTTAAAGGTTGTGGATATGGATATCAACTATCCGGTTATGTTAACCAAGCAAAATCCAGAGTTCTACTTGCGCCGAGATTTTAATAAGGAATATTCATATATGGGTACACCATTTATGGATGCCAACTGTAATATCGGCATCTCAAAAAATCTCATCATTTATGGTCATAATATGAAGAACGGTAGAATGTTTGCACCACTTATGAAATTTAAGAATAAAGAGTGTTTTGATAAACACCAAATCATTGAATTCGTCACACCAAATGAAAAGGCAATTTATCATATTGTATGTGTTGCTAAAGTTAAGGCTGATGATTCATGGTATTCGTTTATTGAAGATTCTAGTGAATCCCATTACAACGAAAAAATTAAGGAGCTGTATTCAAAATCGTTGTATCACTCAGATTATGAATTTGGTTACAATGATGAGTTCTTGACATTGTCCACTTGTGAGTATTCTCAAAATGACGGAAGGCTTATCGTTGTAGCTGTTAAGGAAGGAGCGAACAGTAATGTTTAAGAAAAAGAATAAAGAATTAACCGAAGAAGAAAAAGAAGTAATTCGTACAAAATCATTTTTTGATATGATTCTGCCGTCTACAATAAAATTCTCGACAGACCATTATGTATGCGGTGACAGTTACAGATGTGTATGGGCAATCAAGGAATATCCGCCTACTACGGAAGAACTTGCTTTGTTTTCAACTCTTGCGGACAGAAACAATTTAACTATTCATTTGTATTCTCGCATGGTTGATGCTATTGAGCAGAGAAAAATCATACAAAATGCTACAAGAAAAAACAAACTTTCAACCGGTTCAAACGATGTTCAGGAAAACATTACAGCCGAGGGCAATCTTGAAGATGTTGTTAATTTGATTGCAGAGCTTAGAAAAAATAAAGAGCCGTTGCTACATTGTGCTGTATTTCTTGAATTAAAGGCTGACAGTATGCAAAAACTTCGTGAGTTGCAATCCGAAATTCAAATGGAACTTACAAGGTCAAAGATGTCTGTTGATAGGCTTACCCTGAGACAAAAGGAAGGCTTTTTAACTGTATTGCCTGTCGGATACAATATCTTTAGAGAACAGTTTGAGCGTGTACTCCCTGCAAGTTCGGTTGCGAATTTATATCCATTTAACTATTCGGGCAAAACGGATCCTAAAGGTTTGTTTATCGGCAGAGATAAATACGGCACTAATATTCTTGTTGATTTTGATAGGCGTGCCGAAGATAAAACCAACTCAAATTGTTTGATCCTCGGTAACTCCGGTCAAGGTAAGTCATTTCTTTTGAAACTCATTCTTACAAATTTCAGAGAATCAGGCAAAAGAGTCATTTCACTTGATCCCGAAGCGGAATATGAAGAATTGACGAAGGCTCTCGGCGGTTGCTATATCGATTTTATGAGCGGCGAATATATCATCAACCCTCTTGAGCCTAAGTCCTTTGGTGATGCCGATAAGGAATACGACCAATTTACACCCGAAGCATTCCGCAGAGTAACAAGATTAAGTCAGCATATTGCCTACTTGAAAGACTTTTTCAGAGCATATAAAGACTTCTCGGATGAACAACTTGATACATTGGAGATTATACTTTCTAAATTGTATCAAAATTTCGGTATAACCAACTATACCGATTATGACAAGTTAAAGCCAACAGATTATCCGATTATGGAAGATTTATATGCTTTGCTTGAAAAGGAATACAAGGGTTATCAACATAATCAAAAAAATATTTATCGTGAAGAAACATTACAAGAACTTTGTCTTGGACTTCATTCTATGTGTGTAGGTACGGAGTCAAAGTATTTCAACGGTCACACAAATATTATAGATGATACTTTCCTTTGCTTTGGTGTTAAAGGTTTGATGGATACCAATCGCAGACTTAAGGATGCAATGCTTTTCAATGTTCTTTCGTATATGACAAATGAATTGCTCGGTAAAGGCAATACTGTTGCCGCTATTGATGAACTGTACCTATTTCTCACTAATATGACGGCTATTGAGTACATACGAAATGCATCAAAGCGTGTTCGTAAAAAGGAAAGCTCGGTTATTCTTGCGAGTCAGAATATTGACGACTTTTTAATTGAGGGCGTTAAGGAATATACAAAGCCGCTTTTCTCAATTCCGACACATCAATTTTTGTTTAATGCAGGAAGTGTTGAGCCAAAGGTATATATGGATGTACTGCAAATTGAAGAGTCTGAATTCGAGAGGATTCGTTATCCTGAACGAGGCACTTGTTTATTCCGTTGCGGTAACGAACGATACTTACTTCAAGTTATCGCACCTGAGTTTAAGCAAATTATGTTTGGTAAAGCCGGCGGCAGATAATTTGACTGTTATTAAGGAGGTGTTTATATGGCAGTAAGTGCTGCAACAGTTGCTAAAATCACATCAGCAGTAGCAAGCGATAAAAATGCAAGGAAAGTTATAGGCGTCATTATCGGTTCAGTTATTGGACTTTTGCTTATTCCTTTGATTGCATATATGGGTATTATTGGCAATATGGATTCTATCGAAATAGACACCAACCAAGTACAGCAATCAATAGTTCAAAATATGTCAGCAGAAGAAAAAGCCAAGTTACAGCACATTGAGGATGTAATGACCGGTATATCAAAAGAATGCTCAAAGCGAAAACTAAAAAGTATTGTAGGTAAAAAGGCACAGGCGGTTTACGCTTGTGCCTTTTATGATGTCGAGAAGTCTGATAATGACTTTATTTCAAAACTTGTTGATTGTTTTGAACAGGCAAAGGACGACAACGAACTACTTAATATGCTGAATTTCGCTTTCGGTACGAATATATCAGCCGAGGATTTCAGTCACTTAATGTCTGTAATTTCAAATACCGTTATCGATATTGATTTAAGTAACACAGATAAGAATAATCTTGATTTAGTTAAATGGGCACAAATGGCTTATGACAATAAATGGGGTTATGTTTGGGGTTCGCATGGAAATGTTTTAACAGCAAATGAACTTAAAAGACTTAAAAAAACATTCGGCTCTCATGTTACCGATAAAGAAGAATATATTAAGTCTCATTGGCTCGGCAGACGAACTTCTGACTGTGTTGGATTAATTAAAGGCTACGGCTGGTATGACGAAACAAGTGGAACTATTAAGTACGGAACAAACGGTATGAAAGATGTAACCGCTGACGGTATGTTTAACGCTGCTGTTGAGAAAGGACCTATAAGTACCGTGCCTGATATACCCGGTATAGCGGTATGGCATCAAGGACATATAGGTGTGTATATCGGAAACGGTTATGTAATTCACGCAGCAAATACATACGATGGTGTAATCAAAACTCCGATTACTTCAAGCGGTTGGACACATTGGCTTAAAGTTCCGTATATTAACTATATTGAAGAAACGGAGGATAATCCAAATTGAATATTTCAAACGAGAGGCAAAACGAAATTCTCGGCAATGCTCTTGATTGGTTTTCAGAACATTATGAGCAAGAAGAACTGCTCAACATATTGCACGATAAACTTGGAATGACTGATAGTGAGATCGATTTCTTTGGGTTCGAGTTTGATAGCGATATTGAAGATGAAAAAGATCTCTCAATCGTCCATTTTCATAATGATGACGAAGATTATTGTTTGACAACTGATGCACCATTTTATCTTTGGGAAGCTGCTAATGCATATGTTAATACAATTAAGGATGTTAAAGACCGATGGAGTCTTGACAGTATTGCCGAAAACATTGCTGATGGCACAATGATAGATGAACGCATTTATCCGATACTTTGCAAGTCAATGGCACCGGATGGAAACATTGTATCTGTGGTTGACTTTAATCTTTTGGACAATGAATTATTTATCAAGTACAACAGAGATGATTTTTGGTATAAGTTTCATCTTGACGATATTTGCGATGCATATAATCAAGCAACATCAACACCGGGATTAAGTCAAGTAATGCAAAAGCGAATGTTTCTTGAAACCATTGCTGAAAAGGATTTACAAATAAATCCGGATGAGACTAATGCTTTAGATATTCCAAATATGTAAACAAAAAGCGGTATCAATCACGATACCGCTGATTTTTATTAAGGAGGTTTTATTTTGGTTATAAATACAGTTATGAGAAGAAAAGATTCTCAAGTTGATTTGCAAAGATGTGTAGTAGAAAAAGCAATTGAAATATCACAGGCGGAATTTTCGGCTTTGTGTAATGGCTTGCTTGAAGATAAGGATTACATATCAAAATATAAAAATCTTATGAGAGTTGACAATAACGGTATAACGCATTGTCTGCTTGTTTTAGGTTCTGATACCGAAGACGGAATTCTCATAAACAGTGAAGGCTATAATTATGCTCGTTATTCAGCATATATTCCTAATATTAGGCAGAGCGTAACACTTGAACAATTCCCGGCTCTTGAATCATTCAATAAGCGAATGATTGATGTAACCAACAGCATAATGAACCAAGCAATTGCAAGCTGTGAAGAATCGGGCGATCCCGAATACAGAGTTGATATTAATAAATACAACCGAGTCGGAGAACCTGCCGTGTATCCTGCATTGATTGATGATATGCTTCGGGATTTAGGTAATGTCGATGAAACAATTCTATACTCCGATAGTATTGACTTAATTCTTAACAGTAAAGCAATTGACATCCCTTTTGATTATTCCGATGAGGATTTTACAGACATTGAAATTTTATGTGCAAGACATGTGCTTTGGCTTTATGGCGGTGAAGGTGAAAAAATGGATTTAAGTGGCAAGGCATTCTTGAATGTTGATTTTTCGGGCAAGGATTTGAATGGTGCTGATTTTGAGAATTGCAAGTTTTATCACTGTACTTTTGATAATGCGTCGCTTGTTAACTGTAATCTGCAAAATGCGTTGTTCAGTAACTGTTCTCTGTATAATGTAACAGCTGAAGAAGCAGAATTGCAAAATGCACGATTCTTTTCTTGTAACCTTGCCAAGGCATCTTTCACACATAGTAATTTCAAGGAAGCCGTACTTAAAAGCTGTCAAACAACAAGTTCAAGTTTTATGAATTGCTGTATTGAAAATATTGCATTAGAGGAAACGGACTTACCCAATGATGAAATGTTTGACAGCGAATCAGATTGGATTAAAAATGATATTCCGGATTTTGAGCCAAATATGTGAGGTGACAGTTATGGATAACTTGAATAAAAAGGCAAGGCTTATTGATGATTGGTCTTGGATTCTATATGAAGATGGTTCGGGACACATTGAGAACTCAGAAGGTAAGCAATTTTGCAGTTTCGATTATACAACACAAGAGGTTAAGGACTTAAATAACCGATGGCAATTTATGAATGAATATCCATACAGGACTCCGTGGGAAATGTTCAAGACCGATGTTGAAAATACGCTTGTTTCAAATGGTCTTGCTTCATATAACGATATTGTAAAATCAATTGCCAAGTTGGAGGAAAAGCTGAATATCAACAAGGATTTTCGATTATTTAATGACAATCAATTTGTCGGTTGGAAATCATATTATGATTTGTCCAAAGTAGAACAGGCATTATCGGATATAGAGGCTGCAATGAAAACCACAAACAGTTTTGATCTTTCAATTGCAGACAGATTATGCGATTCGTATCCTGTAGAGGCGGTTTGCTCAATGCTTACAGACAGCCAAAAAGAAATATTGATTTTGGGCGTAGAGTTTGAGCGTGATTTCGGTAACGATGTATCAGAAAACATATACGGGATATATAAGGCAATAACTGCTGAAAATACAATGATAAATGATACGCAACCTGAAATGATTATGTGAGGTGATGTTATGAAAAGGAATATATCCATTCCAATTGATGAAGAAAGACTGACTACATTACGGATATATATGGAACAGAAAAATGTAGACCTTGAAGAGGAATTAACCAAAGCTATTGACTCTCTGTATCTAAAATATGTTCCGATAGCAGTTCGTGATTTTTTTGCTATGCGTGATGAAACTATGCATGTGACTAAGAAAAAGAAATCCACGAAATCGGCAACCAAAAATGAGGAGGTATGAACATGAGTGATAACGAACAAAAAGAAAGAATTGGCATCAGCATAGATAGTGTCACTCTCACAAAGGTGGACGCACAATTAAAAAAGTCCGGTGTGAAAAGCAGAAGTGAATACATTAATATTGCAGTTGATGCTTATCTTGATTTTCTAAATAATGAAACCATTCGTAATGTGGTTGCACCCATGTTTGAAACCGTGGTTAGTGCAAAAATCGAAGATTCTGAAAATCGAATTGCACGAATCATTTTCAAATTGGCTGTTGAGCTTTCAATGCTAATGCATATCACGGCAGTAAACGGAAATATAAGTGAGGCAAAAATGAAAGAACTTCGCCGACTTTGTACGGAAGAAGTAAGCAGACTCGGAGGGCAGATTTCCTTTGAGAATGCCTATCGTTTTCAGAATGAATAATGGCTCAGCTTATTGTTAAAAGTCCATATTTGCCACCGAATTCGACCGGTAAAATAGAGGGTTATTTACGATATATTTCAACTCGTGAAGGTGTTGAACAAATCAAGAAAAAAGATTCGGTGGCTTATTCGGATGAAGATAGAAAAGATATAATCAATGAACTGTTGAAGCGGTATCCGGATTCGGTTGATTTTCTTGAATATAAAGATTTCGAGAAAAATCCAAGCAGAGAAAATGCTGATGAGTTAATAACTCAAATCACGGAATCTCACGCTGACTTTTTTAGCGACAGAGGTACATATTTGAAATATATATCGGAGCGACCAAGAGTTCAAATTGTTTCTAAAACAGGCTTGTTTTCTGATGCTGAAATGGATTTGAATGTTTCTCGTATATCAAGAGAAATATCAGAAAGCCAAAGCAATGTATGGACTCATATTATATCCTTAAAAAGAGAGGATGCTCAGCGACTTGGATATGACAGCGTTGAAAACTGGATACCGCTATTAAGAAGCGAACGAAATTTCATAGCACAGCAAATGAACATTAAGCCTGATAACTTTAGATGGTATGCTGCTTTTCATAACGAATCCCATCATCCCCATGTTCATATGGTTGCTTATTCGGTTGAACCTAATGAGGCATTCTTAAACGCTGACGGAATATCTAACATTAAAGGTGAATTAACCAAGCATATTTTCCGTCAGGATTTGATGTGTCTTTATGATAAACAAAACGAAAGTAGAGATAATTTACGACAAGTCGGAGAACAACAGATTTATGATATTATCAAGCAAGTGAATTCACGATTGTATGATAATCCAAAGATAGAAGCTTTGTTGGTTTCTTTATCGGAGTACCTTTCTAATTATGAAGGTAAAAAGGTCTATGGCTATTTCAGCACAAAGGGTAAACGCATAGTAAATTCCATCATAGATGAAATGGAAAAAGATCCAATAATTTCTGATTTGTATGAGACATGGTATTCATACAAAGAACAGATAATTGATATTTACAGCAATCAAAAGCTGGTTCGTGTTCCCCTATCGCAGAATAAAGATTTCAAGACGATAAAGAATGCTATTATAAAAGCTGCTGCCAATTTATCCATTGAACCGATTGATGAAAAAGAATATGAAAAAGACTCCATATTTCAGCCTGATATACCAAACGACTGCTATGTAGAAAAAGCGGAAGCAGTTGAGGAAACGGCAATCAATAATATTGCCACAGATAATGAAATCAAGCATAGCGAAGACTATCTTAGTTTAAAGGCAAGTGCTGAGCGTAGCAATGTATGGGGACAATACAAAATGGCAAAGTATCTGCTTGATGATTCAAACTTGGAATATAATCCAACTTTGGCACTATCATACATGTACAAATCTGCTTCCCAAGGATTATCAATAGCCGAATATATGCTTGGCAAATTACTTATTATCGGAGCAGATGTTGAGCAGGATGTTTTGACTGGAATTGCATGGTTAGAAAAAGCGGCAAGCGAAAGGAATTCATTTGCACTATACTTCTTAGGGAAAACCTATTTACAGGGCATATATGTTGAGCAGGATATAGATAAAGCGATAACCTATCTATATCTTGCATCTGAGGAAAGCAACCATTTTGCCGAATACACTCTTGGTAAGTTACTCATAAATGGAAAAGTAGTCCAACAGGATGTTTCTGCCGGTTTGGACTTTATAAAGAAATCCGCAGATGGCAATTTCAAGCCTGCACAATACTACTATGGGAAGTTATTGTTTATGGGCGAGTTCGTAAATAAAAACATTCCTTTGGCTATAGAGTATTTGAATGCTTGTGTTGATGACGATGACAAATATGCATCATATCTTCTTGGTCGAATATATCAAACCGAGCAAGGATATGTCGATTATAAAAAAGCTATTGAATACTTTGTTCATTCAGCCGATAACGGCAATGATTTCGCCTATTACCAGCTTGGCAAAATGTATTTATATGGTTTAGGTGTCGATTCGAATCTGTCGCAAGCGGTTTCTTTATTGCAGATTTCTGCTGATATGAATAATCAATATGCTCAACTTTTATTGAAACGCATATCTGAAGGCAAGATCCATTCTTGCAGTTGTGCTTGCTTAAGTCTTTTTTATCAACTTGGTAGGTTATTCAAAAACAATGTAGATAATCGCCGTAAGGCAGACAGTATTAAAAATGACAAGAAGTTAATGAGTAAAATTCAAGAAAAGAAAATTGCTCACGGCTTGAAAATGTAGAAAAGTACATTTAATTGGACTGTAATCGGCATGATTATTGCAGAGATTTTTTGTTTGTGCTATTATTCAATCGTAGGGAGCTTCCGCCCTACATAAATGCTTAAATCCCTTATTTAAGCATAACAATAAGAAGTCATCATTTAATTGGTGACTTCTTTCTTTTTTTTAAGGAGGTAAAATGAACGATATTAATATAATGCCACTTATCATGGCATTCGTTATTATGGCAGTTATTCTTGGCGGTATTACTATAGTCAGTCACATATATTCTCTTAACAGAATTAAAAGTAAGACAGTTGGAGATGGTCAACACGGAACTGCACGGTGGGCCACAAAGGCTGAAATAAGGCGTGCTTATGAGCACATCGTTTATACACCTGAGAAATGGAGAAAAGAGGCACAAAGGGGCGTACAACCGTCAACAAGCGATGGAAAGCCTCTGCCACAAGGATTACTTGTAGGGAGAGATAAAACAGGAGCTTTAATTGATACAGGAGATGTTCATGCACTTATGATTGGTGCTGCCGGTGTAGGTAAAACGGCGTTTTGGTTATATCCCGAAATTGAATATTGTTGTGCTTGCGGAATGTCATTTCTTTCTACTGATACAAAAGGTGATGTTATGCGTAACTATGCAACAATAGCAGAGAAGTATTATGGATATAAAATAAGTGTAATAGACTTGCGTAACCCTACAAGGAGTAACGGCAACAATCTATTACACTTGGTTAATAAGTATTATGACCTTTATCGTGAGAATCCAGACTCGTTGATGTATAAAGCTAAAGCTGAAAAGTACGCAAAGATTATCGCTAAGACAATCATAATGTCCGGTATGGATGGGGCCTCATTCGGACAAAACGCATATTTCTATGATGCTGCAGAAGGATTGCTTACAGCGACAATTCTTTTAGTTGCTGAATTCTGCCAAGCCGATGAGCGTCATATTGTATCTGTATTTAAGATCATACAAGAACTGCTTGCCCCTTCTAATATGAAAGGTAAAAACAAATTTCAAGCGCTCGTTGAACTTTTACCGGATGAGCACAAAGCGAAATGGTTTGCAGGAGCAGCGCTTAATACTTCGGAGCAGAGCATGTCATCGGTAATGTCTACTGCTCTTTCTCGTCTTAATTCATTTCTTGACTCGGAACTCGAACAGATTCTTTGCTTTGACACCGAAATTGATGCAGAGGAATTCTGCAATCAAAAAAGTGCAATTTTTCTTATTATGCCAGAGGAAGATCCAAACAAATTCTTTATGATTTCACTTATCATTCAGCAGTTATACAGAGAAATCCTTTCGGTTGCTGATGAGCAAGGGGGCAAATTAAAGAATCGCTGTGTATTCTTGTGCGATGAGTACGGAACATTACCAAAGATTGAATCAGCTGAGATGATGTTCTCTGCATCCCGTTCTCGAAGACTTCAAATCGTTGCAATTATTCAATCATTGCAACAGCTTGAAAAGAACTACGGCAAGGAAGGTGCCGCAATCATTGTTGATAACACTCAGCTCACTATATTTGGTGGCTTTGCTCCAAACTCTGTTACTGCCGAGTCAATGTCAAAGGCTCTTGGCAGCAGGACTGTTATGAGCGGTTCAGTCAGTCGCAGTGTTAATGATCCTTCACAGTCACTTCAAATGATTGAACGACCTTTAATGACTGCCGATGAGCTTAAATCAATGCCCAAAGGACAATTTATTGTTATGAAAACAGGCGTTTATCCTATGAAAGTCAAATTGCAATTATTCTTCAAGTGGGGTATTAGATTTGAAGAAGCATACGCTGTTAATGAACGAGGCAATCGCACAGTTAAGTATGCATCGTCAAAAAAACTAATAAGCAGTATACTTGAAAAATACCCGCATACTTCAAATAAAGAAAATCGACCATATGCACCTCCAGGTGAATATAGTGAAAGTTCTGCACCGCCTGTTAGCGTCGCTATTTTGAATGCTGTTAAGCAAGAACTTGATAAACATGAGACTGAATTAAGAACACAGAGTACATTTGAACAAATTAGAAATTCAATAAAAGCTAACTAATATTTACTTTAATGTCCTCATTTTTGTACCACTAAATCAAATTGATTGAAATCACAATACCGGCCGAAGAAGAAACAGAATCGATTGGACTGTGGGGGCAGCGACACGTAAGGCATTTGCAGGAACACCATAAGGTCTTGTATATGAACCTGCTGACAAGCGGAAGGCTGAATGAATACCTTGCAAGCATAGATGAACAGGCAGAGGATATGTTTTTTCGGTTGGTAAGAGAATATGCTGACAGGCAGGGAGTGACGGAACAGTTAAAGGAAGAAAATCAGCTTTTATGGGTTCAAAAAATGAATAATATTCATGGCAGAGTAGCAGAGATTATAAATGCTGAATTGATTTATGTTTAACGGGACAAAGCGGCAGGAAGAAATCCCCCAAGACATGAATATGTCTAATGTTAAAAGTAGTTGAAAGCAATAAAAAAATACTTGCGTGCGCACGCATATATTGGTATAATACTTATGGTTAGGAGGAATATATCTATGCAACTATTAAAGTGGCTTTCAGTAACAGACCGATTTTACAAAATCTATTTGGACAAACAGCTTGCTCCATTTGGAATCAACAACAGTCAATATATGTTCTTAATCAAAATCTGTCATTCGCCCGGTATTCTACAGGATTCTTTGTTGGATATGTTTTATGTCCATCCGAGCAATATTGTACGGACGGTTGCAGCATTAGAAAAGCAGGGAATGATTACACGTTCCCCGCATGATAAGGATAAACGGACTTGTAAGCTGTATCCTACGGAGCGTGCATTGTCTGTCATTGACGAGGTACAGACGATATGCGAAAAGACAGAAGCTCTTTTATTGCAGGGTATTAGCGAATCAGATCAGAACCTCTTTATGGATTTTCTAATGCAGGCGGGCAAAAATATTACATCAGAACTCCATATAGAGAGAAAGGGAGATGAGTTTAATGACTGAAAATCCCTTAGGCCATGAAAAAATTTCAAAGCTGTTGAAAAATTTTGCTGTTCCAAGTATTGTGGCATCCCTTGTCGGCTCAATCTACAATATTGTGGATCAGATTTTTATTGGTCAAGGGGTCGGATATCTGGGAAATGCAGCAACCAATGTTGCTTACCCGTTCTCTACCATCTGCCTTGCAATCGCACTGCTGGTTGGAATTGGCAGTGCCTCCCGTGTTTCCCTCTGTCTTGGACGCAAAGAGCCAAAAGCTGCCGCCAAAGCAGCGGGAAATGGTATTGTTCTGATGGGGATTTTCGGAATTATTTATTTGTTGGTTGGTGAAGCTCTGCTGCCTTTGCTCCTAAAGGCATTCGGGGCAACGACAGATGTGTTTCCATATGCAAAGCAGTATACCAGAATCACATTGATTGGAATGCCGTTTCTCATCGTAACGAATGGCATGAGCAATTTGATTCGAGCAGATGGAAAACCAAAGTATTCGATGGTCTGCATGGTTGTGGGAGCTATTGTCAATACCATTCTTGACCCCATTTTTATTTTTGCTTGCGATTGGGGAATTGCTGGCGGAGCTTGGGCAACGGTCATTGGACAAATTTTTTCCTTTATACTCGCACTCCGTTATCTATGGCGTTTCCAAACAATCCATTTTGAAAAAGAGTCGTTTTTATTGGACATCAAAGAAAGCATGAAAATTTGCAGCATGGGAATCAGCAGCAGCTCAAACCAGATTGCAGTTACCGTGATTCAAATCATTCAGTACAATTCGTTAACTTATTACGGTGCATTAACAAAATACGGAACGGATATTCCCTTAGCAGCTTGCGGAATTGTTATGAAAACAAATGCCATCCTCCTTGCGATTGTTGTGGGAATCTCGCAGGGAGCCCAGCCGATTATCGGCTTCAATTATGGAGCAAGGCAATATCATCGTGTACGGGAGACCTATCTGCTTGCGGTAAAATGGAACCTCGTTGTTTCTGCTATTGGTTTCATCGCCTTTCAATTCTTTCCGCATTCTATCATTTCACTATTCGGAGATGGCAACGAGCTGTATTTTGAATTTGCCGTTTTGTTCATGCGTACCTATCTTTTTATGGTGTTGGTAAATGGTGTACAGTTGCTTTCTTCCAGCTTTTTTACCGCAATAGGAAAAGCGTTAAAGGGCGCTCTGTTGGCATTAACAAGGCAGACCTTTTTCCTGATCCCGCTTACCCTGCTGCTCCCGCTTCGTTTCGGAATTATGGGAGTATTGCTTGCAGGGCCTGTTGCTGATTTTTCAGCGTTTGTGCTATCTGTTGTGCTGGTGGGTATAGAATTAAGAAAACAAAAAAATGCCACGCTAACTAACCCTATGTGAAATCATTCTTTGCCCACCATTGAGTAATCAAGGAGCGAAAGCCTAAAGCACCATTGCAATTAATTTTACAAGTTTAGTAAAATAATATTAGAATTAAGGATTGGAAAAAAGAATATGGAAACTACAAAGTGGGTACTATGTCCTATCTGTGGAAATAAAACCCGAACAATGATGCGTGAAGATACCGAATTAAAGAATTTTCCCCTCTACTGTCCGAAGTGTAGACAGCAAACACTTGTGAATGTCAAGCACTTTGTTGTTTCGGTTAGTATAGATAGCACAAAATAAAATGGCGTCTGAAGAACAAAATGCAGTACGTCAAATGTTTTACAGGGCTTGATTTTCCAAGCTAAAACGCTTATAATTTAAGTCATAGCATATTGCTATTATCCGCAGTTACAGAGCCAGTGTTATCAACACCGATAACAAAATGATAACATTAGCTCATATAGGCAGGATAATATGGATATATCAAATAATCAAGAGATTTACATGCTCGACAGAGAATAATTCCTAAACAAAATCTGTTAGGAAAAGTCGAGGTCAAGTCATAAAAACGGAGTCTTTGCCGAAAGGTAAAGACTCTTTTTTCTTTTGCAATAAAACAGCAAGTGATTTTTGTTTACATATTTCTGCATAAATGGTAATATATAAGCACATAAATTAAGGAGGTAAAATTATGTTGAAACCTATGCGTTTGGAAGACTTAAAAGACATGGATTTAGACGATGAAATATTAGAAGACTACTCGGATAAATCCTCATTTAGTAATTACTCAAAATCTATTGCAATTAAAATAGCATATTTACTCGGTGTCCGGCAGGATTTTATATTTACAATTGATGATTCTGCCGAAGACATATTTAACGAGCTAACAGGCAACATGGATGCCACAATTATACGAGCGTTAAATAACTTGCGAAGCAATATTATTTTAAATTTCAAGCGAATCAGCCGTACAATTAGAATTTCTGCCAATGACTATCAGCCCATATATAAAATAGATATTTTAGAGAATGATTTTAAAACTTTAAAAAAATATAATATAGAAATTACTACAGGGCGACAGGATTTAAATGAATACTTAGAGAGAATCAATACTGAAATTCAAAGGCATATAGATTTTGTATCAACACTCTTTCCCGATTGGATTGAATTCAAACATATAAAATTCATGTTTAATATGCCAACTAATAAAATTAAGGAGGAGTCCGAAAAGTATCAAAGCAATCAAAATTATTATCCTTATAAAAGATATTTTTATTGGCGCAAGCCAATTGAAAGTGGAAACATTTTGATTTCCGATGTAAAATTACTTTATTTAATATATCAAAATGACAAAGCCTATTTTCAAGATGCGGATCGTGTAGTTGATGCAAGTGATAATGTAAAAAACAATATTAATCATTTTATAAATAACGGTAACAAAATCCAAATTTTTGTTGACGGTGAAAACTGCGACCCTTATCGCTTGGCTGCTATGTTTGATAGCCTTAAGGGTTATGAAATACAAAAGATTGATAAAGTCATTGTTTATTATGATGAACTCAACTCATCAAAGGCTTGGCTGCAACTGAAATTCTTTACATATAATGTGGAAGTCGACCCCATTGCTGTTGAGCGTATTAAAGAGGACAAGTCACTTGTAGATCACAAGCTCTTGCCGGTGTTTCAAAAGCAGTATATAAGGATGATGTGGATTCTATAATTCTTGCTTCAAGTGATTCTGACTTTTGGTCTGTTATCGAGGATGTTGATGCAAATTATCTTGTTCTTCTTGAAAAGACAAAATGTGGTTCTGACTTCAAATCACTTCTTTGGAATAACAATATTTTCTATTGCTATCTTGATAAGTTTATGACACCTGAAAAGGACAAGTTCTTTGATACAGTGTTCAAGAAAGAACTTGAAAAAGTAATTGCAAGCTCATTTGTTTTGCCAAATGCGGAGCAAATCTTTAGAGAAGCACTTACGCAAACTCGTGCCTCATTATCGTCTACGGCGAGAGACCATCTTTACAACACTACAATGAACAATCTTAAGTTGGTGCTTAATAGCAATGGTTCTTTTTCAATAGAAATTACGGATTAAAAATTTGTCTTATGATTTTTTCACATACAAGATAGAGTTGGGGACAGCGACACCTGTGGTATATCAGCAATCACAAGGTCCCTTGTATGCCGAGCTACTGACTACCAACAAGCTGAGCGATTACCATACAGACCTTAACAAGCAGGCGGAAACAATGTTTTCTCGGACGGTTTACCCGCTAAATAGAAAAGTCGCTGTCACAG
>ERZ772876.375-NODE-375-length-62395-cov-10.192092_pt1 | contig 62395 bp, 44 predicted proteins | sample MGYA00580584_ERZ772876 | MGnify/ENA primary metagenome ERZ772876 (study PRJEB29015, sample SAMEA2737728) | human gut metagenome | biome: human gut; feature: human-associated habitat; material: faeces | place: China | collected 2012 ... | reverse complement strand
CCCCGATCGGGGCGGCCCTCCGTATCGTAAGGATGCGGCACAGCGTCACATCACCTGTTCGATATTCCAGACGAAGGCGCGCGAACCCTGCATCTTCGTCTGCGAATCCAGTTTGCGGAAGGCGTCGAGCAGCGGGGCTACCTTCTCGTCCTCGACGATCATCAGCATCGAAGAGTTCATCGAAGGCCACGCATGGGTTCCGTAATGCGGTTCGCCGTCGAACGACCCGCGGCCCATCGTGAGTTCCCATTTGGTGAACCCGCGTACGCCGAGATCGTCCAGAATCTCCTGCATGGGATCGGTCAATGCCTGGTTGTAAGATACAAATACGGCTTTCATAATTTTTCGTATGGTTTATGCGTTCAACGATACTTGTCTGGCAGCGGCCTGCTTCTGCTGCGCCTTGCGAATCCGACGGTTGACGAAAACCGAGTAGAGAACCGGCACGACGAGCAACGTCAGCAGCGTCGAGCAGGTGAGACCGCCGATCACGGCGATACCCATCGGCTGCCAGGTCTCCGAACCCTCGCCTGTACCGAGCGCCAGCGGCAACATGCCGAGGATGGTGGTGAACGACGTCATCAGCACCGGACGCAGACGGCTCTTGCCGCCGGCCACTACCGCATCGAAGACGCTCGATCCGCGTTCGACGAGCAGGTTGGTATAGTCCACCAGCACGATACCGTTCTTCGTCACGATACCCACGAGCATGATCGCACCGATCAGCGCGATGATCGACAGCGGCGTCCCGGTCAGCCACAACGCGAGGAACGTCCCCGTGAAGGCCAGCGGAATGGTGAACATGATGATGAAGGGAAACACCAGCGACTCGAACTGCGTGGCCATGACGATGTAGACCAGAATCACGATCAACACGAACAGCGTCAGCAGGTCGCCGAACGCATCGCCCTGATCCTCGACCGTACCGCCCAGATCGAGACTCATGCCGTCGGGCAGCGGATATTCGTCCAGAATGGCGTTGATCTGCGGAACGACCGTACCCAGCGCCACGCCGTCGCCCAGCGAAGCCTTGACGTAGATCACACGCTGGCGGTTCTCGCGTTCGATCGACGGCGAGGCGAACTCCTCGACCACCGTCGCCACCTCCTTCAACTTCACGGGCTGCCCGTCGGCCCCGTAGAGTACGATGTTCTCCACATCCTGAATACTCGTCCGGAACGGTTCGCCGTAGCGCACCACGATGTCGTACTCGTCGCCGTCCTCGCGGTATTTCGACGCATCCAGACCGTTGATCCGGTTACGCACCGCCTGCGAGGCCGTCGCGGAATTCATGCCGTAGTAGGCCAGCTTGTCGCGGTCGAAAACCACGTTATACTCCGGACGCAGGTCGTCGCGCGAAAGCTGCGCATCGCGCAGACCGGGTATCTGCGAAAGTTTGGATTTCAGATCGTTGGCCACGTCGTTGGTCTGGTTTATATCATGTCCGTAGACTTTGACCTGAACGTAGGACGAACCGCTCATCGAGCCCTGATTGCCGCCCGGCGTGACCTCGTAGCGGTCGATTTCGGGAATCCGGTCGAAATCCTGACGCAGCAGGTCGGAAATCTGGTAGATCGAACGATCGCGCTCGCCCGAACGCGGCAGACGCAGATTGTAGTTGATGATGTGCGACCCCGTGGTCTGCATGGCCGAGAAGGCGTCGTCGCCCGAACTTGCGCCGGCCGAAGCCGAAATCAGGAGCACTTCGGGATACTTCGTCCGGATGACGCTGTCGATCTCGCGGGCGATCCGCGCCGTATACTCCACGCTCACGTTCTGTTGCAGACGCACCGTAGCTGCAATACGCCCGTTGTCCGCAGGCGGGAAGAACTCGAACGGCACCCGCGACAGCAGCAGCAACGAGGCGCAGAAGACGACGAGCACCGCCCCCAGCGTCCAGCGACGGTGGTTCAGCACCGTAGCCAGCATACGTGCATAGGCGCTGTCGAGCCACGTGAGCGCCCGATCGATCGGCTTGTAGACGATGCCGAGACCCTTGTAGTCGTGTTCGCCGCCCTCCTTGTGCAGGATGTAGGCCGACAACATCGGGGTCAGCGAAATGGCCGCCGCCGTCGAAACGCTCACCACGATCGACACGATCCAGCCCAACTCGCGGAACATGATGCCCGAAAGGCCCGACACCAACGTCAGCGGCAGGAACACGGCCACCGTCACCAGCGTGGTGGCGATTACCGACAGCCACACCTCGTTGGTGGCGTAGATCGCGGCCTCTTTCGGCTGCGAACCGCGTTCGATATGGGTCGTGATATTTTCCAGCACCACGATGGCATCGTCCACCACCATACCGATGGCGATCGACAGCGACGACAGCGAAATGATGTTGAGCGTCGATCCGACGGCATAGAGGTAGATGAACGAACAGATCAGCGAGACGGGAATCGTCAGACAGATGATGAACGTCGCCCGCCAGCGGCCCAAAAAGATCATCACCACGAGCACCACGAAGATAAAGGCGTACATGATCGTCTCCGACAGCGACCCGATCGCGTCGGTGATCTCCTGCGAACCCTCGTAGATCAGCTCGATGTCGACGTCGCCCGGCAGCGAGGCGGCGATCGCCGGCAGACGCCTCTGCACCTCGTGCACGATGTCGACGGTATTGGCGCCCGACTGTTTCTGGATGATTACGCGCACGCCCAGCTGGCCGTTCACGCGCTCGTCCATCGTCGCCTTTTCGAGCGTATCGCGGATCTCGGCCACGTCGTTCAGCAGCACCTTGCGGCCGTTGCGGTTCGAAAGCACCACCTTGCCCAACTGCGTCGAGGCATCGGAGAACTCGCCGTCAGCCTTGATATTGAAGGTGTTGTTGCCGATATCGATCGTACCGCTCGGGATGTTGACGTTCTCGGCGGCGATGATGCTGCCGATCTGCTCGACCGACAACCCGTAGGCTTCGATCTTCTTGGGATCGACATTGACCTGCACCTCGCGTTCGGGAACGCCCATGACCGACACCGATCCCACGCCGTTGATGCGGTTGAGGTCGTTGACCAGCTTGTCGTCGAGAATCTTGTTCAGCGCCGGATAGCTCTCATCGGCCGTGACGGCGAGCATCATGACCGGAATCATCGACGACGAGAACTTGAATATCGTCGGGTAATCCACGTCGTCGGGCAGCAGCGACTGCGTGCGGCTCACGGCATCGCGGATGTCATTAGCCGCCTCCGTCAGATCGGAGCCGTACTCGAATTCGAGCGTAATCATCGAGAAGTTGTCCGACGACTTCGAAGTCATCTTCTTGAGGTTCTCCACCGTGTTGAGGTTGTCCTCCAACACACGGGTGATATTGGTCTCGATATCGGCCGCATTGGCCCCCGCATAGGACGTAATGACGGCGATCTGCGGGATCTCGATATCGGGATATTGATCGACGGCGAGGTTGTTCAGCGAAAATAGGCCGAAGACGATGACGCCGACGAAGATCAGAATGGTCGAAATCGGTTTTCGAACCGCTGTTTCGTATATTTTCATGTTCGATTCGTGCTAAAATTACTCTTTCACCTCCACTTCGACGCCGTCGGCCAGTCGTGAAAGCGCCGTCACGGCGATCTGCTCGCCATCGGCGACACCCGACAGAATGTCCACGTCGCTGCCGATCTGGCGGCCGACCTTCACGCTGCGGCGTTCGGCCTTGCCGTCCTTGACCACATAGAGGTAACGCTCGGACGAACCCACCTGTTTCAGCACGGCCACGTCGGGCACCATGATCCCCTCCTTATCGCCCATGTTGAAGGTCGAACGGGCGAACATGCCCGGACGCAGCTTCTCGTTCCCGTTGGGAACGGTCACCTCGACGGTGAAGGTACGCGTCGAAGCGTCGAGCGCCGGATAGATCAGCGACACCTTGCCCGCGAACACTTCGCCGGGGAAAATATCGGTACGTATCTCGACAGGCATCCCCAGCTTCACGGCGGGATAGTACTGTTCCTGAATGTTGGCGATGATCTTCAACGGATTGATCTGCATGACGTGCAGCACCGGCGTCCCCGTGAACAGGTTGCCCGCTTCGTAGTTGCGCGCCGTCACGACGCCCGCAATGGGCGAACGCATCTCGATGTTCTTTCTCAGGTTATCAAGCACCTCCTTCTGCACGTCGAGCGCAGCCTTGGTCTGTTCGAGCTGCTGCGCCGAGATGCCGCCGGCCTCATAGACCGGAACCAGCCGGTTGTAGTCGTCGAGCGCAGTCTGGTACTGCAACCGCTGCTGGTTGTACTGCGTCGGATCGAGCGTCACGAGCAGCTGCCCCGCCTTCACGCGCGAACCCACGTCGACCAGAATCCGGTCGATATGCACGCCCGAAACCGCAGGGGTAATATCGTTCTCCTTATAAGGCTCGATCTCGGAGGTATAGACCTCGTTCTGTTCGATCACCCGAAGCGCGGCGGGCACCGTCTTCGTCAACACTTTCTCGTCGGAGGCCGTCGATTCGGCCTGTTTCTTGCCCGTGCAGGATGCAGCCATAGCCGCCGCAACCAACATCACCAAAACTCTTTTCATACTTCTCTATCCGTTATATTCTTATTTTCAACTTTCGAACCGTCAGTTTCCGCCTACCTCCCTGCCGACGATCCGATCGTAGTCGGCCTGCGCGGAGAGGTAGTCGTAGATCGCCTGCGAATAATTTAAATGCGCCTGCGTACGGTTGAGCTGTGCCGAATTGAGTTCGAGAATCGTGCCTGCGCCCGCACGGAACCGCGTGTCGGAGATGTGGTAGGCTTTGTCGGCCTGTGCCATCGTCCGCGCCTGCGCCAGCATCATCTCGCGCGCCGTCAGCAGGTTGTTGATCGCCGACTCCACGGCGACCGTCGTCTGGCGCTGCGCATAGTCGCGCTGCAAATCGAGCTGCTCGATCTGATTCTTCACCTGACGGGACTTATAGCTGTTCTTCAACCCTGAAAAGATCGGAATCGAGATCTGGACACCGACCGAAATCGGATGCGTCCAGAAATACTTGCTGCTGTTCAGATCGGCCACGGCCTCGCCCGTACCCGCTTCGGCACCCCCGCTCACCATTTTGCGGAAATCCTCCATGTCGTTACCGGTAATGGTCGCCGAACCGAACGCCGCGACGGTCGGGATACGGGCGGCATTGGTCGTTTTCAACTGGTAGCGGAGCATTTCGGCCTGAATATCCAATGCGCGCAGATCGCTGTTCCGCGACACGTCGGTCGAGAGCGTTTCGCCGCCCGCGAGAACGACGTCTTTCATCTCGTCAAGGTTGCCGACCAGCTCGATCGACAACGCCTCGGGAACCGACAGGTACATTTTGAGTTGCAGCATGGCCACCCGAATCGAATTCTTCGTCTGCGTAATGGTCGGAAGCAGATTGCTCAGCTCCACCTGCGCCGTCAGGTAGTCGTACTCCGAGGCCACGCCCTGTTCGAACTTCACCTTCGTATCGTCCACCGTGCGCTGGATCGTCGCACGCGACTCTTCGAGCGTCGCCAGCGACTGTTCGGCCAGCAGGATGTTGTAGAAGGCCTTTTTCACCTCGGCCACCAGCGTAATGCGCGACGACCGCGCCGCCTCGACGGCCGATGCGATCTGCGTGCGGTTCAGCTTCAACGTCCGATAGACTGCCGGCGCGAAGAGCGGCACCGAGAGGCTGGCCGTACCGGTAAAGGTATTGTCGGCGCCGAACGAGATACCGCCGCGCATCGTCGACTTTTCGATCGCGCGGGTGTACTCCCCGCTCGCCGACAGCGACGGCAGCAGATTGCCGCGCGTCTCCTTCTTCACGTAATCGTAGCGCTCCACGTCGAGATCGGCCACCTTGATCGTGGGGTTCTCGCTGAGGGCCATCTGGATCGCGTCGTCCAGCGTCAACCGGAGCTGCGCCGAGGCGCTTCCCGCTGCAAACGCACCGAAAGTCAGTGCTAAAATCAATCGCTTCATACCCGTTCTTCTCATCTGTAAGTTATTTCTTTCCGTTCTGTTTTTCGAGGAAATCGTCGATCAGGCGCATCCCCTTTTCGGTCGAAATACCCCGCAGGAAATTCACGACCAGAAACACCAGCGCCTCGTTCGTCGACATGTTGTGCGACAGCAACACGTCCTTGCGCACGATCAACCCCTCGACCGAATAACGCAGCAGCGTAATGGCCAGATCGAAGTTGACGATTCCCTGGAAATAGCCTTCTTCCACGCCGCGCGACAGTGCGATCTTGAACTGCTCCAACCCGTCCCGGTTGCGGCGTTCGGCGACGAGCCGCTCGTAGACTTTGGGATAGAAGCGCCGCAGGTTGCTTTGCAGCCGGTGGCTTATCTCCGCCTTATCCATTACGTCGCCGAAGACCAGCAGCATCGCTTCGAGCACGTTCTTCGCCTGTGCACCCAACTCGGCGTGCCGCCGGTCCTGCTCGCGCACATAATAGCTCAGACACTGGTAGAGCAACTCCTCCTTGTCGCCGAACTGTTCGTAAATCGTCCGTTTCGAGACGCCTATATGACGGGCGATATCGTCCATCCGCACCGCCTTGATGCCTTGTCCGACAAACATTTCGGCCGCCAATTGAATAATGGTCTCACGTTGCATACTCATCTCCTCACTGGTACGGCAGCAAAGGTAGATAAGAAAACTAAAAAAACAAAAATAGTTTTCTCTTTTTTGCAATAAATTTTCCGGAAGAACTCTCCGATTCGGCTTATTTCAGGATCAATATGCTATATTTCAGATATTAAAAAAAGACAGAAGCCATATTTTCACGTCGCACTATCAGATATTATATCTGCGACAACTCGCTCTTCATACCACGTCCGGCCGCCTAAAAGGAGCTTCTGAAAAGACACGACCCCGAACGAAAGAATTCCATCAGGCAATTCATCCCCGCCCAACCCTGTCCCCGTTATTCCGCCCCGCATACAGACACAGGCTCCGGCGGGCGGTGAAGCGTCATCCGGAACGACGATATACCGCAAAAAAGGAGTATGAAAAATCGGGAAACGGCAGCGGTCGCATCACACGCACGGCAAACCGCAGGCGAGACATCCGGCACCTCCTGTCCGACAGGCAGGTATGGCCGGAAAACCGCCGAAAAAGAATATCGGCCGGATTGCGGCGGCCCGGCACAACAGGGTTCGCTCGCACCTGCCGACCGTCGCCGGCAACGGCTTGGAGGCTGGAAACGGCAGCGGTCACGCCTCGCGGCGAAGTTCGTCGTCGTAGAGTTCGTCGAATCGCACACGCAACTGCCGGTCGTCGCGGATAACGGCACGCAACTCGTCCAGACAGGAGGCGTTTTCCGATTCGGGCAGCCACAGACGCAAATACCCGCCTTCGCCGTACTTCGTCCGCAGATGTTCGGCAAAACGGGCGAACTGCCCCTCCCGATCGAGTTCGGGAGCGTGTTCCAACCCGTACTGCACCGTCCGCCGCAATGTCGTTTCACAGTCGATCACCCGATCGGCTTCGGCCACGATACGGCCATAGATCGTTCGGGGCGGACGTCCCGACGACGCGCGGTGATCCTCCGCCGCCTCGGCGATCGTCGCCACCTCCGCCTCCGTGAACCAGCGCCGCAGGTTCCGATCCCCGCGCACGATGCGCGCCGACGCCTCGTGGTGCCGCCCGCGCCCCTCCCGCAGCCCCGTATCGTGGTAGGCCGCCACGGCATAGACCATATCGGGATTCACCTCGTAATATCGAGCCAAACGCAGGCTCGCAGCGATCACCGTCAGCGCATGGTCGCGCCGGTGCGCCCGATCGAACGCATCGTAACGAGGCAGAATCTCGCGTTCGACATACCGGATCAACTCTTCATTCACATTCATCTCCGCAAAAGTAGAAAAAAAGAGCGTCGTTCCGCGCGGGAACGACGCAAATCCGCCGACGGAATCCGGTTACTCCGCTTTCGGAGTCTCCGGCTCCGACGGCTCGGCAGCGGCGGCAGGCGCCGCGGACTCGACCGGAGCGGCAATCTGCTTGGGGTTGGGGCCGTACTTGTTCTCGCCCGCCTGCGAATCGAAACACATCCAGACGATCATCCAGACGGCAGTGATCATCAGCACTGCGAATCCGACCCCCGTCAACGCCATTCCGCTGCCCTTTCCGCCCAGCATCAGCACGCTGCCGATCATCATCAGGATCGTACAGACGAACGCCACGCCGTAGTAGCCGGCCAGCCACCAGCCGCTGCGACCGATATCGTGCAGACGGCGTACCACCACCGTCAGTGTCGGCAGAAAAACGAAGAGCCCGTAAAGCGTCGTCAGATAGCGCGGCGACGTCGGATTGTCGGGAGTCGCCCCGAAAAGCAGAATATCGAGCAGCATCGTCACGACCACGAAAACCACATTGAACAACGTGAACATCCAGTACTCCTTGCGGCGCGCACGGCCCTCGAAAGTCACATACTTCCTAATACAAGTCAACCACCATTTCATAAGCTATCGATTTTAAGTTAAACGATCCGTAACACACTCCGCATCCCCTGCGTCCGCCGCCGGAATCTCCGCCGTGGGATCGGCGCCATACCGATTCTCCCCTTTCTCGGAACCGATGCACATCGCCGCGATACCTGCCGCCGACAACAGCGCCAATGCCAGCAGCATCGGCCGCACTACGATCCAGATCGCCGCAGCCGACTGCTGTCCAGACAGACCTTCCAAAGCACCGTCCTCGGCAAATTGCATATACGATGTCGACATCCAATAAAAGCAGACCCAATAAAGCGCATAGTAGCCCAGCAGCCATTTGCCGCTCAGCCCGATGTCGTGCAGCCGACGCACCCGCACGGCCAACCCGGGCAGGAAGGTGGCGAGCATCCAGCCGTACACGAGCAGGAGCAACCCGGCGACAGCCAACGTATAGGCCGTCGCATGCTCCGCCGCATCCCCGCCTTCGGCAATGCTCTTATAGATCACCACACCGAGCAGGACGAGACCGACCGCCAGAAGCAACAGATAGACGAGCGTGTTGAACAGCGTAAACATCCAGAACTCCCGCCGGCGGGCGCGCCCGCGGAAATTGACGTAGTTACGCATACATTTGAGCCACCATTTCATCGCACAAGAGGATTTGTTTTCAACCGTTGCCGTCCGGCCGCCGACCTCCGCCGCGGCCCGGAACCGTCGGGATTCATTCCCGCCATGTACAAATATAGAGAAAAAATCGCAGAACCGTCACCGCCTTCCTCGAAAAAGCAAAAAAGACCGGATTTCCGGGATTGTTCAGATTTTCGGCTGGTTACGAACGTCAGTCCGCACATCCTCAGCCCGTTCCACCCTGCACCGCCTCCCCTGCACAGCCAGACCGTCGCCCGCACGCGCACAAGGAAGTGCGACGACCGCCTGCAACAAAAACAGCAGACCCGAAGGTCTGCCGTTTTCACGTATATATCGCGTGTACCGCACGGAGTCCTATGCGTCTGTCGTGACGCTCTCGAGTTTCTTCATCATCGAGAACATAAAGACCGCAGAGAGGAGACAGAGGACGATGAATACCGTCCAGACGGCCCACAGAGGAATTCCGCCCCAAAGGAACCCGCCGACGGCTACGAGCAGATTGCCGATGGCCGTAGCACCGAACCAGCCACCCATCATCATCCCCTTATATTGGGGAGGCGCCACTTTCGAGACGAACGAAATACCCATCGGTGAAAGCAACAGTTCGGCGAAAGTCAACACGAGATAGGTCGAGATGAGCCAGTTCGACGAGACGAGCGGCACTTGCTCGCCAGCCTCCACAGCCGCTTCCTGCGCATCGGGCGTGAGCAATCCGAGCGAACCGACGGCCATGATGGCGAACCCCGCCGAAGCCACCAGCATCCCGTAGGCGATCTTACGCGGCGCCGAAGGTTCCTTGCCCCTGCGGGCCAGTGCCGAGAAGATAGCTATCGAAACCGGCGTGAGCGCTACGACATAGAAAGGATTGAACTGCTGGAAGATCGGGGCCGAAACGGCAACAGGCCCGTTCAGATTCAGATATTTATAATAGAGGACAGCCACCACGCCCGCCACGATGCTGCCGGCAACGACGCGGCCTCGGGTCGTCTCGGACTGAAAGAGCGAGAAGAGAGCGTAGACCCCGATGATGATCAGCACGAGGTTCCACACGCTGAAAAACATGCTCTGGAAACCCTCCGAGCTCTTTTCGTTGAACTCATTGGCGAAGTAGGTCAGTGTCAGCCCATTCTGGTGGAAAGCCATCCAGAAGAAAATCACCACGGCGAAAACGAGGCAGAGGGCGATGATACGCTGGCGCATCTCGCCAGCCGAAAGTTTTTTCTCCGCCACGGCCTTCTCGCCGCTCTTGCTCTTGCCGCCCTCGATGTGGCGGAAGGAGGAGCGGAAGGTGTAATAAATCCCCATTGAGATGATAAGCGCCACGCACGCCACGGCGAACGAGAAGTGGTAGGCGTCGTTCGACGAGAACCCGAGGCTCGTCTCAGCCCACTCCTTGATCTCGACGGCGGCCGTCGGAGCGAAGAGGGCCCCCACGTTGATGGCCATGTAGAAGATCGAAAAAGCCTCGTCGCGCTTCGAGGCATACTTCGGATCGTCGTAGAGATTGCCGACCATCACTTGCAGGTTGCCCTTGAAAAGCCCTGTGCCGACACTGATGAAAATCAAGGCTGCCAACATGCCGATCATCGCCAGCGTGTCGCTGCCAAGCGGAAGCGAGAGCAACAGATAGCCGGCAAACATCACGGTAATACCGATGGTCACCATCTTTCCGTAGCCGAACTTGTCGGCCAGAACACCGCCGACGAGCGGCATGAAATAGACGAGGCCGAGGAACGTACTGTAAATGGCTCCCGCCACACCGGCCTCCAAACCGAAGTTGGCACGCAGGAAGAGCGCGAAGACGGCCAGCATGGTGTAGTAGCCGAACCGCTCGCCGGTATTGGCGAGCGCCAGCGCGTACAGCCCTTTGGGTTGTCCTTTAAACATAGAGCGGATTATTTTTTGGTTATTTGAATCTCGTGCGGAATTTTCATTGCCGACAAATATAGCAAAAAATTCAGAAAAAGAGACCTCCGCAGGCGAAAAAAGCACGACCGGATTCACCATGCCGCCCTTGTTACGAACGGGATGCGACCCCGCAGGGCAGGACGGCGGCCTACCCGATTCCGTTCGTCGGCGATCTTCCGGAAGGTCGCCCGTACGAACGGAATCCTGTCGGAATCCGACGGATCCGGAGCGGGAGACCGGCTCGTTCGGATTCGATCCGGACGGACACGCAGGTTTCGGACGCCGCACCTTTCGACCGTTTCCAGCCGAATCGACCATTTATCCGGCACTATCGCCCTCCAATCCGGAATCGAGTTCCAAACCGATGCCTAACTTACCTGCGGCATATGCCGTAAAATCATTAATTTTTCACATTATGTGTTATTCCAATCACCATCATCGCTTTCGCGACAAGGCGATCCAGCAATTCGATCGCTTTTCTACGAGAAGGGCAACCTGCGCCGCTGTCACTACCGGATCTGGTACGACCTTGCACACCGCATCTGGGGAATTTCCTACAAGAGCTACCTCAGCGCGCTGCGCAAGGACGTGAGCGACGTCCCCGACATGCCGCCGCAGGCATCCGAAGCGTTGAAGGCTCTGATCGGATCGCTGTTGCACAACGCACCGGAGTGGAAACGCAAACGCTATGTCCATCGGCGGCGACTCCCCGAAGCACTTGCCGGGCAGGAACGTCCCCGCAATCGGACCGCAGCGCTCGAACCCTTCCGACGATAATCCGTCCGCAGCCCCGGCCTTTGAAGGCCGGGGTTGTTCGCAACGGTACCGCGAACCTTCGGTGCGGACGACGACCGTCTGCCGGCGTTTTCCGCACACCGAACCGGAACTTTCCGTTCCGGAAGGCCGGAATCGCAAAATTTTTGTATATTTGGGGAATAACCGTACCACGAAAACGTCGCCTTATGGAAAACTCACACCGTCTGAAAATGGTCGAACGCGACGAATGGCTCCGTCCCGTCGAAGGGCAACTCCTCGCCCGTCACGAAGCCTACGAGAAGCGGCTCGACGAGATACGCCGCACGGCGGGATCGCTCGTCGACTACGCCAACGGCCACCGGTATTTCGGCTGGCAGTACGACTCAACGCTCGAAGGGTGGTGGTTCCGCGAATGGCTGCCCGGCGCCTGCGACGTTTACCTGTTCGGCGACTTCAACGGCTGGCAACGCACCGAACTGCGTCTGGACAAAGACGCTCAGGGGGTGTGGAGCATCTTCCTGCCCGAGGCCATGTACGGCCACCGGCTCCGGCACGGATCGCTCTACAAGATCCACGTCCACGGCCGCAACGGCTGGCTCGACCGGATTCCGGCCTACGCCACGCGCGTAGTGCAGGACGAGCGGACGAAGGACTTCACGGCGCAGTTCTGGATTCCGCGTCCCTTCGACTGGTCGGACGACACGTTCGACATCGCCCGCCATGACGAACTGCTCATCTACGAAGCCCACGTAGGCATGGCGCAGGAACGGCCCGGCGTGGGCACCTACCGCGAATTCGCCGACCGGATTCTGCCCGTCATCGCGCGCGACGGCTACAACACCGTGCAGTTGATGGCCGTAGCCGAGCACCCCTACTACGGTTCGTTCGGCTACCACGTATCGAGCCTTTTCGCACCGTCGTCGCGCTTCGGAACGCCCGAAGAACTGAAAGGATTGATTCGCCGCGCACACGAGCTGGGCCTGGCCGTCATCATGGATCTCGTCCACTCGCACTATGTCCGCAACCTCAACGAAGGAATCAACGAACTGGACGGCACCGACCACCTCTACTCGCCCGCAGGCCCCGCCGGCGACCAGCCGCACTGGGACTCGAAACTCTTCGACTACGGAAAACCGCAGGTCGAACATTTCCTGCTGTCGAACATCAAATACTGGCTCGAAGAGTACCGTTTCGACGGGTTCCGCTTCGACGGCGTCACGTCGATGCTCTATCACCACCACGGCTACGTCGCCTTCGACAGCCGCGACCGCTATTTCGACGAAGGGGTCAACGAAGGGGCGATCACCTATCTCTCGCTGGCCAACCGGCTCGCCCACGACCTGCGTCCCTCCTGCGTCACGATCGCCGAAGACGTGAGCGGAATGCCGGGCATCTGCTTCCCGCAGGAGGAGGGAGGCGTCGGGTTCGACTACCGGCTCGGCATGGCGATTCCCGACTACTGGATCAAGCAGATCGAAGAGGTACCCGACGAACAGTGGGATATCCGCGAGATGTGGTCGGTGATGACCGACCGCCTGCCGGGCGTCAAGACCGTCGCCTACGCCGAATCGCACGACCAGGCCCTCGTGGGCGACAAGACGATCGCCTTCCGGCTCATGGACAAGGAGATGTACACCCACATGGATCGTGCGTCGGAAAACCTCACGATCGACCGCGGCATGGCGCTGCACAAGATGATCCGGCTAATGACCGTCTCGACCGGCGGCGACGCCTATCTCAACTTCATGGGCAACGAATTCGGACACCCCGAATGGATCGACTTCCCGCGCGAAGGCAACGGCTGGAGCTACGCTCACGCCCGCCGGCAGTGGTCGCTCGCCGAGGACGGTCTGCTGCGTTACTCGTGGCTGGGGGCATTCGACCGGGCAATGCTCGCGCTGGTCAAACGCTACGGCATATTGCGCGACGGCTATCCCTACTGCCTGCAAATGGACGACCGCAACCAGACGATCGCCTTTTCGCACGGGCGGCTCGTCTTCGTCTTCAACTGGCATCCGGCAGCATCGATCCCCGACTACCGCTGCCGAGTGCGCGAAGCCGGACGCTACGAGTTGATCCTCTCGACCGACGAACGCCGTTTCGGCGGCACCGAACGCGCCCGCATCGGCAGCGAACACTTCTCTTCACCCGCAGACAACGGCGACGGCACGACCTCGCCCGCGATCAGCATCTACAACACCTCGCGCACGGCGGCGGTATATCTGCTCCAATAAGATATCGATTCGCGCGTCGGGCGGCAACCGCACCCGTACGGCGAATTGCTCTCACAAGCGGATTCAGCCCTCAACGATGAAATCCACGCCCGCCCTGCGGGCCTGCGAATGCTGGAATTGCCGCCGAATACGGTAGATACGCCCCTCCTTGCGCAGCCGCGCACCGGTCTGCCGGAAGCGGAACGCGACACCCGCATCGACGCACTGTCGCCTCAGGTCGAGTACCCAATCGAAATCGCACACACGCGCGTCATCGCCCGACTCGCCCCCGCACGACACCGAATCGATCCGCCCCTCGGCGAGGTAGCGGCTCAGGTCGAGGCGTTCGAGCAGCGGTTCGCAGATCACCTCGCGGCGGCACAACGGCAGCGAGAGGTAGATCGGCAGCCGATAGTCGGCGCGCTCCTGCGTCTCGCAGGTACAGCACAGCACCACGTGCGGCCAGCCTTCGCCCCAGTCCGCCGGCAGGCAGGCCGCGACGCGATCGATGCGCTTGGTAATCATCAGGAAGGTACAGTCGCTCCGCTCGCGGATCATCGCCCACGCTTCGCCGCGCCACGCGTCGGCCTCCTCGATGAAAAAATCGGAGGTGAAACAGGTATAGACCGTCTGGCCGGGAGGAATCTTGTAACGTCCCGTCCGGTCGCGCCGCACGGGAAGGTCGAAGGCCGCCGTCCTGCGCACCTGCGAAGCATCCTGCTCCCACCGCGCATCCTGACGGTAGACATAGCAGCGACGGCATCCCTCGCTCACTTTGCGGCACCCGTGCCACAGATTCCAGCCGGCCATAAAACAGGGAATCGTCCGGAGCCGAACGGCCCCGGGAACCTCAGACGCGCACCTTGACGATCACCTTGCGGATCGTCCCCTCGCCCACCATCGGGGCGTGCGCATCTTCGGGAAAAAGCAGCGTGAACTGGCCGGGCGTCACCTCGTAGTAGGTCTGCGGCACGTCGTCGTAAAACCGGATGTCCTTCTGCACGTCGAACGCGCCGAGCGGACGGGTCACACGGTCGCGCTGGCTCCACCCGAAGGCCTCGCGTTCGCCCCTTACGAGCACCTGAATGTCGAGGTAACGGTCATGAATTTCCAGCTTGGCGTCGGCCGGTCGTTTCAGATCGACGTCCATCACGTTGATGAAGACATCGTCGCCGTCGATCGCGTGCCGGCCCGCCGGCAACGCGCCGAGATCGGTGGAGAGCAGGTAGTCGAACGCCTTTTCGAGGCGGGGATTGAGTGCGTAGTAACGCGCACGGTTTTCGAGCGAATCCAGTATCATTGTCGTTGCGAATTGTATTTGAGCCGGACGAAAACGGGGTGGTGATCCGAAAACTCGACGGACGGCACCTCGTACGAAAGCACCTCGAAATCGTCGGAAACCAGCACGTAGTCGATGCGGAACGTATTGTAGAATCCCCGATAGGTATGCGAGAATCCCCGTCCCTTCTCGCGGAAAGCATCCTGCAATCCGCGCGACATGAGGCGGTAGGTGTAGGACAGGGGCGTATCGTTGAAATCGCCGCACACGATACGTGCGTGGGGTGTGGCCGCGATCAGCTGCGACAGCGAGTCGACCTGATGCGAACGCGAGATGCTGTTGTAACGCAGACGGCTCAGGATGCTGTGCAGTTTCTCGTGGCTGGCCGTATCGGTCAGAAAACGGTAGTTCATCAGGTAGTCGCTGTCGGAAGATTTGATATGGGTCGAACGCAGGTGGTTGCAGAAGACACGCACCGTATCGCGGTCGAGGCGCAGATCGGCCCAGACGGCCGTCGCACGGGTCGTATCGACATCGTTGACACAGTCGACGGCGCCCGAAGCGAGGATACGCAGTTTCGAATAGACGGCAAGCGCGACGCCGGCCGTCCCCTCGCCGTCGCGCGAATAGACCGCCCGACGGTATCCCGGAGCGATCAGCGAATCGAAACGCATCGTCGCACCGCGTGCCAGGTCGCTGAACTCTTCGATACAGAGAATATCGGGATCGTATCGGTTCACGAACGCTGCCAGCGAATCGACCGTGCTCCTGCCGTCGTCGCCGTAGAACATCCGCACGTTGTAGGCCATGACCTTCAACGCCGAGCGGTCGTAGACCGGTTCACCATAGTGGCGCAGCGTATCGATCTTATAATAAAGCGATATTTTTGGCACCCCCAGGAGCAGCAGCACGAGCATCGGCGAGGCATAGCCCCACCGCCAGCGGATCACCCAATAGAGGAAGAGCACGAGCCCCGATACATAGATCACCGGCGCGACGAGCCCCAGCACGGAAAAGACCCACGACGCATCGGGCGAAACATAGGGCGCCAGATACATGAAGAGCAACAGCAGCGCCACCAGCGCCGTCACCACTGCGAATGCCGCGTCGAGCAGCCAGACGAAGAGGCCGCGCCGCCGGCCGGGACGGCCGCTGTCGGAATCGTATACCCAGCGCTCCATGGCTCCGAATCAGAAACGGATGATTCCCTTGCGGCGCCAGTAATAGAGCAGTCCCAGTCCCCACAGCATACCGCCGATATGGGCGAAATGCGCAACTCCGGGATCGCGTCCGGTCCATCCCAACAACAGTTCGATCGCCGCATAGATAATAACGAACCACTTGGCTTTTAGCGGAATGGGCGGGATAAGCAGCATGATGATCGAATTGGGCCACAGCACACCGAAAGCCAACAGCAATCCCATTACGGCACCCGATGCTCCCAGCAACTGAATGCCGAACTCGCCCGTCAGCCCCGCCACTCCCATCTGCACCAGCGCGGCCCCCACGCCGCAGACCATGTAGTAAATCAGAAAGCGCTTCGAGCCGAGCGCGTATTCCAGCGTACGGCCGAACATCCACAGTGCGAACATATTGAAAAACAGATGTTCCAGGCTGGCATGAAGAAACATGTAGGTGACGAACTGGTAGGAGTGGTAATAGGGGCTCCCGAACCAGTAGAGCACGCCGTACTGTCCCATAAACTGATTGAGCGAGGGGATGAGCCAGACTCCCAGAAACGCGAGGCAGTTGATGATTATCAGGTTCTTCACCACCGGAGGCGTCGAGAAATAACTGCTGTTCATTGTCTTTCGTTGTTTTACGGACATCGGACACATCCTCCGACGTCGCCTATTCATTCACAAAGGTAGCGTTTTTCCCGCAAACGGCGCATATTCTACCGAAGTTTCGCACGCAACTCGTCAAGCGTGATTTCGGCCAGAATCGGCTTCCCCGCAGGCGAGAAACAGCGGCCGCCCGCCTCCTGCAATCGTCCGAGCAGCCGCTCGGCCTCCTCCTGCGAAGTACAGCTCCCCATGGGACGCGCCCCGCTGCGGGCCAGTTCGGCGGCGATCCGCTGTCTGCGCAGGTCGGCCGCCGATACGTGCGCAAAGGTCTGCAACAGCTGGTAAATCAGCTCGTCGATCGTATCCGACGGCATGTCGGCCGGCGTCCCCTTCACGTCTATCGCCCCGTCGCCCACGCGTTCGATGTCGAATCCGACGGCGGCGAACTCGGCGGCATACTGGCCGAGCAACTCGTATTCGTCGTGCGATAGCACCAGCCGTTCGGGGAACAGCAACTGCTCGCTCACGGCCGAGCCGTTGGTGAGCATCAACAGATAGTATTCGTAAAGCAGCCGCTCCTGCGCCCGCTTCAAATCGACGACCACGAGCACACCGCCCAGCATCGCCACGACGTATCCGGGCGCCACCGGCGTCACGCCGCGGAACTCCGCCGCAGGCGTCTCGATCAACCGCTGTTGTACGGCCGCATCCTCCGAAGAGACGTATTCCAGCACGCTCCGCTGCGCGTCGTCCTCCGCGACGACCGCTCCGCCGCCCAGCGACGACGGCACGTCGGCCATTCCCGCGAACGGGACGGCCGCATCGTCCGGCGCGACCGCCGACGAGGGCACCTCGTCGTACCCACCCTCCCGATCGGAAAGGAGATATTCCCCCACCGGATCGAACGCAGGGTGCGGCGCCGCACCTCTGCGCGACGCCCCGACATCCCCTCCTGCGGCCGGACGGCCGCCGCGGGGTGTCGGCCCCGGAAACTCCGTGAAATCCTCGCCGGGGAACTCCTCGACATCCCCGCACTGCTCATCGGCCCCTTCGGCGACATACCCCTCGGCAAAGGGATTGTAATGTTCGTTGACCATCGCCGCCGGTTCGTCGTAGACGGCGCCCTGCCGCGCCACGGGAATCTCGATGCGCCCCTCGGCCGTGAAATCCATCATCGGCACGGCGCCGGTCTTGCCCAGCGTGTTGCGCACGGCGGCGTGGATGATCTCCCACACGGCCTCCTTGTCGTCGAACTTCACCTCGATTTTCTGGGGATGGACATTGACGTCGATCCGTTCGGGGTCGATCGTAAGGAAGAGGAAATAGGAGGGGAAACAGGTATCGGGAATCAGCTTTTCATAAGCTTTCAGCACCGCCTTGCGCAAGTACTGGTCGCTGAAATAGCGTCCGTTGACGAAGAAGTACTGCTCGGCATTGCTCTTTTTGGCCGCCGCCGGACGCCCCACGAACCCGTCGACACGAACGATCGACGTGTCGGCCGCAACCTCCAGCAGATTGGGTTTGATATGGCGACCCACCACGTCGACGATCCGCCCGGCCAGCGAAGTCGGTTGCAGACGGTATACGGGAACATCATTGTCGTACAACTCGAACGCCACGGCGGGATTGCACAGCGCCACGCGCTGGAATTCGGCCTTGATCTGTTTCGAAGACGCGGTGCTCTTCTCCAAAAACCGCCGTCGCGCCGGTACGTTGTAAAACAGGTTGCGCACGTAGAACTGCGATCCCGCGGGACACATCACCGGCTCCTGGCTCTGGAACTTGCCGCCGTTGACCGACGTCTGCGTACCCACCTCGTCGCCCTCCTGCCGCGTGCGCAGTTCGACCTGCGCGACGGCCGCGATCGAAGCGAGCGCCTCGCCGCGGAAACCGAACGTATGGAGCGCATAGATGTCCTCGACCGAAGCGATCTTGCTCGTGGCATGACGGTCGAAGGCCATGCGGGCATCCATCGGCGACATGCCGCATCCGTCGTCGACGATCTGGATCAACTCGCGGCCGCCGTCGCGCGCATTGACCGTCACGGTATGCGCACCGGCGTCGATCGCATTCTCCATCATCTCCTTCACCACCGACGACGGACGGTTGACCACTTCGCCTGCGGCGATCTGGTTGGCTACGACGTCGGGCAGGAGTTTGATTCGGTCGGCCATACGCTTCTATCGCCCCTCGTAGTCGTTAGGTACCACCGTGATCGGCATCTGCTGCCACTCCACGTCGCTGATGCCCGACTGGTCGAGGTCGGAGGCGGCAGCCCGCGATTCAACCGCAGCCGGGACAGCCGGCGCCACACCCCGCCGCATCATCGACGTCAACTTGGGATAGATCACCACGAAGAAGAGCAAAAGCACCACGATGCCCGTGAGCAGCACACCGAAACGCCGCTTCGAACGCGTGCTGCGCTCCGCCTCGCGCCGTGCGGCACGCGCCGTGCGGGCCGTGCGCACATACTGCCCGGGCACATACTCGTGCTTGGCATGCTCGGGACTCTCGCCGAGCAGCTCGGCACGACGCTGCGCCCGACGCTCCTCTTCGGGATCGTAGTAACGCGGAATATAGTTGAACTTGTTGGCGTGTTTCTTAAAGGGCGAAAAACCTAACATGGCGACTCGTGTTTTGGGCGAAGTTACGAATTTTTACTGGAAAAAGTTCTTCATCCGCTCGAAGATGTTCTGGTTCTTGACTGATTCCGCCTTTGCGAACGACGGTTGCCCGGCCAACTGTTCGACAAGGCGCTTCTCCTCGGCGGAGAGTTTGGCCGGAACGGTGATGTCGACTACCACCAGCAAATCGCCCGTCCCGTAGCCGTTGACGTCGGGCAGTCCCTTCCCGCGCAGACGGAGGACCTTGCCGGCGTGCGTACCGGGGTCGATCTTGATCTTCACACGGCCGTCGACCGTAGGAATCTCCACCGAACCGCCGAGCAATGCCGTCGGAACGGTAATATTGAGGTTGTGGATCAGATCGTTGCCGTCGCGTACCAGTTCGGGGTTGCGCTCCTCGTCGATCACTACCAGCAGATCGCCGTTCACGCCGCCCTGACGCGCGGCATTGCCTTTGCCGGCGACGGTCAGCACCATTCCTTCGCCCACGCCGGCCGGAATGCGTATCTCGACGACCTCCTCGCCGCGCACGACGCCTTCGCCGCCGCACTTGTCGCACTTGGAGGTGATGACCTTGCCCGTACCACCGCAGGTAGGGCAGACGCTCTGCGTCTGCATCCGTCCGAAAAAGGTATTCTCCACGCGGGTCACGTACCCCGATCCGTTACAGGTCGGGCAGGTCGAATAGGCGTTGGAATCCTTGGCGCCCGATCCGCCGCATTTGTCGCAGGCGACGAGCTTCGAAATCTTGAGCTTCTTGGTGGTTCCTTTGGCGATTTCGGCCAACGTCAGTTTCACGCGCACGCGCAGATCGGAACCCTTGTTGACCCGCTGGCTGCGCTGCCCGCGGCCGCTCCCCGAAAAGCCCGAAAAGCCACCGCTGAAATGACCGCCGAAAATATCGCCGAACTGCGAGAAGATATCCTCCATCGAGAACCCGCCGCCCGAAAAGCCGCCGAATCCGCCGCCGGCACCCGCCGCACCGCTCATTCCCGCATGACCGAACTGGTCGTAACGGGCGCGCTTGTCGGGGTTCGACAACACGTCGTATGCCTCGGCGGCCTCCTTGAATTTCTCCTCGGCCTCCTTGTCTCCCGGATTCTTGTCGGGATGATACTTGATGGCCGCCTTGCGGTAGGCCTTCTTTATCTCATCGGCGTTGGCGTTCTTCCCGACGCCCAACACCTCGTAATAATCGCGTTTTTCTGCCATAATCTTCGGATTCTACCCCGATTCCATTCTTCATTTATCCAGTTTCGACGGCGCGGCCTACTCGCCTACGACGACCTTCGCGAAACGAAGCACCTTGTCACGCAACCGATAGCCTTTCTGCACCACGTCGACAATCTTGCCGCGCTGCTCTTCGCCGGCCTGAAATCGCGCCACCGCCTCGTGGTGATCGGTGTCCAGTTCAAGCCCCTTGGCTTCGATCTCGCTCACGCCGCACGAGCGGAGCACTTCGTGAAACTTCTGCGCGATCAACCCGACGCCTGCGCGCAGCGCCTCGATGTCGTCGCTTCCCGCCATCGCCTCCACCGCACGATCCATATCGTCGGCCACGGGCAGCATCGCCTTGATTACGTCCGCCCCGCCCCGTTCGACCAACTCCATCTTCTCGCGCAGCGTACGCTTGCGATAGTTGTCGAATTCGGCCTGCAAACGCAGGTATTTGTCCTGCCATTCGGCGATCCGACGCTCCAATTCGGGCGCCAGCTGCTCGCTGCCGCCCGCTTCGACACCCGACTCTTCGCCGGCCTCGCCCGAAGCGGCACCGTCCGACGGTCCCTCGTCGCCCGTCGGCGTCGCGTCTGTCATTGTGTCAGTAGCCACGCCGTCGTCGCCTGACACATTGGCGCACGGCTGGCCGTCGCACGAAGGGTATCCTTCGCCCGGAGCAAAACCCTCGTCACCGCCAATCGCCTCATTGTAAACCTCTTCCTTTTTCATATCTCTTTGTTTTGTATTTCGGTTCTTCTCTATCGCGCAAATTGTATACCAAGCGCCGGCTACCCCAGAATGAAGATCGCCGGACGCCTGTTCAGCTCCGGCAGCCGCGACCGCCGCCAGTCGGCGACGCTGCGCGTGAGGATCGTCTCCCCCGGTGCGGTAAGGTCGCAGGCGACGGTCAGCATCGTCTGCGGCGCGCAGAGCTGCAAGAGTTGTTCGGCCAGCTTCACGTTGCGGTAAGGCGTCTCGATGAAGAGCTGCGCCTGTCCCTCGCGGGCGCGCCGCTCGAAAGCGCGGATCGCCCGTGCCCGTTCGTCGGGTTTGACGGGCAGGTAGCCGTTGAAGGCGAACGACTGCCCGTTGAGTCCCGAAGCCATCATCGCCAGCAGAATCGACGAAGGGCCCACCAGCGGCACGACGCGGATGCCGCGCCGGTGGCACAACGCCACCACCAGCGCCCCCGGATCGGCCACGCCCGGCACGCCCGCCTCCGAGATGACGCCTGCCGAACGGCCCGCCGCAATCGGCGCCACCAGCTCCTCCACCTCGCGGCCTGCGACCGTATGCTCGTTCAGCTCCCTGAACTCCAACTCCTCGATCGGCCTTCCCAACTTCGCCTTCGACAGAAAACGCCGCGCCGAACGGGTATTTTCGACGATGAAGTAATCCAGCGAGGCCATCACCGCACGGTTGGCGGCAGGCAGCACGTCCCACACGTCGCCCTCTTCGGCGATCGGACAGGGAATCAGGTAGAGCGTTCCGGGCATGACAGACGACTATTCTTTGAGATAAATCCGTTTCACGCGGCCTGCGACCGACGTGAGTATTTCATAGGGAATCGTGCCGAGCACCTCGGCCATCGCCTCGGGCGTATTGCCCGCCGCAGGCGAGAAGACCACCGCTTCGTCACCCTCGGCGACCCCGTCGATGTCGGTGACGTCGATCATGCAGCTGTCCATGCAGACGCGCCCCACGATCGGCGCCGGCCGGCCCTTCACACGCATCGACCAGGCACCGCAACCCAGATGGCGATCCAGTCCGTCGGCATAGCCGATCGGCACGGTGGCCGTCACCGTCGGCCGCGACAACACCCCCGCACGGCCGTAGCCCACCGTCTCCGTCGGAGCCAGCCGCTTGATCTGCACGATGCGGGTGCGCAGCGTCGAGACGGGACGCAGCGCCGCGTTGTGCTCGAATCCGAAGCCGTAAAGCCCCAGCCCCAGCCGGCACATGTCGTACTGCGCTTCGGGAAAACGCTCGATCGCGGCCGAATTGGCCGTATGACGCAGGACGGGATAGGGCAACGCCTCCGCGATGCGGCTGCTCATGCGGTCGAAACGCGCGATCTGCAACCGCGTGAAATCGTCCTGCGCGGGATCGTCCGACGTACAGAGGTGCGCGAAGACGCTCGCCACACGCACCGTCCGCCCGCAACGGGCGAGCGCATCGAGCAGCGCAGGCAACTCCTCCTCCACGAAGCCCAGACGATGCATTCCCGTATCGAGCTTGACGTGGATCGGATAACGCTGTTCGCCGTAACGTTCGACCGCCGCAGCGAACTCATGGAGCGACCGCAGGCTGTAAATCTCCGGTTCGAGCCGGTTGGCCGCCATCGCGTCGAAACTGTCGGCATCGGCGTTGAGTACCACGACGGGCATCGTGATGCCCCGCTCGCGCAACAACACACCCTCGTCGGCGAACGCCACGGCCAGATAGTCGACACCCTGATGCTGCAGCAGCTGCGCAACCTCGAAATCGCCGGCTCCGTAGCTCGCGGCCTTGACCATCGCCACGAGCCGCACGCCCGGCCGCAACTGCGACCGGAAATAGTTCAGGTTGTGGGTCATGGCATCCAGATCGACTTCGAGCACCGTCGTGTGGCTCTTGCGCGAGAGCGCATGTTCCAGCTTCTCGAACCGGCTGTCGCGGTTGCCTTTGAGCAACACGGCGCGTCCCGCGATGTCGGCGCGGTCGATGCGCCGCAGATAGTCGTCGGTCGAGGCATAGAAGGCCTTGTCGCAGACGAAACGCTCCGCCTGCGCCTGCAACTTCGGGCCGATGCCGACGAATCGCCCCACGCCCGCCGCCGCGACCATCGCCGCCACGCGCGCATAGAGTTCGTCGTCGTCCATACCGCTTTGCAGGATGTCGGACAGGATCAGCGTCGTGGGCCGTCCCGCCGCCACGCCGTGCAGATAGTCCAGCGCGATGGCCAGCGAATTGATGTCGGAATTGTAGGCGTCGTCGACCAGCAGTGAGTCGTTGATCCCCTCTTTCACTTCGAGCCGCATCGCCACGCGCTGCAACCGCCCGAAATCGGGCGCCGGCTCCCCCGCCACCCGCCAGAAGGCCGCCACCAGCTGCGAATTGCGCTCCGAAGCCGCGTCGGCCAGTCCGCCGCCCGCCTCCGCCGCCGCATCGTGGAGTTCGTGCCCCGCGGCATAGACCTCGCGCAGCATCGAAGCCATCGGCTCGTAGGCGCTGTGATAGATGATTTTCGGTGCATGAAGCGCCAGCAACAGTTTCTCGGCGCACTTCTCCTCCACCGACGCGAAATGCTCCTGATGCGCGTCGCCCAGCGAAGTGAAAAGCACGACGTCGGGGGAGATCATCCGTTCCAGCCGGGCCATTTCGCCCGGCTGCGAGATACCCGCCTCGATCAGCGCGAACCGTTCGTCGCCCTCGATCATCAGCAGCGACAACGCCGCACCCAGCTGCGAATTGTAGCTGCGCGGCGAGCGGAACAGCTTCACGCCGTCGGGCGCCGTCTGGGCGATCCACTCCTTGACGACCGTCTTGCCGTTCGAACCGGTGATCCCCACCACCGTACCGCCGAAACGGCGGCGCCAGTCGGCGGCCAGCCGTTGCAGGGCGTCGATCGCATTGCCGACGACGACATACCCCGCCCCGTCGCGCTCGTCGAGCGGACGTTCGACCAGAAACGCCCGCACACCGCGGGCATACATCCCGTCGACGAAATCGTGCGAATCGTGCCGCGCGCCGCACATTGCGACGAAGAGCGGCGCAGCCGGCATACCGCAACTCCGGCTGTCGGTCACCACTTCCGTCACGCGCCGGTTCTCACCGATGAAGGTTCCCCCGCAGATACGGGCTATTTCGCTTAACGTATAGTTCATCTTTCCTCCGTTTCTCTCTCTGTCCGCCGGAGCCGACCGTACGGCCGCTCCGCCGTCGGCATCCCGTCCGCACGGCTCATTCGCTCCCGAACGTGACGACCGTAATGCCCGCGCCGCCGCGGTCGGCATGTTCGTCGGCGACGCCGGCGATGTCCGGCACCGTGCGCAGGTAACGGCGGATCTCCTCTTTGAGCGCTCCCGTCCCCTTGCCGTGGAGGATCGTCACCGAACCGACACCCACCATCAGCGCATCGTCGATGAAGCTCTGCACGGCCTCGACCGCTTCCGAAGCACGCATCCCCCGCACGTCGATATGATCCTTGAAATTGAGTTTGCGTGCCGCCACGTCGACCGACACCACCGTACGCGCCGTCACGGGACGCGTCGCCTCGCGGTATTCACTGTTCGACACCACGCGCAAACGTTTGCGATCGACCGTCGTCAACAACTGGCCGAAGGCCACCTGCACCTTGTCGCCTTTGAGCGACTGCACCACGCCGGGCGTCTGCTGCCCTTCAAGCACCACCTTCGAGCCGACCTCGATTTCGCGCGGCGGCGCGACGACGGGCTGCGCGTCGCCCGCCGCAACGGGCTGGCGGCGACGCTCCTCGCGGCGTTCGCGGCGGCGCCGCAACTTCTCCATTTCGCGTTCGATGCGAGCCGCCTTCTCCGTGTCGACGGCATCCGCCTGCTCGACCCGCTCCTTGAAGGCGTCGAGATCGCGCCGGATGAACCGCGTCATTTCACGCTCGGCCTGCGCCTCGCGGATCTCCTTGATCGTCTGCTCGATGCGACGGTTGGCCTCAGCCATTAACTCCCGCGCTTCGGCCTTGGCCGCACGCAGAATCTCGCTCCGCTCCTGACGGATACGCGCCAGTTGCGCGGCATAGCTCTGTTCCAGCTCCTCGATCTTGCGGTCGGTCAGGCGGATGCGGTCGCGCTTCTGCTCCCAGTAGCGTTTGTCGCGGGCGATCTCGCGCAGCTGCCGTTCGAGGTTGATATGATCCGAACCCGCCTTGTCGCTCGCCGCACGGATGATCTCCTCCGGAAGACCGATCTTGCGGGCGATCTCCACGGCGAACGAACTGCCGGGCTTGCCGATTTCGAGTTTGAACAGCGGACGGATCCGCTGCACGTCGAAGAGCATCGCGCCGTTGGCGACCCCTTCGGCGTTCGAGGCGAAATATTTGATGTTGGCGTAGTGCGTCGTCACGACCCCGTAACAGCCGCGTTCGAGCAGCCGTTCGAGAATCGCCTCGGCGATGGCGCCGCCGATCGTCGGCTCGGTACCCGAACCGAACTCGTCGATGAGCACCAGCGTGCGGTCGGAGGCGCCGGCCAGCATGTTTTTCATGTTGCGCAGATGCGACGAATAGGTCGACAGGTCGTCGTCGATCGACTGCTCGTCGCCGATGTCGATGAAGATCGACCGGAAGACGGGCAGCTCCGAGACCTCCGATGCCGGAACGGGATAGCCGCACTGGAACAGGTACTGCATGAGTCCCGTCGTTTTCAGGCAGACCGACTTGCCGCCCGCGTTGGGGCCCGAAATCACGAGGATATGCTTGCGGCGGTCCAGCGCAAGATCGAGCGGCACGACCTCGCGGCCCTGCGCCCGCAGCGTCTGCTGCAACAGCGGATGGCGCGCCGTGCGCAGTTCCAGCCGGTCGTCCGTCGAAAGGATCGGCTTGCCGGCGTCGTTGGCAAGCGCCCAGCGCGCCTTGGCGCGAATCATGTCGACAGACGAAAGATAGTCGCCCGCATCGGCGATCACCTCCGCATCGGGACGGATCGACTCGGTGAAGGCACTCAGCACCTTGACTACCTCGCGCCGCTCGGCATACTCCAACTCTTTGAGCTCGTTGTTGATCTCGACCACCTCGACCGGCTCGACATAGAACGTCCGGCCCGTGGCCGACTCGTCGTGGATGAAACCCTGCAATTTGCGTTTATTGGCCGCTGCAACGGGAATCACCGGCCGCCCGTCACGCACCGACAGCACGGCGTCGGCATCGACGATACCGGCCTGCTTGGCGCGCTGCAACACCTGCTGCAACCGCTTGGCGGCCTGCCCCTCGCGTTCGCGGATGGCGCGGCGCACCTGCTGCAATTCGGGCGAAGCGCTGTCCTTCACCTCGCCGTGGTCGTCGAGAATAGCGTCGATCGCCCGCACGATTTCGGGAAAGAGCGTCACGCGGCGGCTCAACTCCCAAAGGCGCGGATAGCGTGCCCCGCCCCGCCCCAGGATGAACTCCGCGATCGCCCCGACGGTAACGAGCGCCTTGCGCAGCTGATCCGCTTCGGCAGCGAGCAGATAACTCCCTTCGACCCGGATTTTAGCCACCAGCGGCGCAGGATCGGGATAGTCGCCGTCGGGAAAGTCGCGTTCGAGCATCAGCAGCGAACGCATTTCGTTCATCAGCGACAGGCGGCGTTCGATCTCATCGGCCGAGGTCGAGAAACCCTCCTCCGCCAGCTTCGCTTTCGCCGAAGGGGTGGAACAGAGCGCCGTCACCTGCTCGCGGATGCGGTCGAAACCTATTTTCTCTTCGAAATTCGCAGGATAAATCATCGTCCGATAGCCTCTTGTAACGACAGCACCGCGCTATCGGGCCGCCGGCAGCGAGTCGCCCGCCGAGATCGCCGCCTCTTTCGTTTTCACCTTCTCGCCCTTGTCCTTGCGACCGAAGAGCGAGAAATGAACATACCGCTTGGGGTGAGCCTTCAAATCTTCGAGCAACGCCGCCAGATTGGCGCTCGCCGTCTCCAACGACTCGTAGAGCCGCGGATCGTTCATCAATCGGCCCACCGTGCCTTTCCCCTCGTTGATGCGGGCCACGGTCCGATTCAATTCGCCCAGCGTCGTGCGCAGGCCGAGCGACAGCGAATCGATGTCGGCCTCGGTCAGCTGCTGCGAGAACCGGTCCAGATTGGCGATCATCGACGAGAAGCGCTCGGAGTTCTCGCCCAGCGCGGTCGAAAACTTGCCGATGTTGTCGATCGCCGTCCGCAAACTGCCCTTTTCGGCCGCCAGCACGGCGTCCATATTGCCCGAAATCGAGTTCAGGTGCGTCAGCGTCCCGTCGATATTTCCCTTGTTGTCTTTCAGCACGGCGTTGACGCTTTCGAGCGTGACCGACAGGTTGTCCATCACCCGCGTCAGACGCTCCTTCACGTCGGCCAGTTCGGTTCCGGCCGCCGCCAGCATGTCGCGCGTCTCGGCCGCCACGAGCGTGTCGCCCTTCGACAACAGCTGCGGGCTGTCGCCCATCTCGATGGCGATCGCCTTGCCGCCCATGAAACCGTCGCTGTAAATGCGCGCCTTGGAGTCGCGCGGAATCCGGAAGGAGCGCCGCACGGTGAGCTGCAACACGACGTCGCGGCTCACCGAAGGATCGAAGCCGATCGCGGTGACCGTCCCGACCTTCACGCCCTGAATGGTGACGGGCGTGGCGGTCTGGATCCCGCTGATCTCCGGATAAGCCACATAATAGGGAATATTGCGGCTGAAAATATCGATGCCGCTCAGAAAGCGGATGCCGCCCCACAGGCAGCCCAGCATGACGACGGCGAACACGCCTATCTTTACCTCTCGTCTCATAATTCGGAATGTTTATCGGGCGATCGCATCGCCTTCGTAACGCACGATGTAAGCGTCGCCGAAGCTCTTCTTCACCTGCGACAGCGCACGCTTGGCTTCGGCCTGCGTCGCGTAACGCCCCACACAATACTTATAACGGTAGCGGCCCGCGGAACGCAGCTCGATCACCTTGTTCTTGTAGCTCTTGAATTGCCAGTCATTGGATTTCAGACGCTTGGTGCTGGCAAGAATCTGAATCGTATAGCCGCTCGACAGCTTCTTCGCAGCAGCGGCCTTCGCAGGCTGCGGAGCGGGTTCGGACACAACGGGCGCCGGTTCGACCGGCGCCTGCGTCGTGGCGTCGTCGCACTCTTCGACCAATTGCATACCCCGTACGAAATTCACATAGTCCTTCACGGCGTTGAACAGCGAACGGGCGATCTCGTTCTGTCCCTTCTCGGAACACATGTAGCGCAGTTCTTCGGGATTGGACATGAAACCGATTTCGGTCAGCACGCCCGGCATGTTGGTCGCATAGAGTACTTTGAGCAGTTGGGGTTTGGTCTTGCGCACGTACCGCCCCGCCTGCTTGTAGTTCTTCTCCAACAGCCGCGCCATCGCCTCGCTGTACTCGCCGTAGGTGAAACGCAGATTGGAGATATAGGCCCGCACGATCGCCGCCGTGCGCTGGTCGCTCATGTCGATGAACTCCTCCTTGTTGTTGGCGAAGAGCACCTCGTCGTTGATGCGCTGTTCGAGCGGGCTTTCGCCCATGATGAGCGTCTCGACGCCCCGCGCCGCCGCGGTGGGCGCCGCGTTGGTGTGAATCGAAAAGAACAGGTCGCCCTCGGCCTTGTTGGCGATGTCGGCCCGCGCCTGCAAATCCTTGGTCAGCGACTCGGAAAACTGCTTGTCGGTCTTGCGGGTGTAGACCACCTTCACTTCGGGAAGTTCCCGCTCGATAAGCGCGCCCAGTTTGAGCGCCACTTTCAGGTTGAGATCCTTCTCGTAGATTCCGCGATAGTGCGCTCCGGGAAATTTCGGCCCGCCGTGGCCCGCATCGATGACGATAACCCGTACCCCGCGCGCAATATTTTCCGCTCCGGCTCCGTTCGCACTCAGTGCGAAGCATACGCAAAGCGATATGATGAAAACCAGACGCCGCATGGCAAAAGTGGGATTAACTATGGTGTTTCTCTAATTTTTTACCTATCTTTGTCGGATGCAAAATCGGCCTCAGACAATCACGAAGGCCCGATTCCGGCGGTTTTGCCGACTCGTCGGCAAAGGTATGAATTTTTTTGGAATTTTGAAGCGATTTTCATTAAAATATCTCGCTGCGGCGTTCGTCGTCGTTCTCTTCACGGAGATGGTTTTCGGCTTTGCCCCCCACGCCGCGATACAACGTCCCGCAGAGACGGACGTCGCCGTTGCCGACAGCGGATCGACCGATAACGACCGCAGGGCGCAGCGCCTCTCGCGGCGCGAACGCCGCCGCATGAAGCAGGCCGCCGAAGCCCAGGAGCCGCCCGTCGTCTCCGATACGCTCGTGTTGCAGGCGGATTCGCTCCTGCCGCCCGACTCGCTGCGGGTGCCGTCAGATTCGCTCCAACGCGACACCACGCGCCGCAAAAAGGAGGGCGGAGCCTTCCTCGAAGACATCATGAACGGCAAGAACACCGACTCGCTGGTCTACGACATCCGCAACAAGATGGTCTACATCTACAACGAGGGCGACATCAACTACCAGGACATGAACCTCAAAGCCGACTTCATGCGCGTCAACATGGACACCCGGGAGATTTACGCCTACGGGAAGCCCGACACGCTGGAAGGGCAGCCCACGGTCACCCGCCCCGAATTCACCGAAGGTTCGGCCTCGCCCTACAAGATGGACACCATCACCTACAATTTCAAGTCGGGCAAGGCCAAGATCAAGGGCGTGGCGACGCAGGAGGGCGACGGATGGCTCATCGGCGGCAGCGTGAAGAAGATGCCCGACAACAACATCAACATCCAGGGCGGCAAATACACCACCTGCGACCAGACGGATCACCCCCACTTCTATCTGGCCATGACCAAGGCGAAGGTGATTCCGGGCAAGAAGGTGGTCACCGGCCCCGCCTACCTGGTCATGGAGGACGTACCGATCTATTTCCTCGGTATTCCGGAGGGCTTCTTCCCGATCAGTTCGGGCCCCAAGTCGGGATTCCTGATGCCGACCTACGGCGAGGACGGCCAGCGCGGCTTCTTCTTCCGCGATTTCGGTTACTACTTCACCCTCAGCCAACACATGGACCTCGCCCTCACGGCGGGCATCTACACGCTCGGATCGTGGGAGGGAGCCGCCGCATCGCGCTACATCAAACGCTACAAGTACACGGGCAACCTCAACGCCCAGTTCTCGAGCATCCGCACCGGCGAGAAGGGCGAACCCGACTTCCTCAAACAGAACACCTTCCGCCTGCAATGGACGCACTCGCAGGATCCGAAGGCCAACCCGGGCTCCACCTTCTCCGCATCGGTCAACTTCGCCACGAGCGGTTACTCCAAATACGCGGCCACGACGATCAATGACATTCTCCAAACGCAGACCAACTCGACGATCTCCTACTCGAAGAACTGGGCGGGAACCCCTTTCTCGCTCTCGATGAACATGGCCGTGTCGCAGAACTCGCAGAACTCCACGATCTCGATGACGCTGCCCAACATCGTCTTCAACGTCTCGCGCTTCTACCCCTTCAAACGGCGCGAGGCGCAGGGCAAGGCACGGTGGTACGAGAAGATTTCGATGCAGTATACGGGCAAGATGACCAACACCGTCTCCACGACCGAGTCGGAGGTCTTCACCAAACAGACGCTCGAAAACATGCGCAACGGCATCGAGCACTCGATACCCGTCACGGCCTCGTTCAACCTCTTCAACTACATCAACGTCTCGCCGTCGTTCAACTATACCGAGAAGTGGTATTTCAAGAAGCAGGAGCGCGAATGGAGCCCCGTGACCAACGAAGTGCGCTACCTCGATCCCGAATACGGATTCTACCGGCTCTACAACTACACCACCTCGGTGAGCGCCTCGACGACGCTCTACGGCATGTATCAGTTCAAGAAAAAGACCAGCAAGATACAGGCGATCCGGCACACGCTCACCCCGTCGTTCGGCTTTTCGTATGCCCCCGACTTCTCGGATCAGAAATACGGCTACTACAAAACCGTACAGACCGACTCCACCGGCAAGTTCCAGGTCTATTCGCCCTTCGCCGACAATGCCTACGGCGTTCCCAGTTCGGGCCGCAGCATGTCGATGAACTTCTCGCTGTCGCAGACGCTCGAAATGAAGGTGCTCTCCAAGCGCGACACGTCGGGCATCAAGAAGATCAAGTTGATCGACAACCTGTCGGTCAGCGCCTCGTACAACTTCCTGGCCGACTCGATGAAGCTCTCGACCATTCCCATCCAGTTCCGCACGACGGTCTTCGGCACGAACTTCGGCATCCAGCTCAACGCCACGCTCGACCCGTACAGGGTCACCCCCGAGGGACGGCGCATCGACAAACTCTTCTTTCCGGGACGTATCGTTTCGACGGGCTGGTCGTTCGGTTATACCTTCAAATCGCGGCAGGATAACTCCACGCCCGCGATCAACGACATCAACAGCGTCCCGCCCGAATACGCCAACCCCTTCTACGACCCCTACGGCATCCTCGACCCTGTGCTGCGAAGGCAGTACATGGCGCAGTCGTACTACGACTTCTCGCTGCCGTGGAACCTCGGCTTCAACTACACGGTCTCCTACTCGATCAACTACGTCAACAACGGTACGACGGGCTACCGCAAGAACATCACGCAGAACATCGGGTTCAACGGCAGCGTCAACCTCACGCCCAAGATGGGCATCACGTTCCAGGGCGGTTACGACATCAAGGAGAACAAACTGACCACCTCGTCGGTCAGCATCTCGCGCGACCTCCACTGCTGGCAAATGTCCTTCTCGTGGATTCCGTTCGGCGCCCACCGCAGCTGGAGCTTCAACATCGGCGTCAAGGCCGCATCGCTGGCCGACCTCAAATACGACAAGAGCCAGTCGATGTACGACAACATGTATTGATGCACGGAGTATCGCCGGAAAACGCCCGGCTACCCTGAACCCGGCGGGACGGAAAAGCGTTTCCCTGCCCGATTTTCGGAATCTCGACTCATGCGGATCACGAAAAAGTCCACCACCTTCGTATTGTTTCTGGCCCTCGGTGCCGGTACGTCTTCCGCACAGGAGCCTCCCCGCGGCGCCGTCTGCAACAGGGAAGCGGCCGTCACCTTTCGGAAGAGATCGACGAACCGCTCCGGACTCATCCGCAACAGAGACGGGAACCTTCTTTGCATACAGGCACAAATCCGGCTGCGATCGCTTAAAAAATGAAGGCCGGTCAAGCGATGCTTGACCGGCCTTCGAGTTGAGCTACCCGGACTCGAACCAGGAAAAACAGGACCAGAATCTGTTGTGTTACCATTACACCATAGCTCAATGTCCCACGGAACCACCCGTTCTACGTGTCCGCCCCTTCCGGTCGGCCCGAAATCGTGCGACGTACGCTGCGATTGCCGTTCCCTCAGGTTTGGTGATGCAAAAGTAGCACATAATTTTGCTTTGTGCAAGAAAAATCCGAAAAATTTTTCTAATTTTGTTTCCGCTCGTTTTCCTGCACACCGGAAACCGGACGATAAGAACCGCATTTTAGAACACCAACACGATGAATACAAAAATCCGCCTGACCCTGATGAACTTCCTCCAGTACGCCGTCTGGGGGGCTTGGCTGATCTCACTGGGGGCCTACCTCGGCAACACGCTGAAATTCGACGGGCTGCAAATCGGCAGCTTCTTCGCCACGATGGGAATCGCCTCGCTATTTATGCCGGCCGTCATGGGAATCATCGCTGACCGATGGATTCCGGCGCAACGTCTCTTGGGCCTCTGCCATCTCTTCGCCGCAGGATTCATCACCCTCGCCGCCACCCGAACCGACTACAATTCGCTTTACACGCTCGTCCTGCTGAGCGTAATGTTCTATATGCCCACCATCGCACTGTCCAATTCGGTCGCCTACAACGCCCTCGAAAAAGCAGGACTGGATACCGTAACCCACTTCCCGCCCATCCGCGTGTGGGGCACGGTCGGATTCATCTGTGCCATGTGGGTCGTCGATCTCGGAAAGATGGGCCTGAGTGCAACCCAACTCTACTTCTCGGCGACCTTGGGCCTCATATTGGGTCTCTACTCGTTCACGCTGCCGAACTGCCCGATCAACCGGTCGGGAGGCGGCAAGTCGATCGTCGATCTGCTCGGGCTGCGCGCCTTCGCCCTCTTCAAACAGCGCAAGATGGCCATCTTCTTCATCTTCTCCATGCTGCTGGGCATGTCGTTGCAGATCACCAATGCCTTCGCCGACGGATACATCAAAAGTTTCGGCGACACGGGCATCCACGGCGCCAAATATCTCGGCACCTTCGGCGTCGAACACTCCACGATCCTGATCTCGCTCTCGCAGATCTCGGAAACGCTCTGCATTCTGCTTATCCCATTCTTTCTCAAACGGTTCGGCATCAAGCGCGTCATGCTGATCGCCATGTTCGCATGGGTATTGCGTTTTGCATTGCTTGGCGCCGGCAACCCCGGCCCGGGCGTCTGGATGTTCATTCTCTCGATGATCGTCTACGGCGTGGCGTTCGATTTCTTCAATATCTCCGGTTCGCTATTCGTCGAAAAGGAGACCTCGGCGGCAATCCGTTCGAGCGCACAAGGCGTATTCATGATCATGACCAACGGCCTGGGCGCGCTAATCGGCTCCTATCTCGCCGGATGGGTCGTCAACCACTACGGATGGCCGCTTTCATGGTATCTGTTCGCAGGGTTCTCGCTCGTCGTAGCGATCGTATTTGCAGTCATATTCAAATACAAGCACGATCCGAACAGAATCTGAAACGACACAAGCGACCGATGAAGAGAGGAGAGCTGTCGGACAGCTCTCCTCTCTTCATCGGCATCATTGGAGCCTACCGGTCGAACAGTGCGTTGAGCACCTTGGCCAGCCGATACCCCGACAGCACGAGCTGATACTCCGCGAACGGGGCGTGCGCATTGTAGAACTCCTGCCCCAGCTCGTCGCCGGGCTGCACCCAGTCGTAAATCTCGCGGCAGCGCCGCGCCGACTCCTCGAACCATTCGACGGGCGTCCCCTCCGTCATACGGGCGATCTCCTCGTCGGTGTAGTTGTCCAGCGCATGACGGTAATCCTGGAATCCCCAGAACTTATGGCGGCTGTCGAGCAGCTGTCCGTCCCAGATCTTGTGGTAGTTGGTCTCGACGCCATGCAGCTTGATCGGAAATTTTCCGAGCGTCATGTTGTCGGGATAATAATAGACATGCGTCGGACAGTGCATGTCGCCGAGCAGATGCACCAGATATTTGATATGCACCAATACCGTCGAGTCGTCGAGCTTGTCATATTCGGAGAGCAGCGCAATCGATTGTTCGACGGCCACGACGCAGTCGCCCTTCGCGCCCGACGCCTCGCGCACGGCCGGCGTGCTGCGAAACTCCGCATCGACCGTTCCGGCGTGCCAGTGCGTCGTGAACTCATAGCCTTTCGAACGGCGCCACTCGTCCATCCACGAGGCGTAGTAGACGATCGAACGGTGGTCGGTGTAGCGCATGATGTTGGCTCGGGCGCGCGGCGTAAGATGATGTTCGGCAATGCAGGCGATCGCCGCATGGCCGGCCAGCCCGAAGGCGCGTATCTCGCGCGCGGCCAGCAGGAGGAAAAGGATCAGGATAAATCGCTTCATTCGTTCGGTTGTGTTTTTCGGAACACGTCACCGACGCGATCTACGTCGGGCACGTATCCGGATGAATATTCGGTTTAAGGTAAGTCGCAGTCGTTCGTACTGCCGGACGAGCCGTCGGCACGGCCCTTTGTAATCGGTTCTACTCCATAGGCATTCGTATTTCGGTCGGTTCGAAAGGAGAACTGCGGAGCGGATCGGGCATTCCATACGCCGCCTCCGCAACCGCCCTCACTATAAGAATAACACCTCCGCGGCGAAATACCCTATCGGAAATGAAAAAATATGCCCGGCCGCAATTTATCCCTACCCCGATTCCTGCCGACCGGCGACACGACGGACGATGCCGGCAGGAAAGCCGCCGCCCCATGCAGCAAACCGCGCTTCGCCCCGACCCTGCACGCTGCCGGCCGACGGCAACGAAGCGCAGATGCGCCGGAAGCGAAGGGGTTTCACTGCGGATAACCGTCACATTCGTCCCGCCCCTCCCAAAAAACGAAACGGAGCCGAACCCCGCAGGATTCGGCTCCGCCTCATCCGGACGCCGCCGGATCACTTCGTCAGTCCCATCTTCTCGATGAGCGCCTTCGTCTCGGGCTTGTGGCCGCGGAAGGCGACATAGAGTTTCATCGGATGCTCGTGCCCGCCCTGCGTGAGGATGTGCTTGCGGAAGGCATCGGCCGCCGGCCCGCCCAGAATGCTGCCCGTCTCCTCGAACGCCTTGAAGGCGTCGGCTTCCAACACCTCGGCCCACTTGTAACCGTAGTATCCGGCCGCATAGCCGCCGGAGAAAATATGGGTGAAGGCGGGATTCATCGCCGTACCGTCCACGACAGGCAACACCTGCGCAGGTGCCATCGACTGCTTCTCGAAGGCCTCGACATCGCCCGTGAACGGCTCTTTGAGCGTGTGCCATGCCATATCGGTCATACCGAACGACAGCTGGCGCACATTGGCGTAAGCAGCCAGATAGTTCTTCGCGGCGACGATCTTCTCGACCAGTTCGGCGGGCATCTTCTCACCCGTCTCGTAGTGCTCGGCCCACAGGTCGAGCCACTGCTTTTCGGTGGCCCAGTTCTCCATGATCTGCGACGGCAGCTCCACGAAATCGCGGTAGACGCTCGTCCCGTTCAGCGACTCGTACTCGCCCTGGCCCAACATGCCGTGCAGCGAATGGCCGAACTCGTGGAGGAAGGTGTTCACCTCGTCGAAGGTCAGCAGCGAAGGTTTCGTCTCGGTCGGCTTGGTGAAGTTCATCACCAGCGACACCAGCGGGCGCGTCTCGACGCCCTCTACCACCTTCGAACCGCGGAACTCGGTCATCCACGCACCGGCGCGCTTCGACGCACGCGGGAAGAAATCGAGGTAGAGCACCGCTACGAAGTCGCCCTTCGCGTCGGTCACCTCGTAAGCCGTCACGTCGGGATGATAGACGGCGATGTCGTCGCACCTGGCGAAATTCAGCCCATAGAGCTTGTTGGCCAGCAGGAAGACCCCTTTTTTCACCTTCTCCAATTCGAAGTAGGGCTTCACCTGCTCGTCGCTCAGCGCATACTTCTCGTTCTTGTACTTCTCGGCGTAGTACGACCAGTCCCACGGCATCACATCGCCCTCGAAGCCCTGCGCATGGGCATAGTCGTTGATCATCGCATAGTCGGCCCGCGCATAGTCGATCGTCTCGTCGAGCAACTCCTGCAAGAAGGCGTTCACCGTAGCGGTATTCTCGGCCATGCGCTCTTCGAGCACATAGTCGGCGTAGGTTTCATATCCCAGCAGACCTGCGATCTGGCGGCGCAGATCGACGATGTGGCGGATATTCTCGCAATTGTCGAACTCGCCGCCCAGCGCACGCGCATTCGACGCCCGCCACAGCTGCTCCTTCGCCTCGCGGTCCGACGAATAGGTCATGAAGGGGACGTAGCTCGGATACTGCAACGTCACCGTCCAACCCTTCTCGCCGCGCGCCTTGGCGTCGGCCGCCAGCCCCTCCTTCACGAAGTCAGGTAGCTCTTCGACCCGCCCGGGATCGGTGATGTTGAGCGTGAAGGCGTTGGTCGCAGCCAGCGAATTCTGGCCGAATTTGAGCGTCATCTCCCCCAACTCGGTCGTATATTGCCGGTAGAGCTCCTGCTTGTCGGCCGGAAGCGCCGCACCGTTGCGGGCGAAGCTCTTGTAGGTCTTCTCCAACAGCCGCTTGTCCTCCTTCGAAAGGAACCAGCCGGGATTCTCGTAGACGGCCTTCACGCGGGCGAAGAGCGCCGGATCGAGCGCGATGTCGTTGCTCAGCGCCGTCAGCTTGGGCTGCACGTCGAGCGCGATGCGCTGCATCTCGTCGTTGGAATCGGCTTCGAGCAGGTTGTAGAACAACCCCTCGATTCGGGAAAGCAGTTCGCCGGAACGTTCCAGCGCGACGATCGTATTGTGGAACGAAGGCTTGGCGGGATTCTTCACGATGGCCTCGATCTCGGCCCGCTGTACGGCGATGGCCGCATCGAACGCCGGTTCGTAATCTTTCAGTTCGATCCGCTCGAACGGGGGCGTGGCATAGGGCGTCTCCCACTCCGCGAGCAGCGGATTCGAGGTATCGATCTCGGGCAGGTCGGCCACGGGCATCGTGCGATCGGCACACCCTGCGACCAGAAGCGTCAGTGACATAAACGACAGAATTTTTTTCATTATAACGTACTTATTTGAGGTTTTCTTGCTTATCGCGCAGTTCGAGCAGGTTCGCCGGCGGCATGAGCTGCCGCTCCGCAGCCGGACGGACGACCGCCAGCGAGTCGGTTTCGGGCTCCGGCTCCACCCAGAATCCGCAGGCCTTCAACAACGGCGCCTTGTCGGGATCCTGACCGCGGAAATCGCGGTAGAGCGTCATGCCGTCGGCCTCGCCGCCGCGGCTGAGCAGCTTCTCGCGAAAAGCGCGGGCGATCTTGCGGTTGAAGATGTCGCCGCTCTGACGGAACGCCTCGTAGGCATCCTTGTCGAGCACCTGCGCCCAGATATAGAAATAGTAACCCGCCGAATAGCCGCCGTCGAAAATATGGCTGAAATAGGGGTAGCGGTAACGCGGTTCGATCTGCGGGATCAGCCCCCGTTTCGTATAGAGCGCTTCGCGTTCGAAGGCATCGACGTCGAACGGCGCATACTCCCGCTGCGAATGGATGTCCATGTCCGACAGGGCGGCGGCCAGCAGCTCGGTCATCTCGAATCCCTGGTTGAACTGCGCGCTGCGACGGATCTTCCGCACGAGCGATTCCGGAATCTTGTCGTTGGTGCGGTAGTGCAGCGCATATTGTTCCAGCATCTCGGGTTCGGTGGCCCAGTTCTCCATCACCTGCGACGGCAGCTCCACGAAATCGCCCTCGACGTCGGCCAGCCCGCGGTACTCCACCTTGCGGAACAGGCTGTGCAGCGCATGGCCGAATTCATGGAAGAGGGTCTTCGTCTCGTCGAGATTGAGCAGCGTCGGCGTCGAACGGGTCGGACGGGCGTAGTTGGTCACCACCCCTACGACGGGCGCCACGCGCTCGCCGTTCTCGTAATACTGTTCGGTAAAGTTCCCGCACCACGCTCCGCCGCTCTTGCCCTCGCGCACGTAGTAGTCGAAGTAGAGCACGCCCAAATGGCTCTCGTCCTCGTCGAGCACTTCGTAGACCAGGCAGTCGGGATTGTAGAGCGGTGCGACGATCGGCCGGAAGGTGATACCGTAGAGCCTGTTGGCCAGAAAGAAGATGCCGCCCTGCACGTTTTCGAGCGTGAAATAGGGGCGCAGCGCCTCGTCGTCGAGCGCGTAGTCGCGGCGGCGCACCTTCTCGGCATAGTACCACCAGTCCCACGGCTCGAAGGTCGCATCGGGGTGGTCGGCGCGCAACATCTCTTCCATAGCCGCCAGCTCCTCCTTCGCCCGATCGAGCGCCGGCGTCCATATCTCGTCCAGCAACGCATAGACCGCAGCGGGCGTCGCGGCCATCTGGTCGGCAGTCACGTAGTCGGCGAAGGAATCGTACCCCAACAGGTGCGCCTTCTCGGTGCGCAGACGGATGTAGTCGTTCACCAGCGCCTTGTTGTCGTATTCGTCGCCATGGTTGCAGCGGTCGAGGTAGGCGGTGTAGAGCTCCTCGCGCAGTTTGCGGTCCTTGGCATAGCTCAGGAAGGGCAGCATACTGGGTTTGTGGAGCGTGAAAAGATAGGATTTGTCGCCGAGTCCCGCAGCCTGCGCCTTCTCCCGCGCCGCTTCGCGCACGGCGTTGGGCAGCCCCTCCAAGCGGTCGGCCGTCAGCTCCAACCCGAACGCATCGTTCTCGTGGAGCAGGTTGTTGCCGTACTTCACCGACAGCCGCGACAAGTCGCCGTTGATCTCTTTGAGCCGGCGCTTGCCCGCCTCGTCCAGCAGGGCGCCCGACCGGACGAACCGGCGGTAGAGCTTCTCCGTCAACCGCCGCTGCTCGGCCGTGAGCGGCAGCGCCTCGCGCCGGTCGTAGACAGCCTTGATCCGCCCGAACAGCCGTTCGTTCATGCGGATCTCGTCGGCATGGGCCGCCAGCAGCGGCATCGCCTCCTGCTCGACGGCCTGCATTTCGGGCGTCGCGTCCGAAGCGGCCAGCATCTCGAAGATCAGCGACGTGCGCTGCAACATCCGCCCCGAGGCATCGTAGGCCGCGATCGTATTCTCGAAGGTCGGTTCGTCCGACGTGTCGACGATCGCGTCGATCTCGGCGTTATGGAGCGACATCCCCCGCTCGAAGGCCGGCAGGAAATGTTCGGGCCGTATCCGGTCGAAAGGCGGTACGCCGTAGGGCGTCGTCCACTCCTCGAAAAAGGGGTTGGCCGTTTCGACCTTCTTTTTCTGACAGGCGGCAAGCGACATAATAATAAAATAAATTAATAACAATCGTCCTAAACGTCCCATTCGATTGGCAATCTTTTTATAACTTTGCAAAGTTAAAAATTATTACAGAGTCATGCAACTATTTTACGCACCCGACCTTACGACGCCCCTCTATACGTTGGGCGAAGAGGAGTCGAAGCATTGCATCCGCGTACTGCGGCTCCGACGGGGCGACACGCTCCATCTGACCGACGGGCGCGGAACGCTCTACCGGTGCGAAATCGCCGAGGAGGACGCCCGGCGCTGCACGGTGCGCGTCGTGGAGCGCTTCCCCGACTACGAACGGATGCCCTACCGCCTGACGATGGCCGTGGCGCCGACCAAGAATATCGAACGCTTCGAGTGGTTCCTCGAAAAGGCGACCGAGGTGGGCGTGAGCGAGATCGTCCCGCTCCTGTGCGAACGTTCGGAGCGGCGTGCGCTCAAAATCGAACGTGCCGAGCGGGTCGTCGTTTCGGCCATGAAGCAGTCGCTCAAAGCCTTCTGTCCCGCGCTGCGTCCACTCACCCCGCTGGCCGACCTGCTCGCCGAGCCGTTCGACGGGCGGCGGCTGATCGCCCACTGCGACGCGCCCCGTATGGAAAAATGCCATCTGTTCGACACGCTCCGCCCGCACGAAAACCTGCTGGTGCTCATCGGCCCCGAAGGCGACTTCTCGCCCGCTGAAATCGATGCCGCGCTGAGGGCGGGCTTCGAGGAGATCACCCTCGGCCGGCAACGGCTGCGCACCGAAACGGCCGCCGTCGTGGCGACGGTCATGGCTGCCACACGCAATCACACACCCGACCAAACCGCATAAATCATGCTGATCGCCACACTTATCCTGCTGACCCTGACGGGCGCTGCAATTTTCGCCGCACCCCTGCGCTGCAAGGCGTGGGTCGCGCTGGCCTTCGTCGTCCTGTTCGCCCTCGGTGGCACCGCCGCGGCCGTCGGAGCGCTCGCCGGCATCCTGCCGCCGGCGGGGCTGTCGCTGCCCACGCTGCTCTTCGGCGAGGAGTCGCTGCGCATGGATGCGCTCTCGGCCCTCTTCACGCTGCTCGTCGCCGCAGGGTCGGTGGCCTCCGCACTCTACGCCAAGGGGTACGTCGACCGCTACCTCGACCGCAAACCTGCGGCGCACATCTCGCTGCACTACTTCGCCTTCACGCTGCTGTCGCTCTCGATGACGGCCGTCGTCACGGCCAGCGGCGGCTATACGTTCCTCTTCTGGTGGGAGCTGATGACCCTTTCGTCGTTCGTGCTCATCCTCTTCGACGCCGAACGCAAGGAGGTGCTCAAAGCCGCGCTGACCTATCTGGTGATGATGCACCTCGGCTTCTTCGCCCTGCTCATCGGCTTCGTGGTCCTGCAAGCCGCCGAGGGATCGGCCGATTTCGGCGCGCTGGCGAGCTACTTCGCCGCACACCGCCCGCTGCCGCTGCTGCTCGTCTTCCTCGCGGGCTTCGGCATGAAAGCCGGCCTCTTCCCCATGCACGTCTGGCTCCCCGAAGCGCACCCAGCCGCCCCGTCGCACGTCTCGGCACTGATGTCGGGCGTGATGATCAAGACGGGCGTCTACGGCGTACTGCGCACGGCGATGTACCTTCCCGCCGGCGAAACGCTCGCCACGGCAGGCGTCATCCTGCTGGGAGCAGGCATCGTCACGGGACTGTGGGGCGTGCTGCTGGCCGCCATGCAGAACGACATCAAGCGGCTGCTGGCCTACTCCTCGATCGAAAACGTCGGGATCATCTTCATCGCCATCGGCGTAGCCCTGCTCGGACGCAGCGCAGGCAACGACACGGTGGCTTTGTGCGGCATGGCCGGCGCGCTGCTGCACACCCTCAACCACTCGTTCTTCAAATCGCTGCTCTTCTTCGGCGCAGGCAACCTCTACGCCGAAGCGCATACCACCGCACTCGACCGCTTCGGCGGCGTGGCGCGCCAGATGCCCGTCACGGCGATCCTCTTCCTGGCCGGCACGGCGGCGATCTGCGCACTGCCTCCTCTGAACGGGTTCGTCTCGGAATTTATTATCTACACCGGCATGTTCCGCAGCATCGCCGAAGGGCAGCAAGTGCTGTTAGCGGCAGCCGGCGTCACGGCGCTCGCCCTGATCGGCGGACTGGCTCTGTTCGCCTTCACCAAACTCTACGGCATCGTCTTCCTCGGTGCGCCCCGCACGCACGAGGTGGCCGAAATGCACGAGGCGGACAACTACCGCATCGCCGCCATGGCGCTGCCCGCCGCAGGCATCCTCTTCATCGGGCTGCTGCCGTGGACGGTACTGCCGCTGCTGACGAAGGTAGCCGCGACGCTGCTGCCCGGCCTCGGCGCCGGCCGGCAACCGGCGGCCGAACTGCCGTTGTGGGCGGGCCTCACGCAGATCACGCTCGTCGCAGCCGTGCTGATCGCCGCGACCGCGCTGCTGCTCGTCGCCAAACGGCGCGCCCTGCGCCGCCGCACCGTCGCGTCGGGGCCGACGTGGGGCTGCGGCTTCACAGCCGTCAACACCCGTATGCAGTACACGGGCGAATCGTTCGTCGAAGGGTTGGAAAGCATCGTCCACCCCTTCACCGAGGAGGTCGTCGAGGGCAAAGCGGTCGACAAGCAGGAGATCTTCCCCTCGGCGCACGACTTCGACATCCGCCGCAAAGACCGCGTCGCGCGGCTCTTCTCGGCATGGTGGGTCGAATCGCTCCGCCTGCTCAACGCCCGCGTCATGCGGCTGCGCACGGGCAAGATCAACCACTACATCCTCTTCGCGCTGCTCTTCATCGTGCTCGTATTCCTATGTTCCATCCTCAACCTACTCTGATGACGACGCTGTTGAATATCCTGCTGCTCGTCGCCGTCGCCCTGTCGATCACGGGCGTCGTCAACCGCACGCGCGCACGGCTGGCGGGCCGCCGCGGCCCGCGCTTCACGCAGCACCTCCACAATACGGCCCTGCTGCTGCGCAAGGGGGCCGTCTACTCGACCACGACCTCGGCGCTCTTCCGCACGGCACCGGCCCTCTACCTCGCGGCGGCCGTCACGGCGCTGCTCTTCATCCCGGTAGGCGACCTGCCGCCCGTCGTCTCGTTCCCGGGCGATCTGGTCTGCTTCATCTACCTGCTCGCACTGAGCCGCGCGGCGCTCATCCTGGCGGCCATGGACACGGGCAGCTCGTTCGAGGGCATGGGTGCCAGCCGCGAAGCGCTCTACGGCGCGCTGGTCGAACCCGCGCTGCTGCTCACCACAGCCACGCTGGCGCTCATGACGGGACATACCTCCTTCGCGGCGATCTTCTCGGCTGCGACGCCCGTCGAAGTGCGTTTCACGATCATCCTGTTGCTGCTGGGTTACCTGCTGACCAAAATCTTCATCGTCGAGCAGGGGCGCATTCCGGTCGACGATCCGCGCACGCACCTCGAACTGACGATGATCCACGAAGTGATGTGCCTCGACTACGGCGGCATCGACCTGGCCTTCATCCAGATCGCCGGCTGGCTCAAAGGCGCCGCGCTGGCCGTGCTGGCCGCCGACACGCTGCTGCTGGGCGGCGCGCTGCACTGGTGGTGGGCCGCACCGCTGGCCGTGCTGCTGCCGGGCCTGGCCGTCGGCGTCGTCGAATCGACGCAGGCGCGCAACAAACTCTCGCGCAACGCAACCTTTCTGCTCACCATCGCCGCACTCGCCGCGCTGATCTTCTTCGTGGCGCTGCTGCTGCACCTCAATATCGACATCCGATGATACTCGCACTCGTACTTCTCTACGTCGTCTCGCTGGTCTACATCTCCATTACGGAGCGGTTCCGCAGCTATGCTTCGCTCGTGGGCTTGCAGGGATGGCTGCTGCTGGCCATCGCACTGGTGCGGCTGCAACAGATCGAAATCTGGTCGCTGCTCTTCGTCGTGGCCGAGACGCTCCTATTCAAGGCGATCGTCGTACCGGCGATCCTCTTCGCCGTGATCCGCCGCACGAAGATCAATCGCATCGCGGCCTCCGGCACCTCGCAGTTCAACTCGCTGGTGCTGTCGCTCGCGGCGCTCGTGGCGAGCATCTCGGTCACCTACTGCATCGCCGAGGAGACGATCAATCTGGTCTTCTTCGGCGTAGCGCTCTACGCCCTGCTGAGCGGGCTGATCCTCATCGTCGTGCGCACGCGCATCTTCTCGCACATGGTGGGATTTCTGGTCATCGAAAACGGCGTCTTCCTCTTCTCGATGGCCGTCGGCGTCGAAATGCCCTCGATGATCGAAATCGCGATCATGCTCGACATCCTCATCTCGATCCTCATGCTCGGCCTCTTCCTCACCAAGATCGGCGCCCGCTTCCGTATCGGCGACACCGACCTGCTGACCAACGTAAAAGACTGACCCTCGTATGATCGCATTCTACTTTCTGCTCTCCGCACTGATCGCTCTGGCCGCGGCCTTCGCCCGGCAGCGCCGCACGGTCAAACGGCTGGGCGCCGCCTTCTACCTCGTCCAACTGTCGCTGGTCGCTCACATCGTCGCCGAAGGCTACGGCGAGGTATCGTCGCAGTTCTTCCGCTTCGACGCGGCAGGCACGCTCTTCTTCGCGCTGCTGACGGTCGTCTCGGCCTTCGTCTTCGTCCACTCGTGCGTCTACCTGCGCGACAATCCGATCAAGGAGTATCGTCTCTACTTCACGCTGCTGATGCTGCTCACCACGGCCATCACGGGCGTCTACTTCGCCCGCAACATCGCCGTGACGTGGATCTTCCTCGAAGCCACGACCCTCTGCGCCGCCGGCATCGTCTACCACCGCCGCACGGCGCAGGCGCTCGAAGCGACGTGGAAATACATCTTCGTCTGCTCGGTAGGCATCGCCACGGCCTATCTGGGCATCCTGCTGCTCTCGTCGCTGGGCGACGGTTCGCTGCGCTACGAGGAGCTGGCGCGCAGCGTCGGCGGCGGCAACCCGCTCTACCTGAAAATCGCCTTTCTACTGATCCTCTGCGGTTACAGCTGCAAGATGGAGATCTTCCCGCTCTACACGATCGGCGTCGACGCCAATTTCGCCGCGCCGGCACCCGCCTCGGCGCTGATCTCGACGGGGCTGGTCAACGCCGGCTTTCTGGCCGTTTTCCGCGTCTATCGCATCATGGAGCAGACCGAAGCGATCGGCTGGGTGCGCAACGTACTGCTGCTGACGGGCATCCTCTCGCTGGCCGTGGGCGCGCTGTTCCTGCGGCGCACGAACAACTACAAGCGCTTCCTCTCCTACTCCACGGTCGAGAACATGGGCATCGCCGCGATCGGACTGGGCATCGGCGGCATCGGCGTCTGGGCCGCGGTGTTCCACGTCGTCTGCCACACGCTGGTCAAGAGCAGCCTCTTCCTGCAAATGGCCGTCGTGCGGCGCATCTACAACGGCTACCGCATCAACCGCATCGGCGACTACATCCGCATCAACCCCACGGGAGCCGTGGGACTGCTCGTCGGCATGGCCGTGCTGCTGGCCTTTCCGCCCTCGCCGTTCTTCGTCTCGGAGGTGATGCTCTTCCGCGAGACGATCGCCGGCGGGCGGTGGTGGGTGGCCGGCACAGTGCTTCTGCTGCTCTGCATCGTCATCTACTCGGTCTGCTACCGCATCGTCAAACTCTGCTACCAGCCCAATCAGGACTCTCTGCACCCCGCTCCGGCGCGCAACGCCCTGTCGTGGGCGGCCTTCTCGCTGCTGGCGGCGGCGATGGTCGTCGGCATCTGGCAGCCCGCGCTGCTGCAACAACTCATCGATCAAATCGTCTCGCTATAATGCACTACTACGTCACAGACAACCGCGCGGCGTGCGTGCCGCTGAACGAGATTCCCACCGCAGGCTATGCCGAGTTCTACGAAGATCTCGCCGAGCGCCTCGCCGACGAACGCTACCACATCGGCCACTATTTCGCGCTGCCCGACGGCGACGTGCTGCGGGCCTACTGTCTCCTGCTCGACGACACGGAGCATCGCGTGCTCGTCGCATCCTATGCGATCGGCTACTACGACACACCGCTGCTACCCTCGCTCACGGCGCGGCACCCGCAGGTGCACCCCTTCGAGCGCGAGATCACCGAACGCTACGGCGTGCGCTTCGCCGATATGCCGTGGAACAAACCTTTGCGCTTTCCCTTCGACCGCTACGACCGCAGTAGTTCGATCGACAACTACCCCTTCTACACGATCGAAGGGGCCTCGCTGCACGAGGTCAACGTCGGGCCGATCCACGCCGGCATCATCGAGCCGGGCGCCTTCCGCTTCATCTGCAACGGCGAGCAGGTGCTCCATCTCGAAATCGCGCTGGGCTACCAGCACCGCGGCGTGGAGCGGACCATGACGACCGACGATAACGTGCTGCGCCAGACGCTCGTGGCCGAGAGCGTCGCGGGCGACAGCGCCGTGGCGCACGCCACGGCCTACGCGCAGCTGCGCGAGAAACTGGCCGACAGGAAGGAAGCACCGGCGACGCTCGACCGCGAACGAGCCATCGCGCTCGAACTCGAACGCATGGCCATGCACATCGCCGACACGGGGGCACTCTGCATGGACGTGGGTTACCAGCTGGGACAGGTCGCCTGCGAGGCGCTGCGCACCGTGACGATCAACACCACGCAGGCGTGGTGCGGCAACCGTTTCGGCAAGGGGCTGATCCGCCCCTTCGGCACGAACCATCCGCTCACGGACATGACGATCGACCTCGTACGACGCAACATCGCCGACGTGCGGCGCCGTTACGACGAGGTGCGGCACGACATCAAGTCGTCGCCGTCGCTGCTCTCCCGTTTCGAGCAGTGCGGCATCGTCCCGCGCAGCGAGATGACACGCATCGGCGGCGTGGGCCCCGCCGCACGCGCGTCGGGCGTCGGCCGCGACCTCCGCACGTCGCATCCGTGGGGTGTCTACGGCGTAGAGATCGCCCACGAGCCCTTCGTCAAACAGCAGGGCGACGTCATGGCACGGCTCATGATGCGCTGCCGCGAGACGCTCCAATCGGCCGACTACGTCCTGCGGCTGCTCGACGCCTGCGATCCGGCGACGCCGCTCCCCTCGCCCGACTACGCGCCGGCCTCAAGGCCCGATGCGCTGGCCTTCGGGCTAGTCGAAGGCTGGCGCGGCGAAATCTGCCACGTGGCGCTGACCGACGCGCAGGGCGCCCTGCGCGGCTACAAGATCAAGGATCCGAGCCTCCATAACTGGCTGGCGCTGGCGCTGGCCGTGCGCGGCGAGGGAATCTCGGATTTCCCGATCTGCAACAAGAGTTTCAACCTCTCCTACTGCGGACACGACCTGTAAAGAACACGCTTATGATCCTTCCCAAATTCATCGTCCGGCGCAGCCACGGACGGCAATATATTCCCGATCTGGATGCGGTCTGTCTGACCGAAAAGTTCCGCGGCCGCCCCGAACTGACCGAACCGTCCGACGACGAACAGCGTGCGGCGTTGACGCGCGCAGCGGCGATCTGCCCCACGCAGGCGATCGACGCGGTTCCCTTCACGCTCGACTTGGGGCGCTGTTTGTTCTGCGGCGAGTGCGCCCGCATCGCACCCCGCGCGATCCGTTTCACGAACGACTACCGCATCGGATCGCCCACGCGCGAAGGGCTACGCCTCGCACCGGGCATGGATCGGGTGCCCTTCGATCCCGCCGCCGTACGCGAGCAGATCGTGACGACCTTCGGCCGTGCGCTCAAACTGCGGCAGGTGTCGGCCGGCGGCGACGCATCGGTCGAAATGGAACTCAACGCCACGGGCAACGTCAACTTCGACTTCGGCCGCTACGGCGTCGAATTCACCGCTTCGCCCCGCCATGCCGACGGCGTGGTCCTCACCGGCCCCGTAACGGCGAACATGGCCGAAGCGCTCGACATCTGCTACGACGCCGTGGCCGAGCCCAAGTTACTGATCGTCTGCGGTTCGGAAGCCTGTTCGGGCGGCCTCTACGCCGCAAGCCGCGCCGTCGACCGCTCGTTCTTCGAGCGGCGGCACGTCGATCTGTGGCTGCCCGGCGCTCCGACCCACCCGATGACCTTCATCGACGGCATACGCACCCTGCTCCGCAAAAAACAACGCTGACATGACCTCGCTATCCGCACTTTTCCGCTCGTTTTTCAAGATCGGACTCTTCACCTTCGGCGGCGGCTACGCCATGATCCCGCTCATCGAAGCGGAGATCATCAACCGCCGGGGCTGGCTGGCCCGCGACGAATTCATGGAGCTGCTGACGCTCGCGCAGTCGTCGCCCGGCCCCATCGCCATCAACACGTCGGTCTTCATCGGCTACAAGACACGCGGCGTCGCGGGAGCGGCCGCCGCCGTATGCGGCGCCGTGCTTCCGTCGTTCATCTGCATTCTGGTCATTGCGATCTTTTTCGCCCAGGTGCGCCACAACGTCGTCGTCGACGCTGCCTTCAAGGGGATGCGACCGGCCGTCGTGGCGCTGATCGTCGTGCCGACGATCGCGCTGGCGCGCGGGATGCATCCGGCGCTGATCGTCGTGGCGGTCGCCACGGCGCTGGCCGTCTGGTGGTTCGGACTCTCGCCGATCTGGCTGATCGCAGCCGGTGCGGCGGCAGGTATTCTGTGGACGGTGAAACTCGGAAAGGAGGTGCGGCGATGATCTACCTGCAACTTTTCGTCAGCTACCTGAAAATCGGATTCTTCGGTTTCGGCGGAGGTTACGCGATGCTCTCGCTCATCCAGAACGAGGTGGTCGTACAGCATGCGTGGATGAGCAACGCCGAATTCGCCGACATCGTGGCCGTCTCGCAGATGACGCCCGGCCCCATTGCCATCAACTCGGCGACCTACGTCGGCTACACCGTCGGCTGCCAGGCCGGCACAGGATGCTGGTGTGGTATTCTGGGCTCGGTGATCGCCACCTTCGCGGTCTGTCTGCCTTCGCTGACAGTCATGCTGCTGCTGACACGCTTCTTTCTGAAACTCAAAGGGAACCGATATATCGAAGGGGCGATGGCAGGCATGAAACCCGTCGTCATCGGCATGATCGCCGCGGCGGCGCTGCTGCTGATCTTCCCCAAGACGGACGAGGGGACGAGTTTCATCGACGGATGGAGCTGGCTGCTCTTCGGCATCTGTTTCGCGGGATCGGTGCGCAAACTGAACCCGATCCTGCTGATTCTCTTCTCGGCCGTGGCGGGCATTGCGATCTACTACGTCCCGACCGTCGTCTGACGCACTACATGGCCACCAGCATTCCGCCGGCCAGCAGCAGGAAGAGGAAGGCCACCAGAAACAGCAGCCCGAGCACGCCGAACAGCGTCCCGATGCACCCCAGTCCCCGATCCGTTCCGACGGGCAGCGGGTCCGAGATCAGTGCGAGGAGCAATCCGACAAGCGGCGTGAGGAGCAGGCTGGCCAGAAAGGCCCAGCCGAAACCGATGCGGCGCTTGCTGCCGACGATGCCGACCAGCACCGAAAGGAAACAACCCGACATCAGGCCGAAAAAGAGCGCGAACAGAGACATATCCGATTCGATTAACGGGTGAAACGATAGTAAATTCCCAGCGGCAGCTGTTTCGAGAAGGGGTCTTCGAAATAAAGCTCGCCGTACTGCTCGTCGGCCGGCGTGCCGAACGCCTGCCGCACGGCCGTACGGGCCAGCATCGCCGAAAGTCCCATCGAATAGAGGTTGAGCACCACGAAGGCCCCCGCATCGGGCGAGAGCAGCTGCGCGCAGCAGGCGAGCATCTGGCCGATATGTTCTTCGAGGATCCACTTCTCGCCGTCCGTGCCGCGCCCGTAGGCCGGAGGATCGAGCACGATCGCGTCGTAACGGCTGCCGCGCCGCACCTCGCGCCGCACGAACTTCATGGCGTCCTCCACGATCCAGCGCACGCCGTCCAACCCGCTCAGCTCCATGTTCTCACGCGCCCACGTCACCACCTGCCGCACCGAATCGACGTGCGTCGTCTCGGCACCGGCGGCGCGTGCGGCCAGCGTCGCCCCGCCCGTGTAGGCGAAGAGGTTCAACAGGCGCGGCCGCCCTCCTTTCCCGACCAACGCACGGCAGCGGTCGTAGATGAAATTCCAGTTGGCCGCCTGCTCGGGGAAGATACCCACGTGTTTGAACGAGGTCAGCCCCATGCGCATACGCAGGTGCATCCCCGCATGGTCGTAGCCCACCGTCCAGCGGTCGGGCGTCTGCGGTTTGAGCCGCCACACGCCCCGTTCGTCGCTGCGGGCGTCGCGCAGGAAGGCTGCGTCGGCGCGCCGGCGCCACTCCTCCTCCGTGAGCGAGCGGCGCCAGATCGCCTGCGGTTCGGGACGGCGCGTGACGTAACGGCCGAAGCGTTCGAGCTTCTCGAAATCGCCCGAATCGAGCAGTTCGTAGTCCGAAAGGACGGGGGAAAGCGAAATATTCATGCTATTTTTCATCGATCAAACTCATTTCGCAGCGTGCGCAGTCGAACGCCAGCCGGTAGCGCTTCGCGCCGCGCACCAGAAAGAGATCGCCGTCGAGGCGCGAACCTTCCAGCAGGCACTCGCCGATCTCGCGACGGATGCAATAGGCCGAACGCATCACCCGCCGGCCCGCCGTCGAGGCTTCGAGGTCGAGTCCCCGCTCGATGCGCGTCACCCCGTGGTCGCGGTAGAAACGTTCCGCAAGCCGGTTGGTAACATTCCCTTCGGCCGAAAGCGCCGCAGCAGGATAGGGCGCACACGGGTCTTCGGCAAGAATCCGGTGTTCGGGAACCCGTGCGACGCGCAGCCGGCGCAACTCCGCCAGCGCTTCGCGCCGCAACGCCCCGGCCAGCGAAAGAGGAACGAACCACTCGGCACCCGTCACCTCCACCCGCTGTACGTCGAACGGCGTATCGCCGCTGCGGGCGGCCTGCGTCCGCAACCCGTCGGCCATCTTCGCGGGATCGCCCGCAGGCTCGAACACGCCCTCGCGCGAAGCCTCCGCCGACAGCCCCTCGCAATCCGTATACCGAAACGTCACGCGGTCGGACGCAACCGTCACGCAGGCCTCCGCAGGAATGACGCGCCGCATGCGGCTGTGCTCCAATTGCAGGCGGAACCGGCTGTCCAGATTGCGATAGACCGCCGCACCGGGGCGGATCGACGCAGGCATCCGGTTGGGCGCGATGCGGCGCCCTTCGACCGAATTGACGTTCGTGCCGTCGGCACCGATGCAGATACCGTCGCCCGCAGCGAGCGCGGCGTCGCGGTCGAGCGTAAAGCCTCGGACATCGCACGCGGCCACCCGCCCTACGAACTCGCCCACCGACTTGGGCGTGTCGAACGACGCGACACCCGCCGACCGCCCCATAAGGAAATACTCCGATTCGCCGCGCGTGAAACTCTTCGCCGGATCGGGGGTGAAATCGAGCCGCGTCTCCCCCACCGACGCACGGCGGCAGTCGCCGCGCGAAGCGATCGCCTCGTCGAGCCGGCGGCGGTAGTAGGCCACCACGTTGCGGATATAGCCTTCGTCTTTGAGCCGTCCTTCGATCTTGAACGAGGTGACGCCCGCGTCGATCAACGCCCCCAGCCGATCGGCCAGATTGAGATCGCGCACCGAGAGCAGGTGCTTGCCGCGCAGAATCCGCCTTCCGGCGGCGTCTTCCAGATCGTAGCTCAGACGGCACGGCTGGCTGCATTCGCCCCGATTGCCGCTGCGCGCCGACATCGACCGCGACAGATAACACTGACCGCTGTACCCCACGCAGATCGCACCGTGGACGAAACACTCGACCTCGGCTGTCGTGGCGCGGCAGATCGCACGGATCTCGTCGAGCGACAGCGCCCGTTCCAGAATCACGCGTGCGAAACCCGCACTCCCCAGAAACGCCGCCTCGGCAGGCGTGCGGATCGCCGTCTGCGTCGAGGCGTGCAGTTCGACGGGCAGCGACATGCGCCGCAGCGCCATGTCCTGCACGATGAGCGCATCGACACCCGCCGCGACGAGTTCGCGGGCCTGCCGTTCGGCGGCCGCGAGTTCGTCGTCGTAAAGCAGCGTATTGAGCGTGGCGTGCACCCGCACGCTGTAAAGATGCGCATACTCCGCCGCACGGCGGATGTCGTCGACCGAATTGGCGGCCGCATGGCGCGCACCGAACCTCGCGCCGCCGATGTAGATCGCATCGGCGCCGGCGTCGACGGCCGCAACCGCCGAGGCATAGTCCCGCGCTGGGGCCAGCAGTTCGAGTCGTTTCATATCCGTTTCTGCGGACAAAGATACGAATAAGCGAGGGCAGAAGCAAGCGCCGGCTTGATTATGCCGAACGGGAGTATCTTCGGCGTCAGCCAAAGATAACGAAAAAAGCGGCGGTACGGTATACGCATCGCCGCTTTTCGCCCGCAACCGCCGCCCGTGCGGAACCGGAGCCGCGCCGCAGGGTAAAAAAAGAGGAGCCCCCTTGCTCGGCTCCCCGGAAACAACACACACATGACACCTGTCCGCTGGCTAACGAACGCAAGGGAGATGACAGTAGAAATTCTGGTCGATGACCGCACGCAGCAACTCGTCGCCCGAGACATCCGTATCGCCCGCAAAATCCATCATCACGACGCCCGTACAACCGGGATGCACTTTGAGATAGTCGCAGGTGGCGGGATTGAGCGTCCGTGCGTTCGACTTCGGAGTCGTCACGACGGCCGTCGCCAAGCTCGTGAAGTTGAAGAGCCACTCCGACTCCGCCTTTTCACGCGCCTTGTCCAGATAGGCGATGATCGCATTCTTCTTGTTGTTGATACCGGTCGTACCTCCGTACTTATCCTGAATGAAGAGTTTCGCGGAAGCCGAACCGTTGACGATCGACGAAATTTGATCGGTCACATCGTCCTGCCACGAGGCGATCTTCCCGCCGACGAGCGCACCGTCGTAATCGCTGCGGGTGAGCACGAGTATCTTGCCGCGCAGTTCGCCCAGCGTCAGATCGGGCCGGAAATCGACGAAACGGTCGCGGTAGGCGCTCGACGAATTGAGGTAGTCGCCCATGCGCGAACGGAACGTCGCATCGTTGCCCGCATCGCCCTGCCGCTGCATCTGGACGATGCAGCCCTCCGAAGGACAGGCCGCCAAGTAACGATCCATCGCCGCGATGGCCTCATCGAACGTCACGCCGGTCGATGTCCCGTGGTAGATCATCAGATCGTCGGTACCCGTCGGACGCAGGTCGAAGCACCGCACGCCGGTGCTCAACTGCGCTCCCAAACTGAGGCTCTGACATTTCGACCAAAGGTTGAGCGTCGAGGTCGCCGCATCGTGCGTGCCGGGAATCGACAGCGCCGAAAGCAGCGCATCGTCGGGCAGATAGCTCATCCACGAAGCATAGAGCTTCCTGCGTGCGGCGTCGTTCATAGCCGGCAGCGCACCCAGCTCGATCGCATAGCGTTTGCCGCCCACGAGCGGCTCGGCGCAACTCCGCCCTGCAACGCCGGCGGCCGTCACCACGTCGACCCGCAGTCCGACGAAAGAGCTCTGCGACAGCACGACGGCAATCGCACGGCAACTCTCGCCCGCGGCGAGTTTCACGCCCGGTGTTCCGTCGGACTGCAACATCCGCACGGCCACGACATTCGATCCACCGTCGACCCTGCCGAGACGGTCGGCTCCGAGATCGTAGACGAACGTCCCCGCCAGTTTCTCGCCTGCCTGCGTCGAACGCACCACGATCTGCCGCACCTCGGTCGCCTCGGACGCCGCGAATGAGATGTCGAGCAACGTCACGACCGGCCGGAAATGCAACGTCACGACCGAAGACTCGGGCGAGATTCCCTCTTCGGCAGAAGCCAGATAGAGCAGCGCCGGATCGAGGAGGCCGTCGCGGCACTCCTGCACCGAAGGGAGCGACGCCTTCACGGTACCGTCTCCCGATATTTCAAGATCGGGAGCGTCCGCAGGCGAAAAGGCGTAGAAATCGTGCAGACCTTCGCCCCACTGCTGCGAATCCCCCGAGCCGAACGAGGCCGAAACGGAAAATTCGTCGGGACACGTCAGCACATAGCGCCTCACGGAGGGCGTAGCCTGCGCACAAGCGACCGACACGGCGTCGCCGTCGCACCAATAGACCGGCACCTTTCCGTCGGCGGGATCGCCCGGTACAGCGCGCGTGGCATCGTCGCACCTCCCTTCGAAACGAATCGCCCGACCGGCGTCGGCACTGAAATCGACATCGACCGCATCACGGGAACATCCCGTGGACGCGATCGCCAACCCGAACAAAGAAAAAGCAACTATTCCGTATCTCATATCAATCCCAATCGCTGAGGTCAGGGGCTCCGCCGTCGTCGAAACCGTCGGAGACGAATTCATCTTCATCGTCGAAATAGGACGCGGCGAAACCGCGTTCCGCCGCCACGGCCAGATTCGTCAGGCAGGGCGGCACGTAACAATCGAGCGGACGGCAGGGAAGGGAATCGCAACCGTCATTGAGTATGGGTTTCATCATAAAATAATCAATCCGGGGAGGGCGTCGGCCGACGCCCTCCCCGGATTTCGACACTATTTGTTTTCGTAGGAGAAGCAGATGTTTTTGATATAGACCATACGGCCCTTGGACGAAGAGGCGCCCACCTGGCCATCGAGTTTGAATCCCATATGAGCCGCCGATCCGTCCTTGTTGGGTTCCATGAACTGATCGATTCCGGCAATCGTCTCGGCAGGGATTACGACCTCGTAACTCCTCCAATACGCCGCATCCTCCGGATAACCGCCGTTCTCCTTGGCCTCCTTGGCCGTCATCAATGCGGGCTCGGCGTCGACACTTGCCAATGCGACGAATCCGCCGTCTCCGGTGTCCCCATTCGTCCGCGTGCTGCAATGGTTGAAGCCGATAATAATCGGACACGGATTCTTATCCTTGCCGCTGAACACGACATGGGCATCGAACGTCACGGCGATATCTCCCTGCGTATACCCCTTCAACACGGTCGAGCTGGGCATATAGAATGCAGACTGCGCGTACAGCCAGGAAGTACCCAAGCTCCATCTATTGCTCGTATTGTCCAGAACGATCATCCGCTCCTTGTCCGCTGCATCCTTAATCGATGCATGGAACCCGAAACATTCGCCTCGCTTATCAAACATGATACCGGCTCCGTGCGCATAATCTCCGGCAGGAGCGAAAGCCTCGGTAAGCTGCACGTCGACGGGCGTCCAGTCGTTCTCGAGTTGCAGGCTGACTGCGCGGAAATGTCCGGCCTCGAACTCCATGTCGCTGTCGCTCGTCAGAACGAGCGTCTGCGTGATCCGTTCGGCCTCTCCGGTATGGATATCCGTACCCGTACCTCTCAGCGTGACCAGAATCCGGTCGTTCGCATTGCCGTCGGTGTTCGCTTTCAACGTGAAGGGCTTCACGACCACCAACGCATACTGATCGTCGTTGGCCTCGCCCGATTCGTCCTTGTAAGACTTCTGCGGCGTCAACGGAGCATCCAGATCGACGATCACCTTCCGGCTCGACGCCGAAGCGACGTAACCCTTGCGGAAATTCACCTTCGTCTCGCCGATGACATTCTCCGGGAAAAGGATCTCCATGTCCGTGATCCGGATGTCGTCGAAGGCCGGCTCGGCCGACTCTTTCACATAGAAGCGCAGCGAAGTGAGCAGATGCTCGAAGGTAACCGGCGGCCGGCCCACGAGAAGCGACGATCCGGTAGTCTCGGCACGCATCAGGTTGTAGATTCCCTCGAAGACATCCTTCTGCACATAGCCGTCGCCCTCTCGGGTACCGATCGTATAGGTCACTTCATCGCCGCTGACACCCGACGTACCGGCATAAGGCCACGGATACATCAACACATAGTTCTGATCGTCGTATCCCATCTCGCTCAAATCGTACTCCGTCCGAAGCGAAAAGGCGGTTTTCGCACCGGCCGATTCCGCCACGAAAGGATCGCCGATGAGCGTATAGTCATAATCAGGAGCCGAAGCTGCGGGCGCATACCACACCATCACCTGCTCCGAACCGTCCCACGTATACGTCAACGCCGTATGATCCAGCGACACGCGCGTACCCTCAGTCGTTGCATCGAACGAATAGACATTCATCGGCAGCGCAGCGTCGTCCTGCGTGCCGTCTTGCTGACAGGAGGCTAAACCCGAAACGGCCGCCGCCAGTAAAGCGAAAAAAGATCTTTTCATTATCGTAATTTTTAAATTCGATTTTTTCTTGCTGTTCCCGTGCGGAAAAATCAATTGCCCCATTCGGAATCTTCTTCTCCGGGAGTGATCTCCCCCTCGCCCGACGAGGCGAACCCCTCTTCGACTTTCACGTCAAAAACTATTGCCCGAGGCACCACGTAAGCCTCTTTTTCCGATTGATAGTAGTTCATAGTTCTAATTAGATAAATTAAAATTACATTATGTTCAAAACTATCTTCCGATCGGATTTTCGGATAACCTATTGCGATACAATGGTATATTGCGTTTATTTTCGAAACCGCTGTAATGCAGTTTTTTAATTCCGGCAAAATATTTCATAAAAAAGTCGGGCAAGGGGGGGGGATTTTTCAAAAAAAATATTTACCTTTGCCATCGTTGAATCCAACAAGGTGAGAACAAACATTTTAGGATATTATTCAACGCTCGCGAAAATTTTACATAATGTAATTTTTATCAGAGAATCTCGCCCTGAAAATCCGTTTTACCCTCAGATTCATCCGAATAGTTAGCATCCTCGACACACCGCCCTTCGGTATTCCGTAGCGTACATCCTTCGTCGCACCCGACAGCAAACCGCACGGACGCCCCGGATAAACTCGATTTTTACCGCTCTGCGCATCGTTTTTACCAAGTATTTTATAACTTTGCGATTCGGAAACGTTTAACGATAATTAACGATGCTTACACTCAAACAACTCCGGGACGACAAGGAGGCGGCCGTCCGCCGCCTGGCCAAAAAGGGCGTGGACGCACGTCCCGTCATCGACCGGATCGAGCAGCTCGACGACCGCCGCAAGGCGATCCAGCAAGAGTTGGATAACTGTCTGTCGCAGCAGAACCAGGCGGCCAAGATGATCGGCGCGCTGATGGGGCAGGGCAAACGCGACGAAGCCGAAGCGAAAAAGGCCGAAGTGGCGGCGCTCAAAGAAAAATCGGTAAAACTGTCGGCCGAGATGAAGCAGACGGCCGACGCCTTGCAGGCCGAGATCGTACTGCTGCCCAACTTCCCCGCCGAGATCGTTCCCGAAGGAACCTCGGCCGAGGACAATCTGGTGGTGAAACTCGTGGAGAACTACACGCCGCTGCCGGCCGAGGCGCTGCCGCACTGGGAGCTGGCCAAGAAATACGACATCATCGATTTCGACCTGGGCGTAAAACTCACCGGAGCGGGATTTCCCGTTTACAAGGGCAAGGGAGCCCGCCTGCAACGTGCGCTGATCAACTACTTCCTCGACTACAACACCCGCGCGGGCTACCAGGAGGTTGAACCGCCCGTGATGGTCAACGAGGCGTCGGGATTCGGCACGGGACAGCTGCCCGACAAGGAGGGACAGATGTACCACGCCACGGTGGACAATTTCTACCTCGTCCCGACGGCCGAGGTGCCGGTGACGAACATCTTCCGCGACGTGATCCTCGACGAGAAGGATTTCCCCGTCAAGATGACCGCCTACACCCCCTGTTTCCGCCGCGAAGCCGGCTCCTACGGCAAGGACGTGCGCGGCCTGAACCGTCTGCACCAGTTCGACAAGGTGGAGATCGTGCGGCTGTCGCTGCCCGACGATTCCTACGAAGCGCTCGACGACATGGTGGCCCACGTCGAGGGGTTGGTCAAGTCGCTCGGCCTGCCCTACCGCATCCTGCGTCTGTGCGGCGGCGACATGTCGTTCACTTCGGCGCTCACCTACGACTTCGAGGTTTACTCCGAAGCGCAGAAACGCTGGCTGGAGGTTTCCTCCGTCTCGAACTTCGAATCGTTCCAAGCCAACCGTCTCAAGCTCCGCTACAAGGACGCCGACAAGAAAACCCAGCTGGCGCACACGCTCAACGGCTCGTCGCTGGCCCTGCCGCGCATCGTCGCCGCCCTGCTCGAAAACTTCCAGACCCCCGAAGGTATCCGCATTCCCGAAGCGCTGATTCCCTATACGGGTTTTGATATTATCAAATAAGTTTCTATATTTGTCATTACATACACACATTAACAAATAAATTTTTCAAAAATGGCTTACAAAATCACCGACTCCTGCGTTGCCTGCGGTACCTGCATCGGCGAATGTCCTGTAGAGGCTATCTCGGCTGGCGATATCTATGTAATCGACCCCAACACCTGCATCGACTGCGGCACCTGCGCAGGCGTTTGCCCCAGCGAGGCGATCATTCCGGAATAACGCACGGTTACAACATGGAACAACACGCCCGAAGCATAATGCTTCGGGCGTGTTGTTTAGGCGTTGGGCTGAGAAAGTTATTCAATCGGTTTTCCCGGAATAACAATTCCTCCAGCTTCTTCCAAAGAATAGCATCTATCCTTCGGAATCTCTATTTTCCAATAATCTCCGGGAAGATCCGGATTAGGCCCCATAAAAATGCCATCCATTGGAGTTGTCGTAGCAGGCATAATAACTTTTCCAGACTCTCCAGCCGCCTGACGGATTTCTTTCCAATCAACGACCTCAAAAGCAATTCCATTAGACCTTATGCCCACCTCTTTATACTTGAAATACACTCTATATGGCAAAGAAGCATAAACATCTTGTTGCTGATCGCACAATTCAATAAAATTCAGGTAGATCCCTCCTAATTTAGAACTACCTTTTATGGACTTGTGAATCATCTCCGGTCTGAAAAACACCTCCACACAATAATGTGGACCGACCTTCATAACATCGGAAGAGTTAGCCCATGTCAAGCCGGGTTTAATCGCATACGCACCCGGCTGGTCGAAACGAATCAAATAGTTCCCTGCTCCGTCGTTATTGATAATCGTACACTGCGGATCATTAAAAACCGATTCCGTGATTTCCAAATTGGGATCAGGATAATCAGGATCTTCAAAATTGACACTGAAATTATAAACTTTACCGAGTGCTACAGAACTCGGACCTTCGATGCTTGCCACAGGCGACGCCACCCGACAAGTAATGGTTGCCTGTTGGAGCATAATCGGCCCCGACGGGTTCGCAAGATCACGATAATTCCGTGTTGCCAATATCTGATAAACACCGCATTTTGTAAAACGTAGTTTCAGCGATTTATCGGTCCGTGAAATTTGATCGATGCCGCCGTCTATCGTAGTAAAGAACGACACGTTTGTACTTATCACTTCTATACCCGCATCAACTCCTGACGTCACGAGGTTAAACGTATAATCTATATCCTTTCCATAATACTCATCGCCAATTCCTCTTCCCGCAGGATTACTGACAATGCCGATCTTAGCAATGCCTGCGCGCGTCTGCGGATTATCCGGCGCAAGGTCTTCGGATACTTCGAGGATTTCCTGCGAGCAGGAACCCGCACACATTACCGCCAATGCACCGAATAGCGGCAGTACGAAATTTGGGAACAAGTAGGATTTTTTCATAGCTTAAATTATTTAAGTGGGTGAATAATAAAAAGCCGCAGGAAAAATATCTGAATTATTCAAATACACAATAAATCAGGCGTATTATTTCATTTTCCGATGAAAATTTTCACAAACCGTCTCCATATGTCCGAAGCACATATATATTTCCAATAAAAAAACTGCGGTCCAAATTGGACCGCAGTTCGATATGATTATTCAAACTCTTACAACCTATTCAAGAGTTGGAAATCCGTGTTATTATCCAAGTTATTTGAAATCTGCTTTTTCAATCCAGCATTTTCAAATTTCCCACTGTTGCCAATGACAGTCCCCGACGCAGCAGGACGATCGAATACAAGCGAGCTCGGCATTGCTACTTGGCTTTCGAATACCACGCCATTCTGCTTAACTGAAGTTGACAGAACTGTACATCCAGAAAGTACACTCGACAGTTTACTTGCATGCAGAATTGTAGCAGCAGACTTCGAAGCAGCTACAGAAGCACCTGAACTCTTCCTTGTCATTGTATAAGGACCTATCGGATAATCCTTATCGGTATATCCTTCAGCTGCCTTTTGCCAATAAATATCTTGTCCAAGAACCCAGAAGAAGTCCATCGAACTGGTAGTAAAATTACCCATTCCCTCGACACTTCCTTGATATAGAGTAATCGTTGCTGAGTTTTTATCTGCATTAAGCTTTCCGGTAAATCCGGGATAACCACCGTTAATAATATAATATTTTCCCTGCAAAAGTGCCCGTCCTGTAAGAGTCAGGACACTTCCATCCTCCGGATCGGTATATAAACTCTGGCCTTCCAATATCTCAAAATTTCCGGTAGCACTATCGAATTTAGCCGACGGAAGAATCTGCGACTGGTCACGAATCGTAGTAATGCCCCATCCTTGTAATTTATAGGATGAATTAGCAACCCCCTGAATGAACGTAACGTCGAAAGAAAGCGGCGCAGCATTCACCTCAGACGAAGTGCTGGTTAAAGTCCACGTACCGAGCCATGCCTTGTAAGCATCGGAAGCCTCCCCACCACCTTCAGTAGTGGCTGCGACATGCTTTGTAGTCGATTTACCAGCCGAATCCGTAACTTTTAAAATACAAGTATAGGAAGTAGCGGGATCTAATCCACTAAAGGTTACTCCAATTCCGGGATTCTGAACAAGCCCGTCCAACCATCCGTCTTTAGTAGACATATCTGTTCCGTTCTGAGTAACTATAGCATCATAAGAAGCTCCCTGAGCAAGTACTTTTTCAACATCCGAAGTTAAAAATACTCCATAATACGCACCTGTTGCAGTCGGAGCATAGGCTCCCATATAAACCTTAGTGTCTGTATTTGCACCATTAGCATCTCCAGCACGAAGTGTCAAAGTCAGTTCCGGACCATCGCCCGTTTCACCGTCATCTGCAAGTGTGGTAAACCTCTCTTTGGTCACTGCCGTTGTTCCAGCAGTTCCGTTACATCCGAAAGCGACTACACAATATTCCGTTTCAGGATCAAAAGGAATATATTGCTCTATCAGCTCCTTAGAATAGCCATCAGGACCCGTAGACAAATATTTGGTAACATCACCGTCATTCGCGCCAATAATAGCTGCAATCAACTGATTGTCATCAGGTATCTGATCGACAACGGAAGCCGGATAAATATCAAAATAATAGGTATCGGAATTATTAGACGGAGTAATGTTAATATCAGCGCCTTTCGCTCCGATATTCGTTACAGCGATAGTAAAAGTCAAATCGCCGCCCTGAGCAGCATCAGTAGTTGCCGAAGCTGAATCGACCGTTGTTTTTCCATTGGCACTCGTAACGGAAACAATCGCCGTAACCGCCGTAGCAGCAGGCACACCGCGGCAAGGCAGGTCATAACCGTCAGCGCTGTTTATCTTCTCAACCTGCTCAGTCTTAAGTGTCGGATCAGTCGTAACTCCGGCCAAAATCTCAGCAAGCGTTTTTCCCTCGGCAAGCGCCTTATCGACAGCAGATTTCATAAGGAATGCCGCTTTTGCCGAAACTATATCCGAGGACTTGATATGGCAGGTGACATACGAAGAAGTGTTCGCACCGCTGGCGTCGCCCGCTCTCATGGAAAGGGTCAATTCAGGAGCAGGCTCCGGAGCATCGTCCGTCTTGAACGCCTCTTTCACCAGATCGGAGGTGAAGCGGCCGTCCGTCAGCATGCCGAGCGCAACGGCGTAGTAGTCGGTGCCGGCCGTCAGATCGGTGATTTTCTGCGGTGCGCTTCCCTTGACGAGGGCCGTTGCGAGATACTCGCTGAGCGGCAGCACCTTCTTATCCGCGATAGCTTTCAGATTGTCGAGAATATGCTGGGCATAGGCCGCGTCGGACTCGAACGTGTCGAACTCGGCCTTCTTTACAGCCGCATAATAGTAGGTAGCTTGGTCGTTGCTGGGAGTTACCGTTACGGTAGCTTCGGTCTGGGCTACATCCGAAACAGCGACACTAAACGAATAAGAGGGGGGGGGTCCGACTTTGTCGTCGTCGTCATTACAGCCTGAGGTGACAAACAGAAGAGTCACGGCTGCCAATAACATGCGCAAGTAAGATTTGAGCGTCATAGGCTTAAAATTAAATTAATAAAATTGACAAGATATAACAATTCGTCCGGCAAGGAACGCTAAAAATTATATTACGTTAGCAAATATAAGTATTTATATTCGTAATTGTATCATTCAGATACAAGAAAAACGGCATGCCGGATCAGGTTTCGCAGGCCGTTTGATTACAATATTGAGAAATTCCGGGACATTTGATTACAAAATCCAATCATCGACGGCAATATTCAGTAATATTTCCGAAGGAAAAAATATTTTTCAGATTTTTTCAAAAAATTTATTTTCGACGCATGCCGGACCTCGGCGCGGGCCGGACATTCCGGGATCGGCTTCCCGAAAGCCGATTTCCACAGACAAAAAAGCTGC
>ERZ772876.374-NODE-374-length-62564-cov-11.035563_pt1 | contig 62564 bp, 72 predicted proteins | sample MGYA00580584_ERZ772876 | MGnify/ENA primary metagenome ERZ772876 (study PRJEB29015, sample SAMEA2737728) | human gut metagenome | biome: human gut; feature: human-associated habitat; material: faeces | place: China | collected 2012 ... | reverse complement strand
AAGGACTGTCCCAAAATCCCTGCAAAAAGGGAAAAAGAAGGAACGTCCCCAATTCCCCCAAAGTCTCCAATTCATTAACCTTCAATTACATTTAGGATTTGTTTTTCTAAATCTTTTATTTTTTCGCTTATTCTAAATATATCTTCATCTGTTAATTCTTTATTGTCCATGTCTTCTTTTACAGCTGTGTCCATATCTAATATTTCAGATTTTAATTTTTCTAATCGTCTTAATACTTCTGCTCTATTATTTATTGGTAATTTTCTTTCTATTGTATGTGTTAATTTAGCCATTTCTTCTTGTGTTAGTTCATATGTATCTCCATAGTTTGGTATTTTTACAGGAAGTTTTGTTTCTTCTTCTAGTTTTTGTTCTAATACTTCTTGTGATTCTTCTTCACCATGTATTAAGAATATTTGCTTTGGTTTTTTTATAAATGAATATACAAAATTCATTAATCCATCTTGGTCTGCATGTCCTGAATATCCTTCTATATATTCTATTCGTGCATTTACAGCTATTTCTTCCCCAAAGATTTTTACTTTTTTTGCTCCATTTACAATACTATACCCTAATGTTCCTGGTGCTTGATATCCAACAAACAATATTGTTGAATTTGGATTCCATAAATTATGTTTTAAATGATGTTTTATTCTTCCAACTTCACACATACCACTTGCAGATATGATGATACAAGGTTCTGGATTTTCATTTAATGCTTTTGATTCTTCTGCAGTTACTGTAAATTTTAATCCTGGAAATTCAAGTGGATTATCTCCTCTTTTTATTTCTGCTTGTGTTTCTTCATCAAATAAATTCATGTTTTCTTTAAATACTTCTGTTGATGATATTGCAAGAGGGCTATCTACATATACTGGCGCTTTCATTAAAGTTTCATATTCTTTTAAGAATTTTTCGTCATTTCTTGTTTCCTTTATTTTGTTTAGTTCATATAAAATTTCTTGTGTTCTTCCTACTGCAAATGATGGTATTACAACTGTTCCTCTTTTTTCTAATGTTTCTGAAACTATATCCAAAAACATTTCAGCTTTTTTATCATTTTTTATATGTTTTCTACTTCCATATGTTGATTCCATTACTAAATAATCTGCATCTTCTATCATTGTTGGTTCACTTAATAATGGAATATCATTATTTCCTAAGTCACCAGTAAATACAGTTTTTGTTTGTTTTCCGTTTTCATTTACCCATAATTCTATAATACTTGATCCTAACATATGTCCTGCATCATTAAATCTAACGTGAATATCTGGTGTTATTTCAATTATTTGGTCATATTGTACTGGTTCGAATAATTCTAAACATCTTGCAGCTTGTTCTGCTGTATATAAAGGCTCTCTTGCTGGTAAGCCTTTTCTCATTCTTTTTCTATTTTTCCACTCATTTTCCATTTCTTGTATGTGTCCACTATCTGGTAACATTAGTGCACACAAATCACATGTTGCTTTATGTGTATATATTTTATTTTTAAATCCTTCATTATATAATTTTGGTATTCTTCCAGAATGGTCTATATGTGCATGTGTTAGTAGCATAAAATCTATATCTGCTGGATTAAAATCAAATTCTTCGAAGTTTTCTTCTTCTAATTCTTTTCTACCCTGCCACATTCCACAGTCTACTAAGAATTTTTTTCCTGCTGCTTCTACTAAATAGTTTGATCCAGTTACTGTTTTAGTTGCTCCCAAAAATGTAATTTTCATATAAAAAATCTTCCTTTCCTTTTGATTTTTCACTATTCTAAAGTAATGTTTAGAATAAAAAATTATAACTTTTTATTTATAATTTTTCTATTTAGACATTGCTATTTTTTTATTTAATTTTATATTTAAGTCTTTTGGCTTTTGTATTTTAACCTTTTCTTCAAAAATATTTTCATCAAATATTTGAACAAAATATTGGTCCTTTTCTTTTGTAATTTTCAAATAAGCTTCTTCTAATTTTATAATTCTAGTTTTAAATATATTTTTTAAAATAATATAATTTGTATTTTCATCTTCTGATACTTTTTCAAATATTTTTAATTCAATAGCTTTATCTAATATTAACTTTTCTGTTTTTTCTAATAGTTTTTGTAATTCTGTTATTTCTTTTATTAATACAGACTCATTATATGGTAACATTTCATAATATCTAAAATCATATATAATCTTTTCCAATTCAGCTTTTGTATCTGCTTTTTTTATTTTCAATCTTATTGCTTGTAAAAATACTTTTTGAAATTCAATTTTTAGTTTCTCTATTGTTTGGCTTTTATCTTCTTCATTTAATATACTTAGATATTTATATTTTTCTTCTAGTTCTTTTGTGTAATTTACAAAATTTTTAGGCTTTAGAATATTATTTAATTCTTCTATTTTTAACAAATATGTCTCTCTCTCTTTTTCTAGTATTTGTATTAAAATTCTAATGCTAAAAATTTTCTTTTCTAATGGTAATACTTCATTTCTTTTTTGGTATTCTTCTTCTAACATTGATTTATTATTGATAATTGTATCTAATTTTCTTATTTGTTCTGTTAAGTCTATTTTTTCTTTAGTTTTTTGTTGTATGAATTCTTCTTTATTTTTAACTTGTTGTATTTGTTCTTCTAATTCTTCTTTGATTTTTGTATATTCCACTTCTTTAATAGAATTAAATTTTATTTCTAAAAGTATAGAAATTTCATCTAAAGTATTTACAATTTTTTCTTTTATATCTTTACCATAATCATTTTGTAGTTTTTCCTGAAATAAATCATAATAATCTATTATAAATTCTGAATTTGCTATCCATTTTTTTAAAAATTTTTCTCCAACAAGTATTCTAAGATTTTGATAAATCAAGTTATGTTCTATGCTTTCTATTTCCTTTGGGATTGTAGTCCAAGAATATCCATTAAAATCTCTTAATGGTTCTACCATATTTATATTATTTCCTACATTTATTAGATTTGATAAGGTTTCATTAATTAAAAAATAATCATTTTTTATAATTTTTTCTTTTTTGTCTATCTTATAAATGGCATATAATAATTTTCTTTCTATCGGATATGCTATAATACTTCCTTTCTCTTTATCAATTATATATGTACGATTTTTTAATATTTTGTTTTCTTCATCTGTCATTTTTACTATATTTATTGAATTGCATTTATTTTTTATTATTTCTATTAAGTCTTTTTCATACTGTTCTTTATCTTCTACATCTCTTTTTACTGTTTGTAAATCTTTATATGCTGCCTCTATTTTATACATAATACTAAGGAGAATACTTTTTACATTTTCGCTAAAATCTTTTTCTTCTAATATTTTTTCTAATTCATTTTGATAATCTTTTTTAACGATTTTATCTAAAAAATTTTCTTTTTTAGCTAGCATTTTCTTCTCCTTTCAAATTATATTTTTTATATTTAGATTTTCAATTTTATTCTTCTATATCTTCTTCAGTGTTTGTATTTATGTTAGTTCCCATTTTTAGTTCTTCCCATCTTTCTTTTGTCATAAGAACTTCTCTTGGCTTACTTCCTTGATATCCTGATATAATACCTCTTTCTTCCATTTGATCTATAATTCTTCCAGCTCTAGCATATCCTACCTTAAATCTTCTTTGAATAAATGATGTTGATGCTTGTCCTGTTTCAACAACAGTGTCTATTGCATCCATTAAAAATGGATCTGTTTCGTCATCTTCTGCTTGCTCTTGTGCTAATTCTTTATCTGTTTTATTGCTATTTTCAATACTTTCTAAGATGTCTTCACTATATGTTGCTGTTCCATTTTGTTTAATAAATGAAACTATTTTTTCTACTTCTTCATCTGATACAAATGCTCCTTGCACTCTTATAGGTTTTGGAGCTCCAGTTGGAAAATATAACATATCTCCTTTTCCCAACAATTTTTCTGCTCCTACAGAATCCAAAATTGTCCTAGAGTCTATTTGTGAAGATACTGCAAATGCTATTCTTGAAGGAATATTTGCTTTAATAAGTCCTGTAATAACATCTACAGATGGTCTTTGTGTTGCAATTACTAAATGCATTCCTGCAGCTCTTGCTTTTTGTGCCAAACGACAAATTGCTTCTTCAACATCTTTTGCAGCTACCATCATCAAGTCTGCAAGTTCATCTACAATGATAACTATTTGTGGTAATTTTCCAACTCCACCTTCTTTTTCAATTGCTTTATTATATCCTTTTAAGTCTCTTACTCCTTTTAATGCAAATAAATTATATCTATTATCCATTTCTTGTACTGCCCATGCAAGTGCTCCTGCAGCCTTTTTAGGATCTGTTACAACTGGTATTAACAAATGTGGTATTCCATTATAAACTGATAATTCTACAACTTTTGGGTCTACCATTACCATTTTTACTTCGCTTGGTTTACTGTTATATATAATGCTTGTTATAATTGTATTTATGCATACACTTTTTCCTGACCCTGTTGAACCTGCAATTAATACGTGTGGCATTTTAGCAATGTCTGCTAATTGAATATTTCCTGCTACATCTTTTCCTAGAGCTACTGTTAATTTTGATTTGTTATCTGCAAATTCATCACTTTCTAGTACTTCTCTTAAATGTACAGCCTCTTTTTCTTTGTTTGGTACTTCTATACCTACTGCTTGTTTTCCTGGAATTGGTGCTTCGATTCTTATTGTTTCTGCTGCTAAATTTAGTGCTATATCATCTGCTAAATTTGCTATTTTACTAACCCTTACTCCTTCTGCTGGTTTTAATTCATATCTAGTAATTGCTGGTCCTACTGATACATTTTCTACTTTTGCAGATACTCCAAAACTGTATAATGTTTTTTGTAGTTTTGTTGCTGTATCTGTTAATGCTTTTGCTCCTCCTTTTAATGCTTTTTTAGATGGTTTTCCTAATAACTCAATTGGTGGATATTCATAATTTTCATCTTCTACAATCATTGCATGTTCTAATTGTAATACTTCTTTTGTTTTATCTTCTTTCTTTTCTTCTTCTGTTTTAAATAAATTTCCTTCTTCTTTTTTAAATATATTGTTTTCTATTACATCTGGTTGCAATTCTTCTTTTTTATGTAATAGTCCTAATTTTTTATTTTCTTTTGTTAATGGAACTAAATCATCCCCATCATGATTATATTTTTTTCTACCATTTTTTGTATCTTGTTCTTCTATTGCTCTTCCACCAAAATTAATTTTTATTTGTTCTCCGATGGCTTCATCTTGAATTTGTTGTTTTGATTCTACTTCTAATGCTTTTCTTCTTTGTTCTTGTTTTTCTTGCCTTAGTCTTGCTGCTTCTTCTTTATATTTTTGCTTTTGTTCTAGTTTTTCTTCTCTCTTTTCTTCTGATTTTTCTACAATATTATTTATAATGTCAGACATATTAATTCCAAATGTAAATACTGCAAGCATTATTACAATTCCTACACATAAAATTGCTGCACCAACAGATCCCAGTAAATTTACTAATGGAACAGCAAGTACTGCTCCTAAAACTCCTCCTCCTGTTCCTTGTGCTCCAATTGCATATGCATCTTTTACTACTTCACTTAATTCTTTTCCTGTTGTAACCAATTCATTAGTATTAATTTGATATACTTCCATTAATACAGAAAAACTTATTAGAAGTATTGTATATTGAATTAATTTTGAAGTTAAATATTCATTATCTTCACATGCTAATTTTATTCCTATTGCAAATATTCCAATTGGTAGAACATATCTAATTATTCCCATCATTCCACCTAGTATTTCGTTTAATTTTATACCTATTACTCCAGACTTACCATAAATTAAAACAGCAAGTAAAATGCTTAATAAAATTAACCCTATTACTGTTAAATCTATTTTTGATGCTGTCTTTTTTATTTTTTTGGCTGGTTGTTTTCTTTTTTTATAACTTCTTTTTGCCATATTATCCTCCATTTTATTTTTCTATTTTTTGTGTCAAATTTTTATATTATTGGAATATTTAGTTAATGTTAGCTTTATAATAGGCTTTTCCTATAATATAAAAAAGAGAGAAATTAAACCCATCCTCCGTTTCCCTCTTTTTATTTTTACTTATTCTTTATATATTAGTCTATAATATATTTAAAATTTTTCTTTTGTTTTTTCTATTTTAATTCTTTTCTACTGTTTTGTACTGTTTTTATTGTATCTTCCAAAGAAATTTCCATTAAATTTAATGCTTCTGCGATATTTTTTTCTAAGTTTCCTAATGTTTTTGTTAAAACATCTTCTGTTTGAGCCAATAAATTATCAGCATATTCTTTTGTTCCATTTGAAATTTCTCTTGATCTTTCGTTTGCACTTTCTATTATTTCTTTCTTTTGTTCATATGCTTTTCTTGTTATTTCGTGTTCATCTATCATAGATATAATTCTATTTTCAGCTTCTTTTACTATTCCATCTGCTTCTTTTTGTGCTTCTACTAGAATCCTTTGTCTTTCTTCTTTTACCCATTTTGCTTGTTTTAGTTCGTCAGGAAGTTTTATTCTAACTTCCTTAATTAAATCTAGTAATTCATCCTTATCAACAATTCCTTTTGATGAGAAAGGTAAGTTTCTACTATTTTCAATTAAATCCTCCAATGATTCTAGTATTGTAAATATTTCCATGGTTTTACCCCTTTCTTGTTTTCACGCATAAATATTTTTTATTATAGGGATTTTTGTTTCCTATATTGTAAAAAAATTAATGTTGCTCTTCCATATTTTCTTTTATCTATTATTTCTGTTTTCATTTTCTTTAGTTCTTGCATTACTTTTTCTTCTTCATCTGTTTCTATTATGATAGTTGTGTTATCATCTATCTTTTCTTTTTTTATTAGAAGTTCTACTGCTTTACTTGCAAAGTTTGACTGATATGGTGGATCTATATATACAATATCCACATTTTCTGCAAGTTTGTTTATAATTAAATCTTCATAATCAGTATTGTATAATTCTATTTTTTCTTTTAGATGTGTCTTCTCTACGTTCTTTTTTATAATTTGTATTGCTTCTTTTGATTTATCACATAATATTACCTTTTTTGCTCGTCTGCTTGCTGCTTCTAATCCGATTGCTCCACTTCCAGAAAACAAATCTAAAAATATTGAATCTGGTATTTCGTTTTGTATAATATTAAATAATGCTTCTTTTACTCTATCTAAGGTTGGTCTTGTCGTTAGACCTTCTAATGTATATAATTTTGTTCCTCTTGCAGTTCCACTTATAATTCTCATATTGTCTTTCTCCTATGTTATAATTTTATTCTTTTTTGCGTTAATGTCAATAGTATTAATAAAATTGTAATATACATTTAACAGTTCTGTAATATTTTTCTATTTTTGTAATATTTTTGGCATATTTTCTTATTTTTTTACAGTATAATAAAACTTTTTATTTTAATTTTCGTTATTAAATATGAGCAAAAAAATATAGCCAGTGCATGGCTATATTTCTATTAATTTTCTTTATTTATATCTTTAATTAGTTCTAGTTGTGAAATCAATAAAGATTCCATTTTGGCTTTATATATATCAAATTGTTTTTTTACATCATCTAATTCTTTTTGTTTTAGGATTATTTCATTATTTAATTCATCTACTTGTTTTTGTGCATTTGCTTTTGCTTCGTCCACAATTTGGTCTGCTTTTTGTTTTGCTACATTTTTAACTTCTTCTGCTGTCGTTTGAGCCATTACTAGTGTATTTTGAAGTGTAGATTCAATTGTTCTATATTTTTCTAAATCTTTATCCAATTCATCTACTCTATTTCTTAATTCATTTAATTCTTTATAATTTTTTGTATAGTCTACTGTTAATTCATCTAAAAAGTCATCAACTTCTTCTACACTATATCCATTTACCATTTGTTTTGCAAATCTTTTATTTTCTATATCTAATGGTGTAATCATTTTATCCTCCTTATGAAATTAATAGCAAATCAAAGAGCTACTAATCATGTTCGATATTAGTTTAAATTATTATTTTTTAACCAAGAAACTGATAATTTATTTTTCATTTCTTCTCTTGCCATTTCATTTGTTATTTCATAGTTTGATGGTGCAACTAAAAATATAGAGTTAGATACTTTTTGAATGTATCCATCTAATGCATAAACTCCACCACTAATAAAATCAACAATTCTTCTAGCAACATCTTTATTTACATATTCTAAATTTACAATTACTGATTTTTTTTCTTTTAAGAAACTGCAAATTTCATCTGATTGTTCAAATGTTGTAGGTTGTGATATAACCATTTTTATAGCTTGTCCTTGTGTTTGTGGCATAGCTACCACTTTGTTGTTATTTTTTCTTCCAAATAATTTTTTATCTTCTACTTCTTCCTCTTCATCTTCGTAATCATATACGTTTTCATCTTCATAATCTTCTTGTTCTGCAGAATCCATTCCAAATAAATCCCACACCTTGTTCATTAATGCTCCTGACATAAAAAAACCTCCTAAAATCTCTTTTTACAATTTATGCTATAAGTATCTACTTTTTTTTTACCATTGTCAATACTTTTATATAAAAGTAATAATAATTTAATATTATTGTAATATTTTTGTAATAATATTCTATATTATTGTTTTATTCTACTTTACTTAAGTCTGGTTTAATCATTATTTCGTCATATATTGACAATTTTTTCATATTAGTTATTTCTGTTTTTGAAAATCCTAATTCAGTTAATTCATTTGTATCATAATTAGATACAATTGAATATTTTTTGTTTGTTTTCTCAACATTAATTAGTATTTTACTATAATACCCTGCTCTATTTCTAACTACATATTTAAGTCCCTCTTCTTCTACTATTGCATCATTTGGGATTTTCAACCCTGAATAGCTCCACCAAATTAGATCAAAAGATATTTTTCTATAATTTGTTAATTCCTCTATTTGTTCATTTATTTCTAAAACTAATAATGTTTCATCATCATTTTCTTGTGATATATATGCAATTTTGGCAGGAATAACTTTGTTATTAGATAGTCTTACTTTTACTTCATTCCCTATAGTACATTTTTTAGCTTCTTCCGAATTAGAAACTGTTGCTATGTAACAAGAAAAGTTATTTATAATTTTTCCACATTCATCATTTGTTGCTATTAGTTGACCTGTTTTTATATTAAGTCCTTCTAAGAAGTTTTTACTTAATGTAGAAAAATTATTCGGTGTTAATTTTTCTTCCAATCCATCTACTTTGTAAGAAACAATTCCACTTACTGGTGCTGTTATATATTCTGCTCCTGAATTTAGTTGTTGTTCTAATTTTGTCCTCTGGTTGTAAAGTTCCTTTAAATAAGTTCCTGCTTTGCTTTGTTCTCCTACACTTTTTGCTTTTTTTGTTATTAATGTGTTTATCTCTTTTTTATATTCAGACATTTTTGATATATCTGTAGTTTTATTTAATACTTCAATTAGTCCATCTAATTGAGTTTCAATTAATTTTATATCAGATACTTTTATTCCAGAATTATTAATACTACTTTGTCCGTCTAGTGCTTCTTGTATTTTGGTGTCTAAATCGGCAATTTGTTTTGTTAAATTATCCTCATTTTTACTATAATAACGGTATATTGATTCTCCTTTTGCTGTTTTTTCTCCTTCACTTTTAATTTGTTCCATTCCGTTTTTATAGTTATTTCCTTTTACAACTTGTTCTTCTCTGATTATATATCCTACATTTGTTTCTTCTGAATATACTGTTCCTTCTTCTACAGTGAATTTATCTGTTGGTTGTTTTACTAACATATATACTGCATATAGCATATATATTACAATCACTACTAAAGCAATTATTATTGCAATTTTTTTATTTTTTATTTTTCTTTTATTGCCTTTTGTTGCTTCAATATTGTTTTCTTTTTCTATATTTTTATTATTTGTTATTTGTTTTTTTATAAAGTTATTATATCTATCTTTTTCTTCTTTCAATTTATACCCTCCAAAATAATATCTATATTATTTTGCAATTCATTTGTTCCTTCTAACCATATGGTTTGTTTGTTTTTTCTAAACCATGTTAATTGTCTTTTTGCATATCTTCGTGTCTCCATTTTTATTTTTTCAATCATTTCTTCTTTTGTACATTTTCCTTCTAAGTAATCTACAACTTCTTTATACCCTAGTCCTTGCATTGCCGTCGGAAATTTTTTATATTTTTGTTTTATTTTTTTTACTTCTTCTATTAGTCCTTGTTCTATCATAATGTCTACTCTTTTATTTATTCTTTCATAAAGTAATTGTCTATCCCAATTTATTGCAAAAACTCTATAATCATATTCTATTGGCTGTTTTCTTGATTCAATTTCTTGTTCTGTTTTATTTTTTCCTGTTGCATGATAAATTTCTAAAACTCTAATTATCCTTTTTTTATCATTTGGACTAATTTTTTGCATTGCTTTTTCATCAATCTCTATCGCTTTTTCGTATAATTTTTCTAAACCTTGATTTTCAGCAATTTTTTCCAATTCTTCTCTATATTTTTCATCAAAGTCTATATTTTGATATTGAATTTCATAAATCAAGCTATCTACATATAGTCCTGTACCCCCAACGATTATTGGTGTTTTCCCTTTTTGTAGAATTTCTTTTATAGCTTTTTTTGCAGCTTTTTGATAGTCAGCAACACTATATCTTTGATCTGGTGAAACAAAATCTAATAAATGATGTTCTATTCCCTGCATCTCTTCTTTTGTTGGTTTTGCAGTTCCAATATCCATATCTTTATAAATTTGCATTGAGTCTGCAGAAACCACTTCTCCATTTATTTGTTTTGCAAGTTCTATAGATAATGCTGTTTTTCCAGATGCAGTTGGTCCACATATGACAATTACTTTTTCTTTCATATTATTTGTATTCCTTTCTCAAGCCATAAAACCAATTAAAACTAGTTTTAAAATCAAATTGTATTTTTTCTTCTTACTTTTTCAATCTATCTATAATCTGTAAAGTTTCATTTTGTGCATTAGCCAAATAATTGCTTTCTATAATTGTTAAAATAATTATTACTGCAATTAAAATTACTATACTTTTTTTGAATTTTTTATCATCTATTTCATCATTTTGTATTTGTACTATCTTTTTAAATATATATGGTAGTAAAATATATCCATTAACAATTGAAAATACCAATACTAATATATTCTGTATTGCTTTCATAATTTCTCTGTTTTCATAGCTAATTCCTATTTTTGAAATTTGATAAATTATTATTGTTATAATATATACTACTACAAATCCTACTATTATATATTCTATCTTTTTTGTTTTTTCTATATCTTCTAAGCTACTCCATGTCCATCCTAAAAGTACTAAAAACATTACAATTATTATACATATGATTACTGGCATTTTTTATCTGTCTCCTTCCTTTAGAAGTTTTATTTTCTTGCAAATTTTCTTTCTATTTCATATTTACTCATTTTTATTGCTGTTGGCCTTCCATGAGGGCAAGTAAATGGATTTGGTAATTTTAATAATTGATCCATTAAACTTTCTACTTCTTCTTTTGTTAATACCATATTTGCTTTTACTGCTGCTTTGCAAGCAACTGTCGCAATAAATTTTTCTTCTTTTTCTTGTTTTGCTGTCCTTGCTACTGTGTTTATTTCGTCTAATGTCTCTAGGAATAATTCTTTATTATCTAAGTCTATACATATTGTTGGTACGCCTGTTAATTTTATTGTATTTTCTCCAAATTCTTCTAAACAGAATCCTGCTTTTTCAAACATTTCCATATTATCTTTTGCAATTTCCATTTCTTTGTGTGTTAATGTGATAATGTCTGGCAATAGTAACATTTGTGAGTCTTTTGAACCATCATGATAATAATTTTCTTTTACTTTTTCATACATAATTCTTTCATGTGCTGCATGTTGGTCAATTATGTACATTTCTTTGTCCATTTCAATTATTATATATGTATTAAAGGCAATTCCAATAAATTTATATACTGGCTTTTGAAATTCTTCTGTATTCTCAAATACAGATACATTATCATTTAATAAATCTACTGCGTCATCCTTTTTCTCTTCTTTTTCTATTTTTGTATCTAAATTATTAATGTTTGTATCTCCATCTAAAATTGGTTTTCTTCCAAATAATTTTTCATACATTGTACTAAAATCTTCTTCTGGAATTTCATCATATTGTACATTTTCCAATTTTTCGATTTGTTCTTGTATTTGTTCCAATTGCTGTTGTTTTTCTGTTTTTTCAATTTCTTCTGTCTCTATATCTTTTGATTCTTGATTATCGTTTATGTTCTGTTCATTTAGATTTACTTGGTTTTCATTTATTGTTTCATCATTTGTTATGTTTATTTTTTCATCTAACTGTTCTTTATCTATTGTTTCTGTTGTTTTTGGTGTTTCTGCATCTTTTGCTACTTCTGGTGTTTCTATATCTTTTGTTATTTCTGTTTTTTCTGTAACTTCTGTTTCTTCTATTTTTTCTGTCATTTCGTTAAATTCTTTTTTTGGTTCTTCTATTTTTTCTAGTTCTTTTTGGTTATCACTGTTATTATTCTTTTCTAGTTCTTTTTGTCTATTTTGCATTTCTACATAATTTTGGTTTAATTTTAAGCTTGGATCTTCATCTATTTCTTTTTGAATATCTTGTTGTAATTTTTTTAATTGTTCTAATACACTTGCTGTATTTACAGGTCCACCTTGACCAAAATTAAATCCTGTTTTTATTTGATTTGCATTATTTGAATTTATAGATTTGTTTTCCATAAAATTATTTGAATGATTTGTATTTGTTTTTATTTTACTTTCTTCATTTGTATAATTCTCTATTTTTTGGATTTCATTTTTTCTAAAATCAAATAAGCCTTTTGTTTCTGCTTTTATCTCTTTTTCTTCTTTTTCAGTATTTGCAACTAATTCATTTTTTAGTAGTGTATCTTTTATTGCATGATAAATTGCTTGAAACACTTTATTTTCTTCTTCAAATCTTACTTCTAATTTTGCTGGATGTACATTGACATCAACTTTTGCTGGATTCATTTCCATGTCTAAAATAACAAATCCAAATTTTCCTATTGGTATTAAACCTTTAAAAGCTTGTTCTGTTGCTGCAGAAACAGTTTTATCTTTTATGTATCTTTTATTAACAAAAAATAATTGATTAGAACGGTTTGACCTTGCTATTTCTGGTTTTCCTATTACTCCTGAAATTTTGATATCATCATATTGATATTCTACAGGCAAAATGCTTGTTGCTACATCTTTTCCATATATACTGTAAACAACACTTTTTATATCTCCATTTCCATTTGTTTGAATTACTGTTTTTCCTGTATTTATTAATCTAATTGCAATTTCTGGATGAACTAATGCAATCCTTGTAATAACATCTTCTACATATCCTGACTCTGTATAGTCTTTCTTTAAGAATTTGTATCTAACTGGTGTATTAAAGAATAAATTCCTTACTGTAATCGAAGTTCCAGTTTGACATCCTACTTCTTGTTTATCTAATATATTTCCAGCTTCTACTATAATTTTATATCCTGTATCTTGCTCTGCAGTTTTTGATATCATTTCTACATTTGCAATTGCTGCTATACTTGCTAAAGCTTCTCCTCTAAATCCCATAGATGTTACTACATCTAAGTCCTCTGCTTTTCTTATTTTACTAGTTGCATGTCTTTCAAATGCAATTTCTAAATCATCTTGTGCAATCCCTTTTCCGTTATCAGTTACTTTTATGTATGAAATTCCTCCGTTTTTTATTTCTACTGTAACATTATTTGCACCTGCATCTATTGAGTTCTCTACCATTTCTTTTATAACAGATGCTGGTCTTTCTATAACTTCTCCTGCTGCTATTTTATTTATTGTTAAATCATCTAATAATACGATATTTCCCATTTGAAATCTCCTTACTTTTCTCTATAATAGATTTATTTAGTTGTGCTTTATTTTTTCATTTATAGTTGTGCTTATTATATCATAAAGATTTTTTATAAACAATCTTTTAAACAAATAAAAACTGTGCTATTCAAAAATTTTACTTTTTGAGTTCACACAGTTGTGATATATGTTATTTGTTTTCAAATTTTGCAGTACAAATATATGTTGATATCATATATACTAACAACACCATCGGAATTGTAAATTCACCAATTGGCATTCTTGTTATGGCCATTATTCCTAGCAATACCATTTGAGATAATGCTATTATTCCTATTGATTCTATTAGAACTTTTAATGAATTTAATTTGTAGTATCTTATCATTAAATATACCAAGATTATTATTGTTATTATTATAAATGGTGTTATATATGGTTTTATAATGTCTCTTCCTCTTGTATGTGGTATACTTTCAATTTTTATATCTTCTGATTTTAATTCTGTTTCATATTTCTCGTTTATTTTGTTTACTAAATTTGTTTTTTGTTCTTCTGATATTTCTGTTGTCGTAATGCTAATTGCATCTTTATATACTTCAATTGCTTGAACTTTTACTGGTTGATTATCAAATACTTCATTTGTTATTTGTTTTACATCCTCTGTTTTAAATTCTTTTCCTATATTTAATTCTACTTTTTGAGAATCTTGATATTTTAATTCAAAGGCTAGTCCTTTTGTAGCAATCACTATAGCTCCAACTATTAGAATAATAGCAATAAGAACTGTTAATATTATTGTGTTTTTTTGTTTCATCTTCCTACCTCCTATTTTTCTTCTGTCTTTATTTTTAATAATGTTCTTGTAACAACTGCATTATATGCTGCTATCAATAATATTCCCCAAAAAGCTATCATTCCAAAACTACTAATTGGTATCCATTTTATAAAGCAAAATGCTATTACCATAATGCATATTGGAACAATTTTCATAAAGAATTGTTTATATGTTTTTACAGTTGATTTGTTTGTAATGTTTTCTGTATCTTCTTTTTCTGTTTTACTCATGTTTTCTAATAAATTGTGTGTAAATAAATAATTTAATAATAGAACTGTTATAATTCCAAAGATTGATTCTAATGAAATTATTACATTTGTATAACGTACTAATAGCATATAAATAGCTGTTAATCCAACATAAGCTATACCAGCAAAAATTCCTCTTACTCTATATTTTACTATAAGTACTATTATTCCTACTAATATTATTATAGCTACTGCTATTTCAATTTTTACTAAATCTTCTTTTTCTATATCTGATAATATATATTGATTTTTTTCTATATCATATTTAATTACTAAATTTCCACTATCTAATACAGTTGCAATATTTTTTGCTTGTGTTGCATATTGTTGAATAGTTTCTGAAGATGTTGATGCTTTTCCAACAGATAATTGAATTTTTCCAGTTGTTATTGGTTCATCAAAACTTGTAGTCATTATAGTTTCACCATCAATTTTCATTGTTATTTGTTTTTGTGTTCCTGATGTTTCTGTTGTATTATTTGTTGTTCCGTTTGTTGATTTATTAGTTGTATTTGTATCTCCTGTTGTGTTTGCTGTTGTATTGTTTTCTTGTTTTACATATGTTTTACTAATTTCTTCTAGTTTTTCTTTTCCTTCTTTGTTAAATGCAATTTCTAAATAAATTGTTGTTCCACTTGATTTTGTGTTATATAAAACATCAGAAGATTTTATATTATCATTATTTAATAATACTTCTTTAGTATCATTATCAATTATTTCAAATTTTCCTATTGTAGTTAAACTACTAACTACTGTATCTGTTGTAGTATCTTCTGGTATTTCTATTGTAATTTCTCCATTATTTCCATTTACCGCAATATTATATTCTTGTACATTTAATTTTTTTAGTCTTTTTTCTATTACTTCTTTTACTTTTTTATAATTTTCCGTATTTAAGATATCCTCACTATTATTAGGAACATTTTCTTTTGTGTATCCATTTTTTTCTATTTCTTCATCTGTTGCACTATCTATAGTTTTTCCTTCTTTATCTTTTATTACTTCTTTTGTGTCTGTGTTTACTTTTAGTTTTATTGTTCTTGCTCCATTGATATCCATTGCGTATTGATAATCTTTTACACTATTGCTAACTTTATTTTTGTTTTGTGTATAGATTCCAAAAAAGCTAATTATTGATATTAATATAATTGCTAAAATAATTGTAATTATTTTTATTGTTTTCATTTTATTTTTCTTATTTGTTTTTTTCATTTTTATTTTCCTTTCTCTTCGCTTCGTTCATCATCAGACAAATTTTTTTCAAAATTTGTCTGACGAATCGTTCGGGCTTTGCTTCGTTCATCATCAGTCAAAATTTTTTCAAAACTTTGACTAAAGAATTATAATAATTTTGTATCATTTATAATTAGTTCAAACCAAATCTTCAAATATTTTGCTGCATATTTACTCATCATTGTTCTATCCATAAAAATTTCAAAATAGTCTAAAACTGGGCATATTTGTGTGTCAATTTTTAGTTTTAATATTATTTTTCTTTCTTCTGCATTTATGTCTAATTCAGCATTTGTTACTGCATAATTTACTCTATCATGAATATCAAATGTAGATAAATTGGTATTTACTACCCTATCTCTGTGTACATCAGATTTATCTGCTAATATTAATGCTGCAGATATATCACTAATTGCATTTCCTGTTTTTTCATCATGATTTCCGATTGCCATCATGATTTCTGTTCTTTCTTCTACTGGCATTCCCATATCTTTTAATATGTTATATGCCAAAATTGCTCCACTATGTGCATGATCTACACGGTTCACGCAATTTCCAATGTCATGCATATATCCTGCTATTCTTGTCAGTTCAACTGTCCTTTCTGGATATCCTAATTTTTCTAATATATCTCCTGCCCTTTTTGAAACTATTGAAATATGTCTATGTCCATGTTCAGTATATCCTAATGCATTTAATTGTTTTTGAGAACCTCGTATTAAGGCATCAATTTCTGGATTTTCTTTAATATCTTTTAAGGTTATCATTTGTTTCCTCCTTTTGTCTTTTAAATTTTATATTAAATGCATAAAAATATCAACTGTTTTTTATGAATTTTTATTGTTTTTTATATTATCTTTTTAAGATTTTTTTAATTTTATTCCATATCTTTTTTAGTATTCTTTCTTTTGGACTATATATTACTAATTCTGTATTATTTTCTGTATTTATATTACTATTATTTATATTCTTTTCTTCTTTTTTATTGAAAATATTTTCTGTTATTTTTTCATTATATCTTTTTATATTTTCTTTTTCTTTTAATAATATTCTTTCTTTAGTTTCAGAATCACATAAATATTGTATATATATAATTGATAACATTAATTTTAATTCTGGCCTTATCTCCTGTCGTTCTAATGGTATTTTATTATTTAAATATGATTCGTATTCTTTATCTTGATTTTCCTCTAAAAATTTTATAAATTTAGGATTTATTTTTTCTTTCATTTCTTTACTCATCATATTAATTACTACATATGTGTCTTTATATAGAAAAGTATCTCTATACATTTCTTTCTCCTTCATCATTTATTATTTTTTCATTAGTCTTATTTTTTGCTATTAAATTTTTTATTCTACTTAAAACATTTCTTCTTTCAACAGATTTATCTATCGTGTCTATATATGCATTTTCTATATCACTTAATTTTACAAGTTCTTCTTCTGTAAAATCCCTAAACGTTAAACCTTTTTCTCTCATCATTTTTTCCATTTTTAAAAATTTTTGATGATGTTTATATTCTGCATACAATCCATATGCATTTATTTTTATATTATCCTTTAAGGATGGTTTTTTATCGCAATCATAAACTTTTTTTAATTCTTCCGATGGTTCATACTTTTCTACTTCTTCCTCTTGTAATTCTTTAAAGGCTAATGCTCTTTTTTCTTTATCATACATTAATCCTAAATATACAATTTTGGCTTGTTCTGGTTTAAAATGATAATTTCCATCATATACCACAGCTCTATCATTTAATGGTCTATATTAAGTTTTTTCAAATCCTCTTCTGTAGGTTTTATTCTTACTGCAGTCATTACATTATATAATGGAATATTTATTAATAAATCCTCTGGCGTAGGAACTCCTCCAAAGAAAAAACTCTTTTTTGTGGTCATATCTGATGTTAAAATGTTCGATGCTTTTATTTCTCCACTTTTAATTATTTTTTCACATGTTGCTGGTGAAGAAAAATGTAAAATCCCTTCTTTTTCTATAGTTTCATTCATACTTTTGGAGTTTAGAACACCTGTATATCTCCTCTTATTCATTAATGTTCCACTTATTAAATCATATGCTATTCCACCTGCTAATTTACCATATATATTGGTATTTAATTCTTTACTTTCTTCGTTATCTAATCCAGATATATGTGCTATTCCGTTTGCAATTTGTTCATTTATATGCAATATATTATGGATTGAATTCTTAAAAAAATCTTTAAAATTTTTTCCTAGTTTGTTAAAGTTAGAATTTGCTTTTTCCATATCTTCTTTTGAAAAATCTATTGGCATAATTCCACTTGCTATACTTCCATCTACTAGTGTTTCTGCTAACTCTCTTTCTTGTCCATTGTCAATTATATTTTTTATTTCTTTTTCATCTGAGTTTTCGGTTATATTTGCATATGTTTCAGATATTTCGTTAATTTCTTCAAATGTTCTATTTTCTATTCCTAGATTATAGTTTCCTGTTATAAGTTCAACTATATTTTTTCCTATTGTTTTTGCTTTATTTGATATATCTTCTACTTCTATTATTTTGTCCTTTAAAATTTCTTCTAAATAATTTTTTACCATATTTGCAAATATTCTATTTGTCATCTGTGGTTCTTTGCTAAATAAATTATAGTTTTTATTTCTTATGTATTCCATCAACTTTGCTTCATATGTTTGATTTTCCATATAGTAATCTCCTCCGTGCTTGAGAATATATTTTTTATTTTTATTATTTATATATCATTCATAAAATTTTATCTCTTAAATTGAAATTTGTTTAAATAAATTTTCTAAAATTTGGCTTAATACTCTTTCTCTATCTTTTGAAGTATCAATATAATTTATTCCATATTTAGGACATTCTATTTTTAACATTTCATTGCAATTATACCAGTCTTGTGCATGTTCTAATAAATATTCTTCAGATAAGCCATAAGTCCAACTTTCTTCTGTATCATATGTAACACATTGAGTTACAATATCTTCTGGTGTTAGTTCTCCTAGTCCTAAACATAACACTATTGTATTGTCAAAATCTATCATTTTTTTAACAATTTTAGGATGTAATTGTCCACTTTCTAGTATATATCCATATTTTTTTGTATCTGTTCTAATTAATGAATTATATAATTCTAAAAGAGTTCTTTGAAAATATTCTCCATGTTCAAATTCTTTTTGTTTATCTACATTTTTTCTATAATATTGTTCTTCATTTTTTGCTCTAATCATTGCCCATTTTAAAGAATCACTATGTATTAAATTATAACTATTATATTTATCTTCTATCATTTTACTTAAAGTTGTTTTTCCTGCTCTTCCTATTCCCATAATTAATATATTTTTCATAATTTACACCTTACTTCCTCTTATAATTATTTTGTATAATTTCATACTTATTAATATTTCTATAGATTTTCTAACAAATGAGCCTAATATCATTAAAAGAATAGATATACTCAATAATATTGGTAAGATTACTCCTACTTTTTCTTTATATCTTTTATGTATATCATTAAATGTAATATTAGAAACAACTCTTACAATACGTGAAACACATAATAAAATAATCATTGTTACTGTCGCATATATAGTATTAGATTTTGTTTTTATTTTTATATATTCATTATTTCTGTTCTGTAATTCAAGATTATTCTTGAGTACTACATTTGCCATATTGTTAAATGTAATTGCAATTTCATAAATAATCTTTCCAAAAGATACAACTACATAATTTTGTCCAAATGTTAGTAATATGCTAGATATTAGTAATCATACTGAACCTAATTTTACTGAATTTGTATTTCCTATTTTTCTTATGGCTTTTAATAGTGGTAACTGTAACAATATACAAGTTATTAATGATACAGTAGTTAAAGAAACTATTTGTGATGCATTAAATTTTTTTACTACTGTTAAAAACAATGTATCTATTGCTGCCCAAAATAGTAAATCTCCTGATAACCCATCATACCAAGGAAATATTGTATTAAATTTTTTAATCTTTTCTTGTTCCATTTTTTCCAAATTATTTTTTATCTCTAAATTTTATCCACATCTATTCCTAATTTCTTAAAATTTTCGTTAATTTTAGTCATGTCTCTATACATACCTTGTTTTAACTCAAATCTATAATTTTCTTTTTCAATATTCAAATTTTCATCTTCTAATTCCCTGTCAATATCATAAGGTACTTTTATAAACTGAAATGAAATTTCTGATGAATATTCTTTACTTCCGTATTCTCCTTCAATTATTAGATAATTACTTTTCGTAGTTTCTAACACATTGCTATCTTTACTTTTATTCCTTATAACATCAAAAGAATTTCCTACACTACCTACATTTATTATAGTTTTATTGTATATTTTGTCCATATATGGATGATGAATATGACCATATATTACAACATCTGCAATATCTTGAGATTGCGTTTTTTCACTTGGTAAAAACATTTTATATTTTGTTTCAATACTATCAACATTTATTATTGCTTTATTATTAACAGTTGGTGTTGCATGAAATAATCTTACTAAACTTCCACTCATATAAAATTCATAGCAAAATGGTAAATTTAATAAATATTCTTTATCCTCTTTATTTATTAATAATTGATTCCATTTTATTCTTTTTTGTTCTTGCTCATTCATCTCATCAATATTCTTATGTTCAGTTGAAAAATGAACATCACAGTTTCCTTGTAATACTATTTCACAATTTGTTTTTATTAATGATATACATTCTTTAGGATGTACTCCTTTTGCTATTATATCTCCTATACATATAATTTTATCTACTTTTCTTTTTTTTATATCCTTTAATGTTTCCTTTAATGCTTCTAAATTTCCATGTATATCTGATATGATTGCTATTTTCATGTTTATTTTCTCCTTTCGAATTTTTAATATGAAAATGTTATGATTTTCTTATTTATATCATAAATTTTAAATAAAAACAATTTTAATTTATTTTTATTTGATTTGAAAAAGATTCTTTTACTTATCATTCAATATTATATTAAAATTCTATATTTCTCATATTTTTCGCATAAGTTAAGAGTTGATTTATTTTTTATTTTTTCTATTGGAATTATAAATATATCCATGTTATTTGTAACTATGAATACTTCCTCTATATTTGTATCTATCACTGTCTTATACATTTTTCCTTTTGTTCCTCCACAGCTTTTTAATGCTACCTGATATTTATTATATTTAGTTTTACAAGACGTTGCTTTTACTTGTACTTTTTTTAGGATATTATTTTTATCTACTATCAAATCATAATCCTGTGTATCATTCAAAGGAATCGATACCGTATATCCATTAGCACTATAATATGCTATTGCTATTCCTAATCCAGTGTTTCCTTTTTCCTTATTTGAATTAAAATCCATATCAGTCTCCTTTTTAAAACATTTGTTTGTTTTATTGATAAAAATAAAAACAAGTTTCCTTGTTTTTATGGTGGGCAGGGATGGATTCGAACCATCGTACTCAAATGAGAACAGATTTCTTACTACTATAGTTTTCACTACCAAATTTCTTTGTTTGTAGTCTGGACTTTCTCTTTATCTTATTACTAAGATACCAGGTATAAAGTCTCTACACTCGGATTTCTCCTAGCTCGGGATTATCATCAGCTTTACTGTTAAGACTTCCCCGAATTAGCCTAGTTATCATCTTATCATCACTGATAAGAGCTGCAAATTTAGGTTTTGTTTAAACCAAAGACCACAGTCTGCCGCCTTTAGCCACTCGGCCACCTACCCATATTAAATTTTAGAAATATATTGTCGAGCTATCGACAATAGCTATTATAAGCTTTTTATAATTTTTTGTCAATATATTTCTAAAAATTTTTTGTTTTTCTTATAAATTTTATTTAAATTTAATATTTATATTCATTTTTCCAGCTCTAGTAATTGAATTTCCTCCATATTTTTCATTTAATTTATCAATCACTTTATCTAGTTTTTCTTGTTTCTGATGTTCCTCTGTATTTTGAAACAGTGAAATTTGTAGTTCTTCTTTTGAAACCAAATTATCCACACGAAGTCCTACCAATCTTATAGCCATTCCATTTTTAAATTTTTCTGTTAAAAGTTGTTTTGCTTTTTTCATAATTTCTTTTGTACTAGCTGTTGAGCAGTCTAACTTAGTTTGATGAGAAAAATCTTCAAAGTTTTTTGTTCTTAACTGAATACTCACACTATTAGCTAGTAAGTCTTGTTTTCTCAATCTATATGCCACCTGCTCTGTTAGCGTCAGTAAAATTTCTTCTATTTTTTCCTTTTCTATTAAATCTATTGGTAATGTTACTGAATTTCCTATACTTTTCGGTTTTTCTTTAATATATTGTACTTCTGAATTATCTATTCCATTTGCATATTCCCACATCATCTTACCATGTTTTCCAAATTTTTTTACTAACAGATTTTGATTTACATGAGCTAAATCTCCTATTGTTTTTATATTCATATTATATAATTTTGGAACTGTCTTTCTCCCCAACATAAACAATTCTGATATAGGAAGTTTCCACATCTTTTTTGGAATTTCATTTTCGAAAAGTGTATGAACTTTATCTGGTTTTGTAAAATCTGATGCCATTTTTGCTAACAATTTATTGTGTGCTACACCTACATTAACAGTAAATCCTAATTCTTCTCTTACTCTTTTGTTAATTTCTATTGCTCTATTTATTAATGTTTCATTTCTCAAATATTGTGTCATGTCTAAAAAACATTCATCAATCGAAAATCTTTCTATTTTATCTGTGTATTCTGATAAAAGTTGAAATAGCTTATTTGAATATTCTCTATATATTTTAAAATCTCCTTGATATACTTGAACATTTTTACATTTGCTTCTTGCACTATATAAAGTTTCTCCGGTTACTATACCAAATTGCTTTGCTTTTTGACTTTTAGCCAAAACAATGCCTGATCTTTTGGTTTCATCTCCACCTATTACAGCAACTTGTTCTCTTATATCTATTTTTTCTCCATTATTTAACTTATATACTGCTAACCATGATAAAAACGCATTATTAACATCTACATGTAATATTTGTCTTTCCATAAACCTTCACCGAAGCCATTATAAAACATATGTTCTTGTTTGTCAAGTCTATTTTTTATTAATGTTTTATTATTCTTGTTATTATCTTTTATTATATACATTTTTTAAATTTATCCCTTTTTCTTTTTCTGTACTTTTAGTTTTTATTTTAGAAAGACTGTCCCTTTTTCCCTTAAAAAAGGGAAAAAGAAGGAACGTCCCTCTTTCCCCCTCTTTCTCCTTATTTTTCTTAGCATATTTTATTTTTGAAGTGTAAGTCTCCAATTTGTTCTGTTGTTACATATCCTGGTTTTGCTTTTATTACGTCTGGTATTCTGTTTACAACTGTTGCACATGTAAGTTCTACTGTTGCTGGTCTTTCTACTGTAATTGTTGTTGTTGGTTCTCCTTCAACTGTCCATACATTTTTATCAAATTCATCTGGTGCATATACTTTTCCTATACATTCTGATTCTATTGTTATTCCTTCTTTTGTTTCTGTTGTTACAACAGCACTCATTCCAGTTGCATCTCCTGCTTTTATTGTCATATCTAATGTTGATGAGTATATATCTTCTTTATATGTTTGTGGTACACATTTTTGAGTTTGGCTTATTATAGTTAATCCTAATTTTGAACATAGCCATCCATTTACATTCCACATGTATGATGGTGCAAATTTTCCACTGTCTATAATTTTTTGTCTTTCTTCTGCTGATATTCTATCTGATGAGGCAACTTGTTTATCAAATTCTTCAAGTGTCAATCCTGCTCCATGTGCTTCTGCTAATGCTATTCCATAATCTTCTACATTATAGCTAGAACTTCCTTTTATTTTCTTTATCGTTTGTGTTGAACCTGCTATTGATGAAATAAGTTGACCCCAATATATATCTTGGTATCCTGTCCCTGTTATTGTACAGTTGTTCTTTTTTGCTAATTCATCAATTTTTTTTGTTAATGTTGGGTTCGAATTTTGTGGATAAAATGCCTCTTCACATGTTGATATTGCATTTATTCCTAATTCTGCACATAACATAAATGGTTCTTCTACTTCTGAAAATAAACTTCTTGTTGTTACTATACATACATCTGGTTTCGTGTTTTCTAATGTTTCTCTTGCCTGTTTTGCATCTGTTACTACTACTCCTAATTTGTCTTTTCCTAAGATTTCTCCTATATCTTTTCCAATTACTGCTGGATTTACATCTATTGCTCCTACTATTTCAATTCCTTTTTCAAGCATATATCTCATTGTATATACACTCATTTTTCCAACACCGTATTGTACGGCTTTAATTTTTTGTTCCATAATTGAAACCTCCTTTGTTTTATTTTATATAATTTTAAAAATTATATACATTATTATGTCCCAAAGGGACGGTTCTAGTGGGTCATTTTTGTCCCATTAGAACCGTCCCTCTGGGACATATATCCTAAACTTTGTGCAAATTCACTTAGCATAACATTTTTTATTGTTTGTCCTTTTCCTTCTAAGTAATCTTCTATTACTTGTTTTAGTTGTCTTATGTTTTTCATTTCTGGTTCTATTTCTTTTGGATATTTTTCTGCACGTTTTAGTAATTTTTCTTTTATTAAAACTATATCTTCATTGCTGGCACAAGAAATTCTTTGGAACATTTGATAAACATCATAATATTTAAATATTGGTATTTGCATACATTGTCTGTCAAATTTTTCGTAAAATTCTTCCATTCTCATTGGAATACATTTAAATACATCTTCAGCTTTTTCTTTATACATTTTATCTAATAATTGTGTATTTAGCATATTAAAGTGTTTAACTATATCATCCATGTCTTCTTCAACTTGTTCAATTGCTATTTTACTAAGTTCTTCCTCTACATTTGGACAATATTTTGATTTTAGGGATGCTAAGTTCATTCCATTAAAAAATATACTTTTTAGAGTTTTTATGTCATAGTCTATTAATCCTCTTCTTGAGAAGTAGCTAAAATATGCATATATTTTCACAATATCAATTAATTCTAAATTTCCTTCTTTTATATCTTCTAAAACAGATTTTATAACTTTATCAAATTCATCATCTGATATTTTCCAGTACTCTTCTGTAAGTAATCTTTTATATGCTGGTAAGTTTTCTGTATCTACTGTATTTCTAATTGTTTCCATATTTTGCTTAAAAATTTTCATATCAAAAATTCTTGTTCTAACATAATATTCTATAAATTTAAAGAATCTATATTCTGCTTTAAAATTATAGTAATAATTATTATCAAATTCTTTTATATAAAACTGTCTATTGTCCATTAATGTCCTTGAAGATACAATAATAGACTTATATTCTTCATTGTCTTTTATATTTACAAACTTTTCTTTTGTTATTTTTCCTGCTTTTATTTCAAAAGAAATTGCTACCGTAAATATTAGCATTGTTTGCATAACACGATTATTTGTGTTAGGATAATTTTTTTCTACCATTTCAAACATCTTTTGGAAATCATTTAGTGCATGCTTTAAGATTCTTAAGTTTCTTGTTCCGCTTCTTTCAAATGTAGCTATTATTAATCTTGTATTTTCTCTTAAAAATCTAATTAATTCTGGGTCATTTTCATATCTCATCAAAATTCCATTTATTATATAATCAAATTTTGGTGCATATTCAAATGTTTCTCCTATCAATTTTTCTTTTATTCTTTCATAATCATTAGCTTTATCAAAAACATGCTCTATTTTATTTTGTATTTTTTCTACCATTGGTTTGTCTGGATTGTTTAATTCTCCTTGTTTGTCTAGTAAGTATGTTGCAATAAATGTTTTCATTTCTAAGTTTGAGCTTTTCAATTTTGTTGACAATTCTTTTTCATTACAAATAATTATTGTTTTGATGTGATCATGTTCTACAAAATTATTGATATATCCTAGTATATCTATAACATCTACATTTGCTCTTTCCAAATCGTCAAAACATAAAACTTTATCATCTGTAGAAAAGAAATCTGCATAATCTATTTTATCTCCATTTTGAGTTACTCCAAAGAAATTTGCCATATCTAGTCCTGTTTTTGCATATTCCGGGATATTAGTTTGTCCATTTGCATCCATGAACTTTCTTAAGTTTTTGTCCATTAGTTGTGTTGTTTCAATAAATATTTTTTTGCTTATTTCCTCTAAATTAGATATTCCATATAAAGACATATAGATTGTAGTAAATCTTTTTCCATTTAGTTGCATAGATTCTATTTTTTTCCTTATTTTATTATTCCAAAAATGTGTCTTGCCAACACCCCATTCACCATTTATCATAATTGCATAGTCTGTATAATCTGATCTTACATAATCTAAAATACTCTCTACTAAATCTTCCATCTTTTACCTCCTTATGTGTCTTATATATCTATTTTTAATCTTTTGCTAATATTAATATCCCTATTTTTTTTGGATTTCCATATCGTAACATTCTACTACATTCATTTACTGTACTCCCTGTTGTGTATATATCATCGACTAATAATATTTTTCTATTTTCGATTAATTCTTTTTTCTGTAATATATATACACCACTAATATTTTTTAATCTATCTTCTTTATTTAGTTTACTTTGTTCTATTATATTCTTTGTTTTTATTAAACAATTATTCAAAAGTTCCAAATTAGTATTACTTGCTATTTCTTTAGTAATTAATAAACTTTGGTTATATCCTCTCTCTTTATATCTTTTATTACTTATTGGAACTGGAATAATTGTATCATATTTTTTTATATTTTCAAATAATTTTTTATTTTTTAATAAAAAATTCACAAAAGTTACATATAAATACGATTTTTCATTAAACTTATAATCTAATATCAATTTTCTTATTAATCCCTCATACTTAAATTCATACATTACTTCATCAAAAAATTTATTTTCTAATTCTTCATCATTTTTAGTAATAATTCTAAATTCATCTAATTTTCTAAGCTGAAGTTCACATTTTTTGCATAAAGCATTACGATCAATCTTTCCACATATACCACACACTTGGGGGAAAATCGAGACATTGGGGACGTAGAGAATTTGTTCTATAATTTTGTCAGATTTTGTCGTTTTGAATATTTTTTGAAGATAGTCAATTTTTTTTATAATTTTTTTAAACATACTTATTTTCTCCTTTTCGTCTATTTTTATAACCCTTTATTTTTGTCCTACGATAAAATTCTGTATAATTTTCCTCTGCTAATTTTTAAGATTTTGGCTATTTCTATTTTTGTAAATTTATATTCGTTGGAAATTAAATATGATATAAATTTTTTTACTAAGATATTATTTTTTTGAATTTGAGATAAATTAATATTTTCTAATTGACAATATTTCTGTAAAACTTTTTGTAAATCAACATCTTCTTTTTCGAAATTTAAAGGTGCATATTTTATGTTTTGAAATTCTTTTATATAGTTTTCACTTGAATTAAATACTAGATTTAAAATTTTTGAATTAATTTTTGTATTATCTAAATAATTTCTATATGAAGAGTATTCATATTCTTCCTCGGCTTTTACTACCTTGGATTTTACTGGATTCATATGTATATATTTTATACATTGTAATAAATATTCTTGATTATAAATTGTTTTTGAATCAAACCTATTTCTGAAAACAAATCCTACTCTGTTCTGAGTTTTATTATAATATTTTGCATATTCTGTATTTGTTTTTTTCATAAAAATACTTAAATCATTTATATTTTCAGAATAAGTCAATATGTGTGCATGATTATCCATTATGCAATAAGCTATTATTAAAATGTTATGTTTTTCGCTATACTTATTCATTGTTAAAATATATTTAAGCTTTTGCTTATGCTTTTGAAATATATATTCTTTATTTATTCCCTGAACCATATTATGTGTAAATGCACTTCCAATAAATTTTCTTGCTTTTCTTGGCATTTTACCACCTCCTTATAATAAAATTTTTATTATAAAATGTTTTAAAAATAAATATATCTATGCATGTGATAAATATGTTAAAATTATACCTTGATTTTTATGTTAATTCAATTGTTTTTTATAAATTTTCTAACTTTTCATCGCATTTTATTGCATTGTTCGACAAAATAGGTCAAAAAAATTGGAACAAATTCTCTACGTCCCCATTGTTCCAATTTTAAATGATAATCCTGTGTTTCTTTTTTTGCTGTCTACGTTTTGTATCATGTAGTTTACTACTCTTTCACTTCCTACTATTATGAGTAACTTTTTTGCTCTTGTTATTCCTGTATATAATAGGTTTCTTGTTAATAACATTGGTGCTGAGGCTGGTGCTAGCATTATTACAACATCAAATTCACTTCCGTTGTGCTTTATGTATTGTTATTGCATAACTATGTTCTATTTGCTCAAGTTCTGTGTATTCATACCATGCTATTTTTTCATCATCAAATTTTATTTTGACTACTTTTTCTTTTTCGTCTATTTCAAGTATTGTTCCCATTTCTCCATTAAATACTCCTGTTCCTATTTCAGGCTTTCCATATTCGTTATTATTTTCTTTTTCCCAAGTTATGTCATAGTTATTCTTTATTTGCATTATTCTATCACCAATACGGTATATAACTCCCCCAATTGTCTTTTCTGGTAATTGTTCTAAATTTGGATTTAATGCTTGTTGCAATACTTTATTTAATTCTTTTGTTCCTAATGGTCCTTTTTTTGTTGGTGTTAATACTTGAATATTTTTAAAGAAATCATAATTTCCAAAATTTTCTAATCTTCCAGTGCATAGACTAAGTACTTCTTTTAACATCATTTCTGTTGAATTTTGTTTTATAAAAAAGAAGTCTTCTTTTGTGTCTTCTTCTATCTCTTCATCATCTTTGGTTATAAAACTTTCTCCATTATTTACTCTATGAGCATTTAAAATGATTTTGCTTTTAGCAGCTTGTCTAAAAATTTTATCTAATTTAACAGTAGTTATTGCTTCTGATTCTATTATGTCTTTTAATACATTTCCTGGCCCTACAGATGGTAATTGATCTGTGTCTCCTACTAATACTAACTTAGTTCCTAAATATATACATTTTAATAAGTAATTCATTAAAAACATATCTACCATTGATAATTCATCAACAACTATAACGTCTGCATCTATTGGTGCTCCCTCATAGTCGTTATGTCTTGCATATATTCCTTCATCATCTAATTTTCCTATTCCTAATAATCTATGTAAGGTTGATGCTTCTTCTTCTGTTGCTTCTGTCATCTTTTTCGCTGCTCTTCCTGTTGGTGCAGCTAGCACTACTTTTTTTCCTTTTCCTTCATATAAATCTATAATTGTTCTTATAATTGTTGTTTTTCCTGTTCCTGGTCCTCCAGTAATTACAGTTACATTATTTTCATTTATTGCCTTTATTGCTTCTTTTTGTTTTTCTGATAATTCTATTTTTGATTTTTTTTCTATTTTTTGTAATTCAGATTTTATATTTTCTATTTTTTTAACATTTTTACTTTTATCTAATCTTAATAACCTTGTTGCAATTTCTTTTTCTACTTGATAAAAATTGTATAAATATATCCACTGCACATTTTCTCTTTCTTCTATTACTATTTCTTCTTTTGCTTTTAAACTAATTAGACTATCTTCTACGCATTCTGATGTTACATCTAATAGAGTCACAACAAATTCAATTAAGTTTTCTTTTATAACACAAGAATGTCCATTATACGTAGCTTTTATTAAACCATATTTTATTCCACTTTCTACTCTTTTTTGATTATCATAGTTTATCCCTAATTCTAATGCCATTTGATCTATTTGCTTAAAATCCACACCTCTTGTGATATCTATTAAAATATATGGATTAGCTTCTATTTGTTCAATTGCATTTATCCCTAATAAATTATATACTTTTTTCGCGTTTTCCGCTCCTATTCCGAACCTTTCTAAAAATCCTACTATTTGCCATACTTCCCAATTTTCTATAAAGCTTTCTGACATCTCTTTTGCTTTAGTTTCTGATATTCCTTTTATTTGAGCTAACTTTTCTGGCTCAAATTTAAATACACTAATTGTATCTTCTCCGAATTTCTTTATAATTTTTTTTGCTATTGATGGTCCAATTCCTTTTATATTACCATTTGCTAAGTATTTTTCTAACGCTCCTAATGTTTCCGGCATTAGCTTTTCAAATGTATCTACTTTAAATTGTCTTCCATAATCTTTATGTTCGACAAATTTTCCTGTTAATTTAAGTGTGTCTCCACTTGTAACAAATGGCAGATATCCTACTACTGTAATAAGTTCATCTTCTGTTTCAAATGTTGTTATTGTATAACTATTTACTTCATTTTGATAAATGATATCTGCTACTTCTCCTGTAATTTCCAATGTTTCCTCTCCTTGTTTTTATTTTGTCTAGTATATCACGTAAAATGTCAAAAAACAATAGAAGTTTTCTATTGTTTTTTACTTATAAATTAGAATTAAATAAATAATATTATTGTTCATTAACATTATCTATTATTTCTTTACATTCTTTCCAACTTGTTACTTTTAAAATTTCATAATCCTTTTGTAACTTTTTTGCAATTATTTTTGTATTATCATTTGACTGCAAATCAGCTACTATTATATTTTTTAAATATTCTTCTCTTCCATATAAAATTTTGAAAATTATAGAACGCAAAAATCCTTCTATTTTTTCTTCTTGGTTTTTAACTGCTATAATTACATAAATTCCATCTGATTTAAATTTTGTATATGTACTAATATATATTATATTTTTTATAATTTCAAATAGACCATAAATGGCTAATGTCCAAAAGCATGTGCTTAGTATAAAATCTAACATTTTTATGCCTCCTATGGTCTATTATATGTTTTTTTTATTATTTTGTTATTTAAATTCTTTTTTTATTTCTTTATATTCTGGCATATATTTTTGTACTAAATTCCAAAATTCCTGTGAATGATTCATATATTTTAAATGACATATTTCATGCAATATTACATATCTAATTGCTTGCTCACTATATTTTATTAATTCTAAATTTATTGTTATATTCTTCTTGCTTGAGCAACTTCCCCATGCATATTTTATTTGTTTTATTGTTATTTTTTTTGGCATTAATCCAGTCTGTTTTATTAGCTCATTTGCATTTTTCTCTACTATTTGTTTAAATTCTTCTTTGGTATATTGAGGTTGCTTTTCTTTTTTGCTATTCTCTTTTTCTAAGCTTTTTTGTATCCATTCTGTTTTTTCTTCTATTATTCTTTCTATTTCTTTTTTTGGAGTTCTTATTGGTGCTTTTATTATTATTTTTCCTTCTTTTATTTGTATGTAAATGTTTTTTATTTTTGAATATTTTATTTCATATTTCATTTTTTCTGTTTTCCTTTTTGTACAATGTATTTATATTATAGAAAAGTGCATTTATTTAATATTGTATCTACAATAGATCTTTCATATAATATAAAAAAGATGTTACAATTAATGTAGTACATCTTTTTTTATTTACATATATAATTAGATTAATTGTAAAATTGCAACTTCTGCTGCATCTCCTCTTCTAGGACCTGCTTTTACAATTCTTGTATATCCACCTACGTTTTTACCAGCATATTTAGGTGCAATTTCGTTAAATAATTTAGCTGGAACATCTATATTTTTACCATCGCTATCTTTTACTTTGTTTAATTTTCTCATCATTTTTCTTCTTGCATTTAATCTTGATGGCATATCTTTTTGTCTTTTTTCAGTAGTTTCTTCTTTAACTACTTTTAAGAATTCTTTACCGTTTTTACTTTTTACTAATTCTGTTACTTTATTACCTTTTGAATCTAATTTAGCTTTTACAACTTTTGTTTCTACTTCTTCAAAGTTGTCTTTTTCTTTTATTGCAAGTGATATTAAACTATCAGCTATTGCTTTTACTTCTTTAGCTCTAGGTAATGTTGTTTCTACTTTTCCATATACTAAAAGGTCTGTTGTTAAGTTTTTTAACATTGCCATTCTAATATCTGTAGTTCTACCTAATTTTCTATTTGTAGCCAATTTTTTTCACCTTCCCTTTCACTATGTTCATCATTTTTTTATATTTCTCTATTCTCTTAATCTTCTTCTTGTGCAAAGTCTAAGCCTAATGAATGTAATTTTGCAGTTACTTCATCAAAAGATTTTTTACCTAAGTTTCTAACTTTCATCATTTCTGTTTCAGATTTACTAATTAAATCTTCTACTGTTGAAATATTAGCTCTTTTTAAGCAGTTATATGATCTTACTGATAATTCTAACTCTTCAATTGACATTTCTAAAACTTTTTCTTTCTTAGATTCTTCTTTTTCTACCATAACTTGTGTATTTTTTGTAGTTTCTGATAAATCTATGAATAATTCTAAATGCCCTACCATTACTTTTGCTGCTAAGCTTAGTGCTTCATGTGCTTTTAAGCTACCATCTGTCCATACTTCTATTGTTAATTTATCATAGTCAACCATTTGACCAACTCTTGTATTCTCAACTTGATAATTTACTTTTTTTACTGGTGTGTAAATTGAATCAATTGGAAGTACTGAAATATCTTGATTTGGTTTTTTATTTTTTTCAGATGAATTATATCCTCTTCCTTTATCTGCAATAATTTCCATAATAAGACTTCCGCCTTCAGAAACTGTTGCAATATGTAAATCTGGATTTAATATTTCTACTGTTCCATCTGTTTCTATATCTGCTGCTGTAACTTCTCCTTCACCTTTGAAGTTGATTCTTAATGTTTTTTCTTCATTTTCATCAAATTTTAATCTAACATTTTTTAAGTTAACAATTAATTCAGGAACATCTTCTACAACATTTGATATTGTAGAAAATTCGTGTAATACACCTTCAATTTTAACATTTGTTATTGCACATCCTGGAAGTGATGAAAGTAAGATTCTTCTTAGTGAATTTCCGATTGTTACTCCATATCCTCTTTCTAATGGTTCACATACAAATTTTGCATAATTATTTGCATCATCAATTTCTAGACATTCAATATTTGGCTTTTCAAATTCTATCATTTTTACCTCCTAAATGAGATTACTCTCAAACATTTAAAAACTTTCTTTAAGTTTTTTAAGTAAAATTTTAAAGTCTTGATTAAACCTTTACACTTACTTTTAAAAACTATTATTTTGAGTAAAGCTCTACTATTAAATGTTCTTCGATTGGAAGATCTATATCTTCTCTAGCTGATAATCTGATTACTTTACCACTTAGTTTTTCATTATCTTTTTCTAACCAAGCTGGAACTGGTCTAGCTGTGCTAGCTTCTATATTTGCTTTTAATGTTGTATTATCTTTTTTGCTTTCTCTTACAGTGATTACATCACCTGTTTTTACTAAGTAAGATGGGATATCAACTTTTTGTCCATTTACTTCGAATTGTCCATGGTTTACAAATTGTCTAGCTTGTGCTCTTGATGTTCCAAATCCTAATCTGTAAACAACATTATCTAATCTACTTTCTAATATTTGTAATAAGTTTTCACCTGTTACACCTTTTTTATTAGAAGCCATTTCAAAATATTTTCTGAATTGTTTTTCTCCAACTCCATAATATGCTTTTGTTTTTTGTTTTTCTCTTAATTGAGTACCGTATTCAGAAAGTTTTGCTCTTTTTTGTCCATGTTGACCTGGTGCATAATTTCTTCTAGAAATACTACATTTATCTGTGTAGCATCTATCACCTTTTAAGAACAATTTTTGTCCTTCTCTACGGCATCTACGACATTGCTCGTCTTTATATCTTGCCATTTTTATACTCCTTTCACTACGCGTTGTTCCTTTAATTGCTATCCTAAATTTTTAAAAATTTGTTTAGCAACTCTTATCGGTTACTCCGTTCTTCTTATCGCGCTATTCTATTTTTTAAACTCTTCTTCTTTTTGGTGGTCTACAACCATTGTGTGGTATTGGTGTTACATCTTTAATTGCACTTATTTCTAGACCTGCTGTTTGAAGTGCTCTTATAGCTGCTTCTCTTCCTGAACCTGGTCCTTTAACAAATACTTCTACTGATTTTAATCCATGTTCCATAGCTGCTTTTGCTGCTGTTTCTGCAACTTGTCCTGCAGCAAATGGTGTGCTTTTTCTTGAACCTTTGAATCCTAATTCTCCAGCACTTCCCCATGAAATTGCATTTCCTTGTGTATCTGTTATTGTTACTATTGTATTGTTAAAGCTAGAATGGATATGAGCTGCACCTTTTTCAATATTTTTTCTATTTCTTCTAGCAACTGGTTTTCTTGTTGTTTTTTTATTAGCCATTTTCTTAAATTCCCTCCTTCATTGATAATAAGGTTATATTTATTATTCTCATAAAATTTATCGAATTTAATAATTAATAAATTTTAATTATTTTTTACTTTTGCTAACTAATTTTCTAGGACCTTTTCTTGTTCTAGCATTAGTTTTTGTTCTTTGTCCTCTTACAGGTAATCCTTTTCTATGTCTTAATCCTCTGTAGCAACCAATTTCTGTAAGTCTTTTTATATTTAAGGCAACTTCTCTTCTTAAATCACCTTCAACTGTATATGATTCATCAATAACTTTTCTTATGCTATTAACTTCATCATCTGTTAAGTCTTTTACTCTAGTATCTGGATTAATTCCAGCTTTTGCTAGTATTTTTTGAGAGCTTGTTAATCCTATTCCATAAATATATGTAAGTCCTATTTCTACTCTTTTTTCTTTAGGTAGATCTACTCCTGCTATACGAGCCATATTTTTTTGCACCTCCAAATTTTTTCTTTAAATTTAAAAATTAATTTAGTTTGTCTTTATTTTTTTCTAAAGGTGAAATGCACCCATGCTCTTGGGTCTTTAGATATTCTTAAGACATATATATAAACACAAATTGGAATTAAATTCTTTAGAATTCAGCCGCATCCTAATTTGTGCTATAAGCATTTTAAAAAACAAATTATCCTTGTCTTTGTTTGTGTTTAGGGTTTTCGCAAATAACTCTAATTACACCTTTTCTTTTTATTACTTTACATTTGTCACATATTTTCTTTACTGATGGTCTTACTTTCATTTTTTGCACCTCCTATTAAAAACTATAAGTTTTATATATATTTTGGGTTAATTTTTATATAAACTTTACAAAAAACATTTTAATTATCTTTTTGTTTCTTTTGTATAAATATGATTTCTATTTTGATTTTAGATAATCATTTTATTTTGCTCTCCATATGATACGACCTCTTGTTAAGTCATATGGTGAAAGTTCTACCTTTACTTTATCACCTGGTAGAATTTTTATATAATTCATTCTAAGTTTTCCTGAAATATGAGCCAATATTTGATGTCCATTTTCAAGTTCAACTTTAAAATTTGTATTTGGTAATGCTTCTACTACAGTACCCTCTACTTCAATTACATCTTCCTTTGCCAAGATATCCCCTCCTATAAGAGCAATTTATTATTATGCACATTTTTCCATTTTGTTAATAACTACTACATTATACAATATAATTAAAGTATTGTCAATATTTCTGGCTCTTTTTCTGTAATTAAAATTGTATTTTCATAATGTGCAGCCATGCTTCCATCTTCAGTTATAATTGTCCAACCATCTTCTAATTCTAAAATATTTGGTTTTCCTTGAATTACCATAGGTTCTATTGCTAAAGTCATGCCTGGTTCTAATCGAATTCCTCTTCCTGCTTTTCCATAATTTGGTATTCCTGGATCTTCATGCATTTCTCTACCAATTCCATGTCCTTGGAATTCCCTTACTACAGAAAATCCTTGTGAATGTACATATTCACCTATTGCATGACATACATCCCCTATTCTGTTTCCTGGTTTTGCATATTTTATTCCTTCAAAAAATGCTTGTTTTGTTACATCTATTAATCTTTGATTTTCTTTTGTTGTCTTTCCAACTACAAAAGTTCTTGCTGCATCTCCATTATATCCATCTTTTAATGCTACTGTGTCTATACTTACAATGTCCCCTTCTTTTAAAAATCTTGTTTTTGAAGGAATCCCATGTATTACTTCATCATTTATTGAAACACAAATAGATGCTGGAAATTTTGGAATTCCACGTATTCCTGAATCATATCCTTTTTCTGCTGGAATTGCACCTAAACTTCTCATTGTTTTTTCAGCTATTTGATCTAATTCCCACGTAGAAATTCCTGGTTTAATATGTTTTTCTAATTCTTGATATGTTAAAGCTACTACTTTGCAGGCTTTTTTCATTAATTCAATTTCTCTTTTTGATTTTATTGTTACCAATTTAGGTCGTCTCCTTCTATTTTTTTAATTTTTCTACTATTTCTTCAGCTACGTCTTTTCCTAATTTATTAACACTTTTACTTACTTGCTCTGTTACTAAAACTTGTTTATTGCTATAAAAGTCTACTAGAGGACTTGTTTGTTTAAAATAACTTTCTAATCTTGATTTTACAGTTTCTTCATTATCATCTTTTCTTTGTACTAATTTTGAACCACATTTGTCACAAATTCCTTCTTGTTTTGGTGGATTTAAAACTATATTATAAACTGCTTTGCATTCTTGATTTGAGCATACTCTTCTATTTACAATTCTCTCCAAAATTTCTTCTTCTGGTGTTGTTAAGTTAATTACTATATCAACCTTTTTCCCTTTTCTTTCTAAAATTTTATCTAATTCTTCTGCTTGATAAACTGTTCTTGGGAATCCATCTAAAATAATTCCATCTTGCACATCATCTTCGTTTAGTCTATTTTCAACAATTTTTATTGTCACATCATCTGGTACCAATTGTCCTTTTGATATATATTGTGAAGCTATTTTTCCTATTTCAGTTTCTTCTTGAATATTTTTCCTAAAAATATCTCCTGTTGATACTTGTTTAATTCCTAACTTTTCTTGTAATAGACTCGCTACTGTTCCTTTACCAGTTCCTGGTGCTCCCAACATAATAATTACCATATAAAATTCCTTCCCTTTCTAAATCTAAGGCATAAATCTTATTAAAAAAATAAATTTATATTTTTAACCTTAGCTCTTTCCTGACATAAATTAGACTATTCATAATAATCTTTATCATATTTATTATCTTCATAATTTCTTTAAAAATTCGATTTTTATTTTATTTTTTCTATAACAAACATGATAAAAACTATCATAGGGTGATACATTTTTTTGTATCTCCCTATAACACTTAAGCAATAAATATGCTTATTTATTCATTTATTTATTATTCTAAGAATCCTTTATAGTGTCTCATTACCATTTGTGATTCTAATTGTTGAACAGTTTCTAATGCAACACCTACAACGATTAATATTGATGTACCACCAAATGCAATATTTAGATTTGTGAATCTTAATAACATTGGTAATATTGCTATTACTGCTAAGAAGAATCCTCCAAACCATGTTAATTTAGATATAATTGATGATAAGTAATCTGTTGTTGGTTTTCCAGCTCTAATTCCTGGTATAAATCCACCATTTTTCTTAATATTATTTGATACTTCTGCTGGATTAAATGTAGCATAAGTATAGAAAAATGTGAATGCCATAATTAAAACTAAATATACTAAGGCATTAGCTATTGCATATCCAATTCCTACATTTGAAGATGATGTAGCAATTGAGAATTTGTATAATCCTGCTAAGAATCCTGTTTTACTTGCAATATCACTAACAAAAATTTGAATAATCATTGCTGGGAATGTTAAAAATGATGATGCAAAAATAATTGGCATAACACCAGCCATTGCTAGCTTAAGTGGTATATGTGTATTTTGTGCTCCAACCATTTTTCTTCCAACAACTTTTTTAGAATATTGCACTGGAACTCTTCTTTCAGCTTGTTGTACAAATACAACTCCAGCAACTAAAATTATTGCTCCTATTATAATTCCAATAGCCATTAATAATCCTGTTGTACTAAATCCTGAACTTGTTATAATTAAATTCCATAATGTAACTACAAAACTTGGTAATCCTGCAATTATACCTGTAAAGATAATAATAGAAATTCCATTTCCTATACCTTTATTTGTAATTTCATCACCAAGCCACATCAATATTGATGTTCCTGCAACTAATGATATTACAACCATTGCAGCTGTTGTAAAGTTTGTATTTACAAATATTCCAGAAGATTTATAAGATATAAATAGTCCAATTGCTTCAACTAATGCTAATATAATAGTTAAAATTTTTGTATATCTATTTATTTTCTTTCTTCCTTCTTCTCCACCTTCTTTAGTTAATCTTTCTAAAGATGGTATTATCATAGCTAACAATTGAATAACAATTGATGCTGTGATATATGGACTGATTGACATTGCAAAAACAGAAAATCTTGAAAATGCTCCTCCTGAAATAATATCAATTAATCCAGCAATTCCATTATTGGAACTCATTGCTTCGCTTAATGTTATACTATTTACTCCTGGTACTGTAATATAACATCCTAATCTAAATACTACAATTAATAGTAGTGTATATAATATTCTTTTTCTTACATCAGGTGTCTTAAATGCATTTTTGATTGTTTTAAACAATTAAATCACCTCAGCCTTTCCGCCTAAAGCTTCAATTTTTTCTTTTGCTTTTGCAGTAAATCTTGTAGCTTTAACATTTAATTTTTTCTCTAAATTTCCTGTTGCTAATACTACGATTCCATCATTTACTTTTCCAATTATTCCATCAGCTAATAATGTTTCAGCTGTAACATCTTCAACTGTTGATTTGTTTAACATTGTTAATGTTACTTCAGTATAATTTTTAGCATGAATATTTGTGAAACCTCTTTTTGGTAATCTTCTATATAATGGTGTTTGTCCACCTTCGAATCCTCTTCTTACTCCGCCGCCTGATCTTGCTTTTTGTCCTTTATGTCCTCTTCCTGATGTTTTTCCAAGTCCAGAACCGATTCCACGTCCTACTCTTCTTCTTGAAACTCTTTCTTCAGCTGGTTTTAATTCTCCTAGCTTCATTTATGCTTGCACCTCCTCTTTCTTTTGACATGGTACACATTCCACTGATATTTTTTATATCAGTGTTACTATGTGTTACCGCTAACATTATTTTATATTAATTATAAAATTTCTTCTACTTTTTTACCTCTTTTTTTAGCTACTTGCTCTGCTGTTTGCATAGCTTTTAATCCTTCTATTGTAGCATAAACAACGTTTCTTGGATTGTTTGTTCCAATAACTTTTGTTCTTATATTTTGGTATCCTGCAAGCTCTAATACTGGTCTAACGCTTCCTCCTGCGATAAGTCCAGTACCAACTGCAGCTGGTTTTAATAAAACTTTTGCACTACCGAATTTTCCAACAAATTCATGTGGTACTGTTGTGTTAACGATTGGAACTTCTACTAAGTTTTTCTTAGCTTCTTGCATTGCTTTTTTGATAGCATCTGGAACTTCAGCTGCTTTACCATTTCCAACACCAATATGACCGTTTCCATCACCAACAACTACTACTGCACTAAATCTGAAAGTTCTACCACCTTTAACAACTTTTGCAACTCTGTTTATGGCAACTACTTTTTCTTTTAATTCGCTTTTTTCTTCCATCGGTTTTTCCTTTCCTCCTTCTGGGGACATATCTTTACTCTAGGTCATTTCCACTAGGATAAAGATATATCCCCTTTTTGTGGTTAAATGATGACCTTTTTGTAGTCCTCATATTAAATATATAATCTCTCAATTCTATTAATTTAGAATTAAATATTTTATAATACTAGAATTTTAATCCGCCTTCTCTTGCAGCTTCTGCTAATTCTTTTACTACACCATGATAAATGTATCCACCACGGTCAAATACTACTGTATCTATATTTTTTTCTAATGCTTTTTTTGCAATTGCTGTTCCAACTTCTTTAGCAGCTTCTTTGTTTGCATATTTTGTTTTAATGTCTTTATCTAAAGTTGAACAACTTACTAATGTTTTTCCAGCTACATCATCAATGATTTGTACATATAAGTTTGTATTACTTCTGTATATGCATAATCTTGGTCTTTCAGCTGTTCCAGATATTTTTCTTCTTACTCTTAAATGTCTTCTTGTTCTTTCCATTTTTCTATCTGTTTTCTTAACCATTTTTTTATCTCTCCTTTCGCTTCGTTTTACTTCGCTTATTGCAATCCAAAAATCATAAAATTTTTAATTTTGCAAATCTCTATGCTTCGCATTATTAAAATGCTTAGTTTTGTCTTAATGCCGATTTTTATTTACCTGTTTTACCTTCTTTACGTCTAATAACTTCATCAGCATATTTAATACCTTTTCCTCTATATACTTCTGGTGGTCTTTTACTTCTTACAACAGCTGCTGTTTGACCAACTAATTCTTTATCAATTCCTCTTACTATAATTGTATTTGGATTTGGTACGTCAAAAGTAATTCCTTCTGGTGCATCAAATATAACTGGATGTGAATATCCTAATGTTAAATTTAATCCGTTTCCTTGTTTTGCAACTCTGTATCCAACACCATTTATTTGAAGTTCTTTTGTGTATTCTTTTGTTACACCTTCTATCATGTTGTGGATTAAAGTTCTAGTTAAACCATGTAAACTTCTGTTAGCTGGTTCATCATTTTTTCTAATTACTTTAATTGTATTATCATTCATTTCTAAAGAAATATTTTTATGTATTTCTCTTTCTAATGTTCCTTTTGGTCCTGTTACAGTAATTTTTTGTCCATCAATAGTAATTGTAACTTCTGCTGGTACTGTAATTGGTTTATTTCCTATTCTTGACATTGTTAGGTTTTCCCTCCTTCTTTTTATATGTAGCAAATTTTTAAAAATTTGCATGCTAATATTAAATTTGTGAGCTTAAAGTCTTTTATTACCATACGTAAGCTAAAACTTCTCCACCTACACCTAATTCTCTAGCTTCTTTATCAGTTTTTAAACCTTTTGATGTTGAGATTATAGCAATTCCTAAACCATTTAATACTTTAGGTAATTCTTCTTTTGCAGCATATACTCTTAATCCTGGTTTACTGATTCTTTTTAATCCATCAATTACTCTATTTCCTTTTTCATCATATTTTAAAGTAATTCTGATGATTCCTTGATTGTCATCTTTTATTTCTTCAAATGCCTTAATATATCCTTCTCTGAATAATATTTCAGCAATTCCTAATTTCATTTTTGATTCAGGTACATCAACTGTTTTATGTTTAGAAGTGTTTGCATTTCTAATTCTTGTTAACATATCTGCGATTGGATCTGTAGTATTCAACTGTTTTTCCTCCTTTTCTTTATTTATATGTATACATTTATTTTATATCTGTATCATGTATTTGTTGCTTTTATGCAACATATTTATTACCAGCTTGCTTTTTTAACACCTGGTATTTCTCCTTTATGTGCTAATTCTCTAAAGCATACACGGCAAATACCATATTTTCTTATATAAGCATGTGGTCTTCCACATATTTTGCATCTATTATATTCACGAGTTGCAAATTTTTGTGGTCTGGCTTGTTTTACTTTCATTGATTTTTTAGCCATAGTTTTTCTATTCCTCCTTACCTTATTTCTTTGAGGTTGCAACTTTCGTTTTAGTTAGTTGCATAAGTTATTCGTAAAGTTCAATAGTTACTAACGTCTAACTTAGTTGTTGAAAGGCATTCCCATAAGTTTTAATAATTCTTTTGCTTCTTCGTCTGAATTAGCTGTTGTTACGAATATAATATCCATTCCTCTTAATTTGTCAACTTTATCATATTCAATTTCTGGGAATATTAATTGTTCTTTAATTCCCATTGAGTAGTTTCCTCTTCCATCAAATGAATTTCCTGAAACTCCTCTGAAGTCTCTAACTCTTGGAAGTGCTACGTTGAATAATTTGTATGCAAAATCATACATTTTATCTGATCTTAATGTTACTTTGCATCCTACGTTTACACCTTCTCTTAATTTGAATGCAGCAATTGATTTTCTTGCTTTTGTTACTATTGGTTTTTGACCTGTAATCTGCATTAAATCATTCATTGCATTTTCTAATGATTTAGGATTTTCTTTTACATCTCCTAATCCTATATTAATTACTATTTTTTCAAGTCTTGGAACTTGCATAACTGATTTATAATTGAATTTTTTCATTAATGCTGGGATTACTTCTTTTTCGTATTGTTCTCTTAATTTTTCCATTTTTTATAAATCCTCCTTTCGCTTACTTCGTTCGCTCATCGTAAAATCAAAAATTCTTTTTGATTTTACAAATCACTTTTTATTTTTCGTTCGCTCATCGTCATCCAAGATTTTTTTCAAAAATCTCGTCTGCCAAATCACTTTTTATTTTTATTTTATTTTTGCACCGCATTTTTTGCAAACACGAACTTTTTCGTCTTTTTCTTCACTATATCCAATTTTTGTAGCTTTTCCACATTTTGGGCATACTACATTTGCTTTTGAACTTGGTATAGCAACTTCAACTGATATTATTCCGCCTTCTTCTCCTTGTTTTCTTGGTTTAACATGTTTTTTTCTGATGTTTGCACCTTTAACAACGATTTTGTCAGCTTTTGGTATTACTTCTAATACTTCTCCTGTTTTTCCTTTATCGTTTCCAGATAAGATTTGAACAGTATCTCCTTTTCTTATTTTCATTAGAGATTGCCTCCCTTTCTTCATATTTTTTGTTTTTTATATCTATAATTTAAAATGTAATCTAAACATTTTTTATTTACAGATTAAAGAACTTCTGGAGCTAAAGATAATATTTTCATGTAATCTTTTTCTCTTAATTCTCTTGCAACTGGTCCAAATATACGTGTTCCTTTTGGTGTTCCATCTTCTTTTATTATTACAGCTGCGTTTTCATCAAATTTTATATATGAACCGTCTTGTCTTCTTAATCCTTTTTTAGATCTAACTATAACAGCTTTTACAACATCGCCTTTTTTAACAACTCCACCTGGTGTTGCTGATTTAACTGAAGCAACTATAACATCACCAATGTTTGATGTTTTTCTGTATGAACCACCTAAACATCTAATGCACATAATTTCTTTTGCACCTGTGTTGTCAGCTACTTTTAAAATTGTTTGTTGTTGTATCATTTCGGTTTTTCTCCCTTCTTCTTTCTTTTATTTACTTTAAATAAATCAAAAGTTATAAGATGTGCATTTTTGATATTTATTACAAGACGAGGCTATACGTTTGTATGCCGAGATTTGTAATAAATGTTAAAAATGTGCAGATTGTGACTTTTCATTTATTTTATTTTATGATTGCTTTTTCAACAATTCTAACTACTCTCCATCTTTTATCTTTAGAAAGTGGTCTTGTTTCCATAACTTCAACTTTGTCACCTTCATGGCATTCGTTGTTTTCGTCATGAGCTTTTAATTTATATGTTCTTTTTACTGTTTTTCCATATACACCGTGTCTCACACTTGTTTCAACTGCTACAACTACTGTTTTATCCATTTTGTCAGATACTACAGTTCCTGTCATAGTTTTACGAAGATTTCTTTCTTCCATTTATGAATCCTCCCTCTCTATATTTTGACAGGGGACACATCTTTTCCCTGGGTTTTTAGGAATAATAATATTCTCTACCCATATAAATATGTGATTACCCTTATATTTTTTCGAATTATGCTTTTGCTTCTGCTATTTTTCTTTCTGTTAATACAGTATTTATTTTAGCTATATCTTTTTTTACTTCTTTTATTTTCATTGGATTATCTAATCCGTTTGTAGCTAAACTAAATTTTAATTTGAATAATTCTGTTTTTAGTTCACCTAATTCTTTTTCTAAATCTGGTGAAGACATTTCTCTTATTTTATTTATCTTCATCATTTTCACCTACCTTTTCAGTTTCTCTGGCAACGAATTTTGTTTTATTAGGTAGTTTATTCATTGCAAGTCTAAGAGCTTCTCTAGCTGTTTCTTCTGGTACACCAGCAATTTCAAACATTACTCTTCCTGGTTTTACAACAGCTACCCAATATTCTGGGGCACCTTTACCTTTACCCATACGAGTACCGATTGGTTTAGAAGTAATTGGTTTGTCTGGGAATATTTTAATCCAAACTTTACCACCTCTTTTTATATAACGAGTCATAGCAATTCTGGCTGCTTCTATTTGGTTACTTGTAACTAATGCAGCTGTTACAGCTTGTATTCCGTATTCTCCATCTGTAACTCTATTTCCTCTTGTTGCTTTTCCTCTCATTCTACCTTTTTGCATTTTTCTATGTTTTGTTCTTTTTGGCATTAATGGCATTATTGGTCTCCCCCTTCCTTTTTAGCTGGAAGAACTTCACCTTTATAAATCCATACTTTTACACCGATTTTTCCATATGTTGTATCTGCTTCTGCAAATCCATAATCGATATCAGCTCTTAAAGTTTGTAGTGGAATGTTTCCTTCTTTGTAGAATTCTGTTCTAGCCATATCAGCTCCACCTAATCTTCCAGATACTGATGTTTTAATTCCTAAAGCTCCAGCTTTAAGTGATTTTTGCATGCATTGTTTCATAGCTCTTCTGAATGAAATTCTTCTTTCCAATTGTCCAGCAATATTTTCTGCAACTAATTGTGCATCTGTATCAATATTTTTAACTTCTACGATGTTTAAGTTAACATCTTTTCCTATTAATTTTGCTACTTCAGCTTTTACGCTTTCAGCTCCAGCTCCACCTTTACCAATAACGATTCCTGGTTTTGCTGTGTATAAATTTATTTTTACCATTTTAGCTGTTCTTTCGATTTCTATTTTAGAAATTCCAGCTGCGTATAATTTTTTCTTTAAAAATTTACGAATTTTTTGGTCTTCAACTAAATAATCTGCAAAGTTTCTTGAATCTGCATACCATTTAGAGTTCCAATCTTTTATTATACCAACTCTTGCACCTGTTGGATGTACTTTTTGACCCATGGTTAAATTAAGCCTCCTTTTCCTTTAGAACAATTGTAATATGACTTGTTCTTTTTCTTATTCTTACTGCTGAACCTTTTGCAGCTGGTCTAATTCTTTTTAATGTTGGACCTTGGTTTGCAAATATTTCAGCAACATATAAATTTTCATGTTTCATTTCATGATTGTTTTCAGCATTTGCAATTGCTGATTTTAATAATTTTTCTATTACTTCTGATGAAGCTTTTGGTGTGAATTTAACTATTGCTAATGCTTCATCTACGTTTTTTCCTCTTATTAAATCTGCTACTATTTTAACTTTTCTTGATGATATTCTTGCAAATTTAAGTGTTGCTCTAGCTTCTTTTACTAGTGTTTCTTCCACTTTACTTACCTCCTTCTTTTTAGTAGGGTATCACTTTTTTGATATTTCTATATCTCCGGCATCTCTCTGCCACTTAAATTAGTAACTACCCTTTATTGGATTTTTATTTTTTTACTGTTGATTTTTTATCTCCAGCATGACCTTTGAATGTTCTTGTTGGAGCGAATTCTCCTAATTTATGACCAATCATTTCTTCTGCTATATATACTGGAACGTGTTTTCTTCCATCATGTACAGCTATTGTATGACCAACCATTTGAGGATATATTGTTGAAGCTCTTGACCATGTTTTTAGAACTTCTTTGCTTCCTGTTTCGTTCATAGCTTCTATTCTTTTTAATAGTTTTTCTTGAACGAATGGTTTTTTCTTGCTTGATCTAGACATATGCCATGTTCTCCCTTCATTTTGCTAATTGTCATCCGAAAATTGTTAAAATTTTCGGGTAACAAATTGCTATTTTATATTTTAAAATCTTATTTTCTACGTTTAACAATAAATTTGTTTGTAGATTTCTTTTTATTTCTTGTTTTATATCCAAGAGCTGGTTTACCCCAAGGTGTCATTGGTCCAGCGTGTCCTACTGGAGCTTTACCTTCACCACCACCATGTGGGTGATCTACTGGGTTCATTACAGAACCTCTAACTTCTGGTCTCCATCCCATGTGACGTTTTCTTCCGGCTTTACCGATTTTTACGTTTTCATGATCTGAATTTCCTATAACTCCAACAGTTGCTCTACATTTAGCTAATACTTTTCTCATTTCTCCTGAAGGTAATCTTAATGTTGCATATTTTCCTTCTTTAGCCATTAATTGAGCACTTTGTCCTGCTGTTCTTACTAATTTTCCACCTTGTCCTGGATTTAATTCTATATTGTGGATTAATGTACCAACTGGAATACTGTCGATTGGCATTGCATTTCCTGCTTTGATATCAACGCTTTCTCCTGATACTACTTTATCTCCATCTGTTAATCCTTGTGGTGCTAATATGTAAGCTTTTTCTCCATCTTCATATTGGATTAATGCTATATTTGCACTTCTGTTTGGATCATATTCTATACCGATAACTGTTGCTTCCATGTTATCTTTTCTTCTTTTAAAATCTATAATTCTATATTTTTGTCTATTTCCTCCACCTTGATGTCTAACTGTAATTCTTCCATAACTGTTTCTTCCTGCTTTTTCTTTCTTTGTTGTAAGTAAAGATTTTTCAGGTGTTTTCTTTGTTATTTCTGAAAAGTCTGAAACTGTCATGTTTCTTCTTGATGGTGTATAGGCGTTGAAATGTTTCATTCCCATTTTTTATTCTCCCTTCAAAACGATGAAAACCTTCGCATTACTTCGTTAAATTTTAAAACATTTCCTCGATATACTTATGTATTATCTCGTCAATATTTTAAAATTTGTCTTGTACTGCTTGCTTTTGCTCGCTTTTCTACTCTACTTATTTACGGATTTTTTCCTGCTCCGCATAACAGATATTCTTTGTTCTCCTGGTATTTTCCAGATATTTTTATCTTTCTTCTTGTTCATTTTCTTGAGCATCTACTTTATAAAGTTCTTTTAAACATTCTACTAATGTTTGTTTTTTCGTAGTTCCACCTATTATAGCTGTTTTTATATTGTTTTTTTCTTCCCATTCTTTTTAGCATTTTTTTCACAACTCATAACTAAGTATTAAGCTCCCATAAATTCATCAATAGAATCTTTAAACTTCTTAGTAGCTTTAGTTTCTTTACCACCTTTTGCTAAGTATGTAACTTCTCCTGGGTTTGTATCTATTGTAACAATAGCTTTTTTCCAATCTGAAGTTCTACCTGTATGGTATCCAACTCTTTTTTCTTTTCCTTTAACTGTCATTGTGTTTACTTTTAATACTCTAACTTCAAAAAGTTTTTCAACAGCTTTTGCTATTTCAACTTTTGTAGCTTTTTTGTTTACTTTAAAAGTGTATTTTCCTTGTTGTAATTCGTCATTACTTTTTTCAGTAACAACTGGTGCAATTATAATTTCTTCTGGTCTCATTATGCGTACACCTCCTCAATTTTCTTAACAGTTTCTAGTGGTAAAATTAAATTATTGTATTTTAATAAATCAAATACATTGATGTTGTTTAAAACGATTGTTTTAACTCCTTCAATATTTCTAGCTGACATAAATACGTTTTCGTTGTTTTCTGGAAGAACGATTAATGTTTTTCCTTCAACTTTTAAGTCTGCTAATGCTTTTACCATAGTTTTTGTTTTGATTTCTGCTAATTCTAATTTATCTACAACTGTTAATTCTTTTTCTAATACTTTTGAGCTTAATAAAGATTTAATTGCTAATCTTCTTTCTTTTTTGTTAACAGTATATTTATATGAACGAGGTTTTGGACCTAAAGCAATACCACCTTTAATCCATTGTGGAGCTCTAATACTTCCTTGTCTTGCTCTACCTGTTCCTTTTTGTCTCCATGGTTTTCTTCCACCACCACGTACTTCTGCTCTTGTTTTTGTACTTTGCGTACCTTGACGTTGATTTGCTAAATAGTTAACTAAAACACTATGTACTATAGCTTCATTTGGTTCAATTCCAAATACGTTTTCTGCTAATTCAACATCACTTACTTTTTTACCTTTTAAATCATATACATCTATTTTTGGCATTTCGTATTTCCTCCTTCCTTCTATTTAGTAGCCTTTACAGCTGATTTTATTTTTAGAATTGCTCCTTTTGGTCCTGGAACGCTTCCTTTTACTAATAATACATTTTTGTCCATATCAACTCTAACAACATCTAAGTTTTGTATTGTAACAGTAACTTTTCCCATATGTCCCGGAAGTTTTTTACCTTTAAATACTCTACCTGGTGTTGATGTTGATCCCATTGAACCTGGTCTTCTGTGATACATTGAACCATGTCCCATTGGTCCTCTGTGTTGTCCATGTCTTTTGATAACACCTTGGAATCCTTTTCCTTTTGATGTTCCTTGAACGTCGATTTTTTCTCCTGCTTCAAAAACATCTGCTTTTAATTCGTCTCCAACTTTTACATTTTCAACTGAATCTAATCTAAATTCTCTTAAATGTTTTTTAGCTTCTAAACCAGCTTTTGAGAAATGTCCTTTTTCTGGTTTGTTTATATGTTTGTCTTTTACTTCGCCAAATCCTAATTGTATAGCATCATATCCATCAGTTTCTACTGTTTTAACTTGTGCTACTACACATGGTCCAGCTTCTATAACTGTTACTGGAATTACATTTCCTTTTTCATCAAAGATTTGTGTCATTCCAACTTTTCTTCCGATTAATCCTTTTTTCATTTTATTTCCTCCTATACGTTTGACCGCATAAGTTATCCGTAATTTGTTCATTTTGAACGGCTAACTTAACTATTGGCTGATACTTTGTATTTCATTTTTCCAAATGCTATATCAGCTTGGTTTCGTTTTGTAGTTTTAACTAATTTCTATAGTTTTTACTATTTTAAAATCTTATAATTTGATTTCGATATCAACACCTGCTGGTAATTCTAATTTCATTAGACTATCAACTGTTTTTTGTGTTGGGTAAAGAATATCAATAACTCTTTTATGTGTTCTCATTTCGAATTGTTCTCTTGAATCTTTATATTTGTGTGGAGAACGTAAAATTGTTACTATTTCTTTTTGTGTTGGTAATGGAATAGGACCTGAAACTTTTGCTCCTGTTTTTTTAGCTGTTTCTACTATCTTTTCAGCAGACTGATCTAAAATTACATGGTCATAAGCTTTTAATCTTATTCTTATTTTTTCACTTGTTACAACTGTTGTGTTTGCCATTGTAATTTTCCCTCCTTAAAATAAATTTTGTTTTTGGGTTTCCCCATAAAATAGCATATTTGCTATTCAAATTACCGTGGCAAGTAAAAACGCATTCTAGTGTTTTGAATATTCACTATATAAAAGCCCAAAATATGCATGATGATTCTGGGATAAGTGCATTTTTATATTAACTTACCGCCTGGTCTCTGCCATGACATGCTCCATTGAAGTTCCCTCCATCCTTACTTCCGTAGTGATGTAGCCACATTCAATTTCAACGCTTAATTCATGCTTATATATTATACAATGCTTTAGTCCGTATGTCAACCCGTTTTTTGACTTTTTTACATTTTTTTACCAAAAGTTCATTATAGTTTATTAAAAAATTTAAGATGATGTGGAAGGATATATCTTTGGGTATTCAACTAGTTTTGAATTTATAACCGCTTGATTGAAGTAAAAAATAGAAAATCTTAAATAAAAAATTGAGGGATGTTCACGGAAAAATTTATATATGTATATGTTTTTATAATTTTTTTCGGCTCGATACGTAACATAAGAATTTCTAAAATAAATTGATGGCGCCCTTCCACTTAGTCTTCACTGCGTTCGACGTGAACTCTTTCCATAAATTTATTTAAGAAATTCTAATATTACTCCAATCACATTCAAAAATTATAAAAACATATACATATATAAATTTTAGCCTGAGTGAAAGAGGCTCGATTTTTTATATTAGATTTTCTTTTTGAACGCAATGAACAGGTTATAAATTCAAAACTAGGTGAATACCCAAAGATATATCCTTCCACATCATCTTAAATTTTTTAATAAACTGCCACTAAATATAAATAAAAATTTTATAGCGTGTGAAAAAATGTTAATCCACACGCTATTAATTCAAAATTATATTATAATACAACATATTATAGAATAAATAATGCATTTTAGTATAACTGAATCAAAAATCTTAACATTTACACATTTTATTCCTGCATTATTTAATTTATCATATTGTTCTATCACTTTCTCAATTTGTTCATTATTTAAGATATTGCTTGTTTTCATGTATTCTTTTGCTAAAAATTTTGCTTTTATCATTGCATCATTTTCTAAATAACTTCTTATTATATAGTAAGTAAATCCTAAAATTAATAAAATAGATAAAAATATCATTTTTGTTTTTATTATTTTTGTTATTGCTAATATGCAAACTATTACAAATATTATATTATAAACATTTGCAAATATAAAATTTGTCCATAACAATCTTTTATCTTGTATTGAATGTAAACATTCATGTGCTATAGTTTGTATCCTTGTATAGCTATTTTTTAAGTTTCCAATAAATATTTTATTTCCTAATATAAAGTACATCGCGCTATTAGCATCTTTATCTTCTTCAATTTTTACATTAGTATTATTTAATTTTGATAATATTTCTTTGCATATTTCTATATTAGTTGGATATTTATTTGTTAACTCGTCAAGTTCTTTATTTTCGCCCAATTGTTTTATTTCTTTTATATTTATTTTAAATACTATTCTTATAAATATATATGTGATAATTAAAATTATAGATATAATTAAAAATTCAGAGTTCATTTGTTATTGTATCCTTTCTTTATTTATATATGATTAATAACTTTATTTACAAATTACATCTATACTTTAATATTATTCTAATCCATTATTTTTATTGTAATACGTCTTTTATTGCATCTCCAATTATTTTATTTACATCAGCAAGTAAAATATTAAATTTCATTTCTGTATCAAAAAATCTTTTAGCATCTTCATTTTCTATTAATTCAATATATAGATTTTGCATTTTTTTAGTTTTTTCTTCATCACTTTTTCCTGTTTGCATTGCTGATATTTGTGCATCATATCTAGCATCTTCAAATTCTTGTATTTTCTTTTTTAAATCTGGTTTTAAACTTAAAGTTTCTTTTGCCATTTTATAATTCACATATTCTTCTGATTCTTTTAATTCTGTAGCTAATCTATTTACTGTATCATAAACATTCATTTTAAATTCATCCTTTCATATTCACTCTATTAAAATTAATGTGGCATGATAATATTTTGAACTATCTTAGTGTTCTTATCATGCCATTATTTTTATAAATTATTTGTTGAATTGTCTATATTATTTACACCTGTTGTCTCTTCAATTCCTTCTATTTGAACATTTGCATTTTTTGGGCATATTTGTACCCATGTATTTCCATCATTAACTTTTATTTCGTTTCCTTCTAAGTCTTGATATTTCGTTTGTATATTTCTATCTTCTTTTATACATTTAATTTTGATTGCTTTTCCATTTGTTATATAATATCCATCAAATGTTCCTATATTTTTAAGCCCTTGTCTTCCTTTATTTTCATCATCATTTAATGTGTAGTTATCACAGAATGTTATTATTATATTCTTTGTAGTTATTGCATTACCTGTATCCCAATCTGTTTGAGCTTTTTTTCTTGCATATCTTTTATATACTTTGTTTGTGCTATCATATTCATATTTAACTGTTTGTAGGCTTGAATGTGGTATTGTTATTGTTGTTGCTGATTGCCCATCTTCTAGTTTAACATCATCTGTAGTATAATTTAAAACACTCTTTTTATTTGATGTTGTTTTATATCCTTTTGCTTTTGCTACTTTAAGTAATGCTTCTGTACTTGTTACTGCATTATGTGGTGCATATTTGTCTTTTACTCTCCAGAATGTTGATGAGCTTTCTGTAATTCCATTTATATTATTTATTGAATATTTGCTTATATCACTTTTTGCTTGTGGACTCCAACCAAAATGCGCATATATTGCATCATTTTCCATTGCATAATCTAAGAAATAGTGTCTAGAACTTCTTACTGGTCCTATTTTATCAACTGTTACTCCTTTAAATAATGCCATTAATCTAGTTTCTCCACCTTCAACAATTATTTCATAAACCATATATGCTTGATTTAAACCAGCTTGTGGCCATGCTCCATTATGGTTATCTATCATTACTGCAATTGGTCTACTATCTCCTTGAAAAATTTGTACTTTTTTTTCTTTTTTAATTTCTGCTGTTAATACATTTTCTTCTTGATTTCCATTTGATACTTCTTGTGTTTGATTTTTTCTATCTTTTGTAATTTTATATGCCATTACTCCTCCTGCTAATAAAATTAGAATTACTAAAATTGCTATTAATACTTTTGTACCTTTTCCATTCATTATAAAACATTCCTTATATAATATATTTAGGTTTTTTATGGATTTACCTATAAACCTTTACAATGTTTCATATTTTAATCTCTTGTAATCTTTAATTCATTCAATATTTTTTCTTCCTTTGGTCTCATTTTCTTTTTGTCTTCTTCTTCTATATGGTCATATCCCATTAGATGATAAAAACCATGTACTAGCATATAACTTAATTCTCTTTCAAAACTGTGTCCATATTCAATAGCTTGTTCTTTTACTTTTTCTATTGATATTATAAGATCTCCTAGCATATCTTCATATAAAAAGTCTTTGCTTGCAATTTTTTGTTCAAGTTCTTCTTTTTCAAACATAGGAAATGATAGTACATCTGTTGCCTTATCTATTTTTCTATATTTTTTATTGATTTTTCTTATTTCTTCTGGATTTGTAAATGTAACTGTTATTATTAGTTTAGAATCCATTAATCCTTCTTCTTCGAAACATTTTTCTAAGACTTTTTTTACTGTTTTTTCATATTCTGTATTTTCATCTATATTTAAATATGTAATTTCATACATTACGCACTCACCCTATTATCTTTATTTTTTATTACTCCTTTATATGTGCCATAAGATTTACATGTATTTTTTATTATTCTCATTGCATCATAATCTACTAATTTTCTTTTGTAATATGTTATCAATTTTGTATAATCCACTTTTTCGTTTCTTATTTTTTTCATATCATCTTTTATAAATAATACTTCTTTTTGTCTTACATATTCTACAAAGTCTGTATCTTTTAGCTTTTTAATTTTTTTATACTTGTCCCAAAATTTTTTATAAGTATCTCTTTGTTTCATATTTTCCCAATAAACTTTTGTTGATAAAATTCTGATATTATAATCTTCTATTAAATTCATCAAAGTATTAAATGCATTTTCTCTTTTGGCTGCCATTTTTGTATCTTGTACTAATGTTCTTGCATCTTTTAGTAATTTTTTATAACATTGTTCTGCAACAATTAATGGAATACTGTGTGTAAATATTTTTCTGCTCATTCCCATTAATATCATATTTTTTTCTATTACATCTTTTGTATCTAACTTTCCAACTGAATATGCTTCAAATTTATTATAATCTTCTATTATATCTTCAAAATTTTCTTTGCTTTCTATTTTCATTTTTAATGACAATATGTTTTCTACATATTCTTCTAATGTATATAGAATTTTAATATAAAGCCATTCTTTTGATGAATCATAAATATTTGTTGTATCTGCTAATTTTATTGAATAATTCTTTAAAATAGCTTTATATAATTCGTCCATTTTTTCTATATAAAATTTGTTGTATCTTTCTATAATTTTTTCTTTTGTACTTGCTTCTAAGCCTTCTTTGTCAAGTTCTATTAAGTATTTTTGTTTTCTGTATTTATAATCCATGTATTCTTTTTCTTTTAAACTTGTTATTTCATAGTATTTTGACAATGCTTCTTTTTCAAATTCTGATGCTGTATTGTTTTTAACTTTTTTATATATTGAATCCATTACGTATTTATCTAGTGTCTCAAGATAAAGTGTATATGCATTCTCATATTTTTTTTCTATTTCTTCATTATTATCTGTATTTTTTTTATAATTTTCAAATGCTTTTATCAAATTGTTTCTTTTGATTGAAATTATCATTCCATTAATTCCTATTTTTGTTGGAATTAACATCTTTGTTATAGTTTTTGTTATTTTATTAAAAAATGTTGTGTTAGTACCTGTTATCTTTAGACTTCTCTCTTCCATAAAAATCATCCTTTCGTTTGTTAATCAAAATACAATTTTCTCATTTGTGCCCATATTTTCAAGTACCTCATATGTAACATGAACATCTATACCATCTTCTTGTTCATATGTATTTATTATTTTATTTACAATTTTTTCTTTATCGGTAATTTCTTGTTCTAATTCTTTCTCTAATTCTTCTATCCCTAAGTTTTTTGCTTCTTCAATATTATAGTTTTTTACTTCTTCTATTATTTCATTATATGTAGTTTTTACGATAGAAATTGGTAAATAAAAATCAGAAAATAGCTTGATTTTTTTTTCTTCTGTAATTGTATCATAAATTTCAAATTTTGGAAGCTTTTTTGACAAATTTATTTCAAAATTATTTATTTTTATAGCATATTTGTTTTCTAAATTATCTGTTTTCCTTCTTTCCGTAGTATTGTAACATATCTTTTTACTCTTTTCATACCATACTTTTGCCTGAATTTCTCCTCTTGCATGAACATAACGAATTCCTGTGTACTTTCCTTCCATCCAGCCATTTATAAGAGTTGTTCCCTTATTTACTGTATCTCCAACTTTAACTGCTATAGTACCATTTTGTGCATTTATTTTCGTTATAATTCCTGGTTTTTCCGCAACAATGTTGCAATAATCTTCTTCATTTATAATATCTGGTTTTTCTGTTGCTTTTACTACTTTGACCACTACATTTGTTCCTTTAATCTCTATTCCCATCCATGATATGTCATTTCTTTTAGTTCTTATTTTATTTATAATTTCTTTAGTGTTTATTTTAGATTTTTTTACTCCTACTGTTAAACCAGCTTCTGCAATATCTTGGTAAATGCTATTTAAATCTAAATTATTTTCGTCTTGTTTTACTATTTGTATATTCCATACAAAGTTGGATGTAATTCCTAACATTATTATAATAAGTAATAAAAATCCAAAAAATAATTTTCTTTTTCTATACTTATTAAATAAAAAAGGAAGTCCTTTCTTTTTGTTGATTTTCATTTTACATTTTGTTTGTTTCACTATTTTTGATATTTCTTTTACATCATGAATTCCAACATTCAATTCTAATTTTACATTTTTATCTCTTTTTAGATTCCAAATTGTAATTTTATGATTTCTACATATATTAATAAATCTTTCTATATAATATCCTTCTATTGAAATTCTAACATATCCAATTAAATAATTTAATATTACTTTAAATAACATTTTCTGTCCTTCCTAAGAAAAAACACCTAATATTCCTTATTCTGTGTTTCTTTCTAAATCAAAACTTTCTATTTTACCTGTAACTTTTATATCATCATTTGTCATATTTTCTAATTTCAATTCATATCCATTTATGTTTATTATTCCAATGTTTGTGTTTATTCTAATAAAAAAATCTTCATATTCAAGAATTCCTTTGAAATTTTCTATTATCATTTCTTCAAAACCAGTTATTGTTATTTTTGGTATATTTGAGTATATTTCTTGTGGCATTTCTAAAAATTTATCTATTCTTGAAAGACTTCCTCTTTTTTTTCTCATAATTTTTATCCCTTTCTCTCATATTTATTATCTTTTGAATTCATCTAATGATTTAAATTCATATCCCATATTTTTTATTTCTTTTATTACATCTCCCAGAATATTTGTATTTGTTTTTGAATTTCCATGTAACAACATTATTTCTCCATTATGAACATTATCTATTATTTTCTTTTTTGCTGCTTGTTCATCAGGTTGTTTATTTTCATTCCAGTCTTCGTATGCAAATGACCACATTACAGTTTTGTAGCCCAATGAATTGATTTTATTTAAAGATTTTTCACTAAATTCGCCCATTGGTGGTCTTATGTATTTCATTTCATATCCAAACTGTTCATATATTGATTTGTGTAAATCCATTACTTCTGAGTTTATTTGCTCTTCTGTCAGTGTTGGCATACTTTTATGATTTACTGTATGATTTCCCACTATATGTCCATAATCTAGCATTTCTTTTACTAGTTCTGGTTGTGTGTTTAAATAATGTGCTGTTATAAAAAATGTTGCTTTTACGTTGTTTTCTTTAAGTGTTGATAAAATTTGCCTTGTATATCCAGCTTCATATCCTTCATCAAATGTTAGATATATGTACTTATCTTCTTTGTTTCCTATTGCAATTCCATTAAATTCTTCTAATATTTCTTTATTCTTTTTTCCTAAGTCTGGTTGCTCATGATTATCATTTCTTTTTATTCCCCATCCTATTTTTTGATTGTTTACAGTACTAGAAGTTGTTAAAGTCTCTTTATTATTGCTATTTTTTGAAATTATTGTTATTGTACAAATTAATAATATAAAGCATATTATTGATATTATTTGTTGTGTTTTATTATTAATTACTCGCATACCACTTTCATCCCTTTCTTTTTTACTAATGTTATATTTAACACTTAATTTATTTTAATGTAATATTTTCTTTTTTAATTTTATGTATTTGTTTTTATATTATTACTTTGTTTTTTGTACCTATAACAAAAAATCCCTTAATTAATAATTAAGTTTTTTATTTTTTGATGTTTTTTCATCTTTTAATATCAACTATATGACCTTTAAACATTATTAATATTAATCCTTTTACCAATTGGATAATTTTGTAAATTTTCTATTGACATGATAAATTTTTTAGATTATATTGTAATTACTTTTGGAAAATAAAGGAAATTTATATTTTTTTGTCGATACTTTATTTTTGTTATTTTTATGTTTTTAGGAGGAGGATATATGTTAAATTTCGTAATTTGTGATGATAACTTAAATATTTTAGATAAATTTTCGAAAATACTTGAGAATATTTTCATTAAATATGGATATGAAGCTAAGATTGGTCTTAGCACAAATGATGTTAATGAATTATTGGATTATGTTGATGATAACAAAACAGATGTATTGATTTTAGATATTAACTTAAAATCTAAAAAAAGTGGATTGGAGATTGCTTCCATAGTTAGAGAAAGAAATAAAAATACTTATATAATTTTTACAACTGCTCATTTAGAATATGCTATGTTAGCTTATAAATTTAAAACATTTGATTATATTGCAAAACCGGTCACTTCTGATAGGCTAGAAGAAACTATCGTCCGCTTATTTGAAGATATAAACGGTTCACCAAAAAAGTATATAAAAATTGATAATAAGAAGACAATTATAGATGCAAGTCAAATTTATTTTATTAAACGTGATGCTATGAAGTTAGTATTCCATACCAAAAGTCGTGATTATGAAATTTATAGTTCTTTTAATAAAATTCAAGATACATTACCTGAAGGTTTTATAAGAGCTCATAAATCTTTTATTGTTAATATTTCTAATATTGTAAATTTGGATCCTGTAGCTAATACACTTTATTTTGAGGATGGTTCTTTTTGTGATATCGGTCCTAAATATAAAAATGATTTACTTAAGGAGGTAAAAAATAATGGAATTTTTTAATATGATATGGAATGCGATTAGTACTCCGAATGAGAGGTTAATTGATATTTTTTTGATACTAGATACTTTTTTTATCGAAGCACCTTTGACATTTTGTATCATTACAAGTATTTTTAAAATAGATTATTCAAAAAAGCAGAAATATATTTATATTTTATTAGCTTCTATAATTTCTACGATAAGTATGTTTTTACTTGATAATCCTTATAATATAGCTTTTAATTATATTTTTAATTTTATTATTATATATTTAGTTTTTCGTATAAGTAAATTAAAAAATTTAATTGCAACAATTTTTCCAAGCATTATATTTAGTTTGTTAATAGCCTTATTTTTAAATCCATATTTAACTTTGTTAAATATTACATATGAACAAGTAAATGATATTCCTTTATATAGAATTCCTCTCGTATTATTTATTGATTTTATTGTTTTTATTTTTGTAACTATATTAAAATTTAAAAGTATAACAATCAAAGTTTTAAATAATTTTGATAAAAAAAGTAAAGCCATAATAACATTAAATTTTATATTTGGTTGTCTAAATATTATTATTCAGTCTATATTAACTATAAATTATATTGATATATTACCTATAGGTTTTACATTTTTTAACTTTATCTGTTTATTAACTTACTTTTGTTTAAGCTTTTATAGTTTGGCTAAAATTATGAAATTAGTTACAACTACTCAAAAGTTAGAAAGTGCTGAAGAATATAATAAAACATTACATATTTTACATGATAGTGTTAGAGGTTTTAAACATGATTTTGATAATATTGTTACAACAATTGGTGGTTATGTAAAAACAAATGATATGGTCGGTTTAAAGAAATATTATTCTCAACTTGAAGAAGATTGTCAAAAAGTAAATAATTTATATCTTTTAAATCCAGATATTATAAATAATCCTGGAATATATAATCTTCTTACAGCTAAATATAATGAAGCAATAGAAAAGAATATAAAAGTAAATATAACATTTTTATTAGATTTAAATAATTTGCATATGAAAATTTATGAATTTACTAGAATGTTAGGAATATTATTAGACAATGCAATTGAAGCTGCATCAGAATGTGATAAAAAAGTATTAAATATATCATTTAGAAATGACAGTAAAAATAATGTTAATATAATTCAAATAGAAAATACTTATTTAGATAAAAATGTTGATATTGATTATATTTTTAATAAAGGTATTACTGGTAAAGAAAATCATACTGGTCTTGGATTATGGGAAGTAAGAGAAATATTAAAGAAAAATAATAATATTAATTTACAAACAACAAAAACTGATGAATACTTTTCTCAACAATTAGAAATATATTATTAAAATATAAACTTAGATAGATATAAAATATTTATCTAAGTTTTTTATATTCGCAATATATCAAAAAAGAGCAGAAAACTGCTCTTTTTTGATTGGATTGTTTATAATAACATTAAAGTATATTGTATTTTAAATATATGTATTGTCGAACTACATATATTTAAACTTAAAAACATATTAATTAATCTTTTTTTATTAAGCTAGCTGGCATTTTAGGTTGATGTAATATAGCCCACATTGCACAAGCTGTGTTTGTTGATTTTGCATATTTTTCTGCTACTTTAGCTAATAATTTTAACATAAGAGTTCCTCCTTTGTTTATTTATATAACACAAAAATATAACCGGTATTTATTTTTGTATCAAACTAAATTATATATTTTCATAAACTTCATGACCATATTTATTATTTGTTAATTTATATGCTAGTCTAGTAATCATGCAAGTTTGTACAAAATAACCAAATATAATTATGTTTATAATTGCATTTGTACTAATTAGTCCTGCAATTATAAGTCCTAATGTTAGTGATATATAAGATAAATTTTTCTTTTGTTTTCTTATTTTTTCACTTAAGATTGGTACACTTTCAGTATCTGCTGGTGCATATTTTTTCACCATAATCATTCCAAATATCCATACAGATATTATTAAAATATATTTTGCAATACTATCTAATTGTACTGTTTTTGATAAAAATGCTACTCCACAATAAAATGTACATGTTGATATAATACATCCTATATGAGTTTTTAAATGAAATCCTCCAGAAAATCCTCTATATGGCATTAATATAACAAATGTTAACAGTGTTATTTTTAATACCCCTAATAGATATGCAACTCCTAGCATAATAAAAATTTTTGGAATCTCTCCTAATAGAATCTGTAATCCATAATTTATTACTTCTGCTCTTTCGTCATCTACCTCTGGCATTTTCTTTCTTATCTTATTTGTTAGTGATTGAGTGATTTTATCTATCATTTTCTCACCTCACTTTTTTCTTAAGCTGAAATGATTTTAACATGAATATTTTATATTTATTTCTTTGTTTTATAAAAAGCTATTTTTATTTTACGAAAATTCTTTTTTGGTGTTTTATAAAATATTTTTTATTTTTGTAAAATATATATTTTTTCTTTTATCAATAAAAATTATGCAAAAATAACCCATATATTTAAATATGAGTTATTTTTTTAATATGCTCCATGTTCCAATTTTTTCTGGTAAGTCTTTAAAAGTCATTTCTTCTTTGGTAATTGGATGCACTATTGTCAATTCATATGCCCATAATGCAATTTGCTTTCCTGTTCCTCTTGTTCCATATTTTTGGTCTCCAAAAATACTATGTCCAAAATTTGAAAGTTGTACTCTTATTTGATGATGTCTACCTGTATGTAAATTTATTTTTAATAAACTTAAATTTTTCACTTCATCATAAACAACAACTTCGTAATCCAATTTTGCAAGTTTAGCATTTTTTTTATTTTTATTTACTACTTTGCTCATGTTATTTCTTTCATCTTTATATAAATAATCTTCTAAGCTTCCATTTGTTTTTTCTATTTTTCCATCTACTACTGCTAAATACTTCTTTTTAAAAACTTTTTCTCTAACTTCATTGCTTAACCTACTAGCAGCTTTTGAAGTTTTAGCAAAAATCATAATTCCACCAACTGGTCTATCTAATCTATGTACTAATCCCAAATAAACATTTCCAGGTTTGTTATATTTTTCTTTAATGTACTGTTTTACTAATGTAAGCATATCTATATCACCTGTTTTATCTGATTGTGATGGAATATTTGGTGTTTTTTCTACTACTATTATATGGTTATCTTCAAATAATACTTTTAAATTTTGCATTTTATTCCTCTTTTCGACAAATTACAACATATTTAATGAGACAAATTCTCTACGTCCCCAATGTCTCGTTCCCAATGTTTCATTTTTCCCATCTTCCATAAATACCGCATGGTAATACTAATTTTGATTCTTCCATTGGTATTCCAATTTCTCCTGATTCTATTTTTCCTTTATGTTTTTTACCTACTGTTAGATTTAAAATATCTTCTAACACTTTGCTTGATATTCCTGTAGTATATGAGTTTATCAAGAAAAATAGTGGTTTTTCTGATAATACATTTGTACATAATTCTACTAGGTCATATATATTGTTTTCAAATTGCCAAATTTCTCCTTTTGCTCCTCTTCCATATGAAGGAGGATCCATTATTATTGCATCATATTTGTTTCCTCTTCTTATTTCACGATTTACAAACTTTACAACATCATCAATTATAAATCTTACAGGTCTATTTTGTAATCCTGATGCTTCTACGTTTTCTTTTGCCCATGTTGTCATTCCCTTTGAACTATCAACATGGCAAACGCTTGCCCCTGCTGATAAACATGCAACTGTTGCTCCTCCTGTATATGCAAATAAATTTAATACTTTTATTTCTTTTTTTTCTGATTTAATTTTATTTATCATCCAATCCCAATTAACTGCTTGTTCTGGAAATAATCCTGTGTGTTTAAATCCCATTGGTTTAATATTAAATGTTAAGTTTTTATATTTAATTTGCCATTGATTTGGCATCTTTTTATTAAATTCCCATGAACCTCCACCAGAGTTACTCCTATGATATGTAGCATTTATATCTTTCCATTTTTTAGGAAAACTTTTTTCTTTCCATATAATTTGTGGATCTGGTCTTGATAATATTACATTTCCCCATTTTTCTAGTTTCTGTCCATCTGCCATGTCTAATATTTTATAATCATTCCATTCATTTGCTAATTTCATCTTTTCTTAAATAGCTATTCCTTGCTATTATCCTCCTTTTTTTAGAATAGCTTAATTGTAACATATTTTATTGACTTTTTAAAGTAGTTTATGAAAAAGAGTTTCTAATATAGAATTTATTTGTAATAGTTTAAAACTAACCATAACATTTATTTATAAAAAAGAATTCTCTAATATTTTCATAAATGAATATATTAAATAAAAATTTATACTTGATAAAACTAAAAACATTCCTATTGCTAAACTAATAAATTTATGTTTTGCAATTTTTCTTTCTATTTTTTGTAATATTGTATCTTTTGGCATTTCTAACCTGTCCAATTTTTCGTTATACCTTATTTGAAAAATATTTTCCATACAAATCCCCCCATTTTATAATATGTATATTCAAATTTTTTTTAATTATTCCATAAAATTAAATTCTAATTATATACGATTAAATCCTTAAATTATTATATTGAAATAGTAATTGTATTTTGATAGAATTGAACCGTTTAAGGTATTTTAGGACGGAGACGGAATAGGACCAATGACAAAATGTATAAGGGAGGATTTTGACAATGTCAAAAGAAAAAATCAATGTCGGTAAAGAACCGGTATATGATGCAAGAAAATTAGGTTACGGCAAAATGGGCGTTCTTGGTTTTCAGCATATGTTTGCCATGTTTGGGGCAACAGTAACAGTACCACTTTTAACAGGACTTAATGTTCAAACAA
>ERZ772876.356-NODE-356-length-64138-cov-8.330212_pt1 | contig 64138 bp, 60 predicted proteins | sample MGYA00580584_ERZ772876 | MGnify/ENA primary metagenome ERZ772876 (study PRJEB29015, sample SAMEA2737728) | human gut metagenome | biome: human gut; feature: human-associated habitat; material: faeces | place: China | collected 2012 ... | reverse complement strand
AGAGTGTCCTTATAGGATCTGAGTATCCTGTAATGGACACTCTGCTTTTTTATGTGAAGAATGGTGAAAAGCTGGAGCTGTCGATCATCATCCGTTCCCGCACACACAGCAGCTTGACCTTGTGCTCGGTCAGCAGGTCGATGTATTGCTTTGTCATGCCCCAATCCCGCCCCAAGCGGTCAAGGCTGTTTACCAGCACTACATCCACCTTTCCGGCAAGAACGGCCTCCGTCAGCTCTTGCAGAGCCGGACGGTCAAGGGTCAATCCAGAGCCATGCTCGGCGGCAACACCAACGATGGTGTACCCGGCCTGTTCCGCATAACGGCGAAGTTTGGCGGCCTGCTGTTCCAAGGAAAAGCTATCGTCGTGAGCGACCCGGCAATAAAAATAGGCTTTCATCGTGTCGTACCTCCTTATACTGCAACCTGTTCCGGGGCGTAGCTGAGTGCTACGCCTTTTCTCGTTTCCATGATAATGTCGGCCTCCGGGATCTTCCGGCGATCCGGCACATCGAAAGCGCCGATGCAGTTGTAGTAGATCACGACACGCTGATTGGTAACGCCGTCCTGCTTTTCAGCGTGGTACACCTCAATGTGGTCGATCAGCTCTGCGACCATACGCTTTGTAATGGTGGTCGCGTCTGTGTACCGCCGCACCGTTTCAAGAAAATCGTCAATGTCCATGCGCTTGCTCTCGTCCTTTTTCAGTTCCAGCCGCCACCAGCTCGGCGCAGGCCACCGGTACCAGCGCATAATACTCCCCCCGCAGCGTCAAAAAAATCGTGAAAAACTCCATGCAGGCTCCTTTTATTCCCCGATGTCAGTCATCTCTCCACATGAAAACACGCCCCAATGTGGCGGAGCGTTGGATGGTCAGTGTGGAAAAAATTTCATCTGTGGAACGTCGGGCCGATGCTCCGTGCAGCTCAGGCCAAACCGGAGCGAGGCGACAAAAAAAGAGCGTTCCCTGCGGAACGCTCTTTTCCATATGAAGAATTACTTACTTCAGCTCGACCTTGCCGCCGACTTCCTCGACCTGCTTCTTCAGAGCCTCGGCATCCTCCTTGGACAGACCCTCCTTCATGGTGGTGGGAGCGCCCTCGACGGCAGCCTTGGCCTCGGCCAGACCCAGACCCATGACCTCACGGATGACCTTGATAACCTTGATCTTCTGAGCGGCATCGAAGCCAGTCAGAACGACGTCGAAGTCGGTCTTCTCCTCAGCAGCGGGAGCAGCAGCACCAGCAGCAGGAGCAGCCATGGCAGCGGCGGAAACGCCGAACTCCTCCTCCAGAGCGTGAACCAGCTCGCTGAGCTCCAGAACGGTCAGGCCCTTGATTTCTTCGATCATAGCAGTAACTTTCTCGGACATTTTGATAAGCCTCCTAATTGTAAGATGTTTTTTAGATAGGGGTCGAGACGAAACGTCTCATTACTCGGCAGCGGCTTCCTCAGCGGGAGCGCCCTGCTTCTCTGCAATTTGCTTCAGCACGCAGGCCAGAGCGGAAATGGGAGCCAGCATGGTACCCAGAACCTGAGCCTGCAGCACGGGCAGAGCGGGGATGGCAGCCAGAGCATTGACGGTCTCCAGGGAGACGACCTTGCCGTCCATGAAGCCGCCCTTGATCTCGAACTTGCCGTTGAGTTTCTTTGCGAACTCTGCGATCACACGGGCCGGAGCGACGGGGTCATCCATGCACACGGCCAGAGACGTGGCGCCGTTGAGCTGATCGTCCAGCTCGTTCAGGCCCACATTGTTGAAAGCAAAGCGCAGCAGGGTGTTCTTGACGACAGCGTAGTCAATGTTGTTCTCACGGCACTGGGTACGCAGAGTGGTATCCTCTGCCACCGTGATGCCCTTGTAATCAACGATGACACCGGCAGCTGCGTTCTGCAGCTTCTCGGTCAGCGCCGCCACGACGGCCTGCTTCTCAGACAGAACTTTTGCGTTGGGCATTCTTTGATTTCACCTCCGGAAAAATTGTCGGTGCGTTCAAAAAAAGGAAACCGTCCCTGTATCCAAGGACACAAGGACGGTGTAAGCAATCAAAATCGATTTGCCATCCTCGGCAGGACTTACGGCTTGCGCCACCTGCTGTCTTTGGAACGCATCAAATATTATACCAGCGGCCGGGCGCTTTGTCAAGCACCCTACCGAAGATATTGAAGCGTTTCGGGTCGAATCGGCCCGGTGCAGCGTCAGATCTGCTTGTTGGCGTTCATCTTCACGCCGGGGCCCATGGTGGCGGCAGCCACGCAGGACTTGATATACTGGCCCTTGGCAGCGGCGGGCTTGGCCTTGATGATGGCGCCGATGAGAGCAGAATAGTTCTCATACAGCTTGTCAGCGCCGAAGGACACCTTGCCGATGGGGCAGTGGATGATGTTGGTCTTGTCCAGACGATACTCCACCTTACCGGCCTTGACCTCCTTCACGGCCTTGGCCACGTCGGGAGTGACGGTGCCGGCCTTGGGGGAGGGCATCAGGCCCTTGGGGCCCAGCAGCTTACCCAGACGGCCCACAACACCCATCATGTCGGGGGAAGCGACCACCACGTCGAAGTCGAACCAGTTCTCCTTCTGGATCTTCTCCACCATGTCCATATCGCCCACGAAATCGGCGCCGGCCTCACGGGCAGCGTCGGCCTTGTCGCCCTTGGCGAACACCAGCACACGGGCGGTCTTGCCGGTACCGTTGGGCAGCACGATGGCGCCACGGACCTGCTGATCGGCGTGACGGGAGTCAACGCCCAGCTTCACGTGCAGCTCGACGGTCTCGTCGAACTTGGCGGAAGCGGTCTTGCATACCAGCTCCAGACCCTCCTTGGGATCGTACAGGGTCCCACGGTCGATCTGCTTTGCACTGTCTTTATACTTCTTACCTCTAAACATCTCTTACACCCTCCTTATTCGCCCACGACGACGCCCATAGAACGGGCGGTGCCGGCGATCATGCTCATGGCAGCTTCCAGAGAAGCAGCGTTCAGATCACGCATCTTCAGCTCAGCGATCTTCTGAATGGAGGCCTTGGAGATGGTGGCCACCTTGGTCTTGTTAGGCACACCGGAGCCGGACTCGATGTTGCACTCCTTCTTGATCAGCACCGCAGCCGGGGGGGTCTTGGTGATGAAGGTGAAAGAGCGATCGGCGTACACGGTGATGACCACGGGGATGATGAGACCCATGTCATTCTTGGTGCGCTCGTTGAACTCCTTGGTGAAAGCGGCGATGTTCACGCCGTGCTGACCCAGAGCGGGGCCAACGGGGGGTGCGGGGGTTGCCTTGCCTGCAGGGATCTGCAGTTTTACATAACCAACGACTTTCTGTGCCATAAAGAGGCACCTCCTTCATAAAAATGTGGTAGCAGCCGGTCAAATACCGGACCTGCTCTTGGCGAGACGCACAGCGTCTCTCCCACTTGCGCCGGAGGGGATGCTCCGGCCTGTGTGCGTCCGACGCACTCAGGGCTGGACGACCTCGACCTGATCGAGCTCCAGCTCTACGGGAGTCTCTCTCCCGAACATGGAGACCACCACACGGACCTTGTTCTTGTCGGCGTCGATCTCCTCCACGGTACCCATGAAGCTGGCCAGAGGGCCGTCCGTGATCTTCACGGTATCGCCCACGTTGTACAGCACCACGATCTCGTGCTTTTCCACACCCAGTGCAGCGACCTCCTCCTCCGTCAGGGGGATGGCCTTGTTGGCCTCTCCTACGAAGCCGGTGACGCCACGGATGTTGCGGATCAGATGCCAGGTGTCATCTGTCAAGATCATCTTAATGAGGACGTAACCGGGGAACACCTTGCGCTCCACTTCCTTCATGACACCCGACTCAGTGACCTCGGTGACGGTCTCCATAGGGATCTCCATCTTCAGGACCATGTCGGACATATTGCGGTTCACCACGGACTTTTCAATGGCCGCCTTCACCGCATTTTCATAGCCGGAATAGGTGTGGATGACATACCATTTTGCGTTATCAGCCATGCTCCGCTCCTTAGTGCGTAAACAGGCCGATCAGCGTCTTGACAGCCAGCACAGCCACGCCGTCAAAGATCCAGATGCAGGCGCCCACACCCAGAGAGCACAGCAGCACAGTGCCGGTGTTCTTGGCCGTGGTCTTGGCGCTGGGCCATACCACCTTCATCAGTTCGCTTCTCATTTCACGGAACCACTTGCCGTGATCCTTCTTGACTTTCTTTTCCTCTGCCATCGCTGTTTCTCCTTCCAATTACTTGGTTTCGGTATGGACCGTATGCTTTCTGCAGAAGGGGCAATACTTGTTCATTTCAAGACGGTCAGGGTTGTTCTTCTTGTTCTTCATCGTGTTGTAGTTTCTCTGCTTGCACTCATTGCATCTCAAAGTGATCTTCACTCGCATCTAACGGCACCTCCTTATTAGATTGACGGCTCCGGCCCCGCCGGACCGCCGCTTGCCTCCCTGAAGGGCGCAGCCTCTTTTCTGCGTCAGAAGCGAAAAAACGCATGAAAAGAAAGCCCATGTCCACAGGTAAGGACTATTCTAACACAGGCAAGTCCCTCCGTCAAGGCGTTTTTTCACGAAAAGGAGAAGATTTTTCATGAAAACGGCGCTTTTCTCCCCCCCTTCTCCGTTTTTTCTCTGCCACCGGTTGCGCCGGAGGGAAAAGTTGTGTATGATAGAGAAAAATTCACCCTGCGAGGTATGTGAGAATGAAGATCATGGCCATTGATTACGGCGACGCCCACACCGGCATCGCCATCTCCGACGCCACCGGCACGCTGGCGGGCTTCACCACCGTCATCGACAGCCGCAAGGCGGAGGTGGTGGTGCAGGAGATCCTCCGTCTGATCCCGGTGCACGGGGTCACGGAGCTGGTACTGGGCTATCCCAAGAACATGGACGGCACCGTGGGTCCCCGTGCTGAGAAGGCTGCTGCCTTCGCCGAGACGCTGCGGCAGGCGGCAGACCTCCCCGTGACCCTGTGGGACGAGCGGCGCACCACGGTGGATGCCCACAACATCCTATTTAACAATGGAAAGAACGCCAAACAGCGCAAAAAGGTGGTGGACGCCGTGGCGGCGTCCCTGATGCTGGAGGGCTATCTCACCCGCAAGCGGCTGGAGGCGCAGCGCCATGAGTGAGGTCTGCATCATCGGCGGCGGGGCCTCCGGCCTGATGGCGGCGCTGACGGCTCTCTCCGACCCCCGGAACCGGGTGACGCTGCTGGAGCGGCAGGGCCGGGTAGGCCGCAAGCTGCTGTCCACCGGCAACGGCCGGTGCAACCTCTCCAACCGCCATGCCTCCCCGGCCCACTACCACGGAGCCGACCCGGACTTCTGCCGCCCTGCGCTGGAGGCCTTCCCGGTGGCGGAAACGCTGCGCTTTTTCCACCAGTTGGGCCTTGTCACGGTGGAGGAGCCCGACGGCAAGCTGTATCCCCGCTCCAACACCGCCAATTCCGTGCTGGATGTGCTGCGTCTGGCGCTGGAAGGACAGCCGGATCGGCTGACCCTGCGGACCGGCGACCCCGTCACCTCCCTGAAGTGCCGGGGGCAGGGCTTTGCCGTGACGCTGGAGAGCGGTGAGGTCCTCCGGGGCATGGACTGCGTCATTCTGGCCGCAGGCGGCGCCGCCGGCAGCAAGGTGGGCGGCGTGCTGGACGGCTATCGGCTGGCCAAGGGGCTGGGCCACCACCGCACGGCTCTGATCCCGGCGCTGGTGCAGCTCAAGACCGATCCCACCTATCCCCGCTCCCTGAAGGGCGTGAAAACCACCGCCCGCATTACTCTGCGGCGGGGCCGGGAGGTGCTGGCGGAGAACCACGGAGAAATTCTCTTCACCGAGTACGGCGTCAGCGGCCCCGCCATCTTCGAGATCTCCCGCTATGCCATTGGTGAGGGTGTGACCCTGTCGCTGGATCTGTGGCCGGAGCAGTCGGAAGCGGACACCGCCGCATGGCTCCGCCGCCGGCAGGAACTGGCACTCCGCAATCGGGAGCTCACCTGCGGGCAGGCCTTCACCGGCGCCCTCCACAGCCGCCTGAGCCAGATGGCGGCCAAGTACGCCGGGCTCTCCCCCTCCCTCCCCCTGGCAGACGCCCCGGAGGAGGCACTGGCGGCGCTGGCCCGCAGCTGCAAGCATTTTGAACTGCCCGTCACCGGCACCTGCGGCTTCGATCAGGCACAGGTCACCGCCGGAGGGCTCCGCACCGACGAGTTCGATCCCCGCACCCTCCAAAGCCGTCTGGTCCCCGGCCTGTACGCCTGCGGCGAGGTGCTGGATGTGGACGGCGACTGCGGCGGCTACAATCTGCAATGGGCATGGTCCAGCGGCCATCTGGCCGGGCAACTTCGATAAAAACAGCAGGATATTGCGTATTTTACGCAATATCCTGCTGTTTTTACGGCATTTCTCTGGCTTCCTTCTTGGTCTCCATGGGGTATACCGTCAGCTGATCGCCGCCGGCCGCCATGGCCAGCAGCACCTCCTCCGGGCCGTGATATCCCTTCTCCCGCAGCTTCCGCTCCAGCCACACGCCGTCCCTTCCCGCCTTCCGCAGATTCTCCGGCAGCACCCGGCCATCCTGCACCACCGGGGTCTGGAGCAGCTCCTGCCGGGGCTGCATGGACAGGTCCGCCGGTGTCACCGGCCGTTGCATGGCCGCCGGCAGGAACGTCACCGTGCCGTTGTGCTCTAAAATGGCGGTCTGGATCTGGTCGAGGTCAAAATACCCCGATACCCGGCAGTACATGAGAAATTCGTTGAGATCCATCCGGGCTCGCCGCAGGTTTTTCCGGTAGATGACGCCGCTGTCCATAAGGATCAGCGGCTTACCGGTGATGAACCGCCGCACCCGGATGGATCTGTTGGTCAGCAGGGCGATGCCCCACGCCGTCAGCCCGTACACCACCATGGCCCAAAGAGGTCGCAGGGGCGATTCCAGCTCCGAGGCCATTTCGGCGGCGATGGAGCCGATGGTAATGCCCATCACATAGTCAAACAGGTTCATCTGGGACACCTGCTTGTTGCCGGAGAGCTTGGTCAGCAGAAACAGGGCCGCCAGAGACCCCAGCGCCGTCAGGGTGATCTGTCCCCCCTGCTGCAGGATATCCTCCATAAAAAACACGCCTCCCGAAGCACTGATTTTCTCTCAGTATGCCCCGGCAGGCGTATTCTTATGTACCTTTACTCGTGGGTTCGGACGTTGATGAACTCCGCCCGCAGCTTGGAGTAGAGGATGGTCTGGCTGCTGTACAGCCCACAGTAGCCGGAGATCAGATAGCTGATGGAGCAGGCCATGGCGAAATACAGCAGATCGCCGGAGCCGAACAGCTCCACACTGAGGATGATGGAGGCCAGCGGGCAGTTCACCGCCCCGCAGAACACCGACACCAGCCCCATAGCGGCCCCGAAGCCCGCCGGAAGGCCCAGCCAGCCCGCCGCCACGCAGCCGAAGGCGGCTCCCACGAAGAAGGAGGGTACCACCTCGCCGCCCTTGAAGCCGCACCCGATGGTGATGGCGGTGAAGAGCAGCTTCCACACCCATGCCCACGGATCCGCCTGTCCGGCGATGGCCCGACCGATGACCTCCATGCCTGCGCCGTTGTAGTCTCCATTGGTAAGCAGCGTCAAGCCGATGAGCACCGCCGCTCCCACCGCCACCCGCAGGTAGGGGTTTTTCAGCGTCCGCTTCAGCAGACGCTCCACTCCGTGGAGCCCCCGGCAGAACAGGATGCTGACCACGGCGCACAGCAGCGCCAGCACCATCACCAGCAGCATGGTCCGCACCTCCAGCCCCGGAACCGTCACCGTGAACCGGGTGGGCGGCACCCCCATGAGCACCGACACCAGATAGCCCGTCAAGGCCGCCGTCAGGCACGGCACCAGTCCGGCATAGTACAGAACGCCCACGCTGATGACCTCCAGCGCAAACACCGTGGCCGTCAGGGGTGTGCCGAACAGGGCGGCGAACACGCCGCTCATGCCGCACAGGGTAGCCAGCGGCAGATCCTTCTCCCCCAGACGCAGCAGCCGCCCCGCCTGATAACCGATGCCGCCGCCGATCTGCAGGGCAGCGCCCTCACGGCCGGCGCTGCCGCCGCACAGGTGGGTGATGACCGTGGACACGAAGATCACCGGCACCAGCAGCCCCGGCACCTGTTCCCCGAAGTGGACGGAGGCGATGACGTCGTTGGTACCCTTTCCCTCCGTTTTGGTGAGCCGATACAGCCCCACGATGGCAAGGCCCCCCACCGGCATCAGGTACAGCACCCACGAATGGGCCAGACGCACCTGTGTGGCGGTGTCCACGCCGATGTGGAACAGGGAGCCAATGATCCCGCCCACCAGTCCGATGACACCGCCCAACACCATCCATTTCAGCAGCGTCACCGCATATTGTCCGATGTGGGCCACCCGCTCCTTCAGCCGTTCCATGTCCCGTCCCTCCGCTTTTTTACAGTATCTTTATATCCTGTCTGTTATATCATTTCCTGCGGCGCCTGTCAATCGCCGCCGCTGCCGCCCTACGAAATTTTTGTCAAGCTGAAAATCTTTCAGCCCATCTCACATTTTTTATTTTTCCCTGTTGATTCTCACGACGGGATGCACTATAATATGGGTAACTGGCAAAAACAAGGAAAACAACGCTTGAATGGAAAAAGGAGGAACCACAAGATGAAATACGGTCGTACATTCAATTTCTCCGCCGGTCCCGCTATGATGCCGGAGCCCGTGCTGGAGGAGATCCGGGACGAGATGATGAACTACCGCGGCAGCGGTATGTGCGTCATGGAGATGAGCCACCGCTCCAAGGTGTTCCAGCAGATCGCCGACGAGGCCGAGGCCGACCTGCGCAAGCTGATGCACATCCCCGACAACTACAAGGTCCTGTTCATTCAGGGCGGCGCTACGCTGCAGTTCGCGGCTGTGCCTTGGAATCTGATGAAGAACGGCAAGGCCGTCTACGTCGAGACCGGCGCATGGTCCAAGAAGGCCATTGCCGAGGCCAAGAAGTTCGGCGAGGTGGACGTCATCGCCTCCTCCAAGGATAAGAACTTCTCCTATATCCCCGATTGCAGCGATCTGGACATCCCCGACGACTGCGACTATGTCTACATCTGCGAAAACGAGACCATCAACGGCACCACCTGGAACAAGCTGCCCAACACCAAGGGCCATGTGCTGGTGTCCGACCAGTCCTCCATGTTCCTCTCCCGCCCCTGCAACGTCTCCGACTACGGCCTGATCTGGGCCGGTGTGCAGAAGAACGTGGGCCCCGCCGGCATGGCCGTGGTCATCATCCGTGAGGATCTGATCCGTGACGATCTGGACCCCAAGACCCCCATCTACCTGATGTACAAGACCCATGCCGACAACGGCTCCATGTACAACACCCCCAACTGCTGGGCCATCTACTGCTGCGGCAAGGTATTCAAGTACCTGCTGAACATGGGCGGTCTGGAGGAGATGGAGAAGCGCAACATCGAAAAGGCCAAGGTGCTGTATGACTTCCTGGATTCCTCCAAGCTCTTCAAGGGCGCCGTGGTGCCTCAGGATCGCAGCCTCATGAACGTCCCCTTCGTCACCGGCGACAAGGATCTGGATGCCGCTGTGGTGGCCGCCTCCAAGGAGGCCGGCTTCGACAACCTGAAGGGCCACAAGTCTGTGGGCGGTCTCCGGGCCTCCATCTATAACGCCATGCCCAAGGAGGGTGTGGAGGCTCTGGTGGAGTTCCTCACCAAGTTCGAGGCTGAGCATCAGGCGTAACGTCTGTCTCTCGGGACGCAGGTCCGGAAAACCGGACAAATCGCCACATTCCGACAATAAAACGTATCATCGAAGGAGAATATTACTATGCGTATTCTTATTACAGACGGTATGGACAAGGCCGCCATGGCGCAGCTGCGTGAGCTGGGCCACGAGGTGGTGGAGCAGTTCTATGAGCCGGATCAGCTGGGCGCCGCCCTGCGGGACTTTGACGCCGTGGTGGTCCGCTCCAAGACCAAGGTCCGTGCCAATCATATCGACGAGGCCAAGGGCGGCAAGCTGAAGCTCATCATCCGCGGCGGCGTGGGCGTGGACAACATCGACGTCAAGTACGCCGAGGAGAACGGCATTGCCGTCCGCAACACCCCCGGTGCTTCCTCCCAGTCCGTGGCGGAGCTGGCCATGGGCCATATGTTCGCCTGCACCCGCTATATCTCCATCGCCGGTCATACCATGCGTGAGGGCAAGTGGGAGAAGAAGGCCTACGGCAAGGGCATCGAGCTGCAGGGCAAGGCTCTGGGCATCATCGGCTTCGGCCGCATCGGCCAGCATCTGGGCGTCATGGCCAAGGCCATCGGCATGAACGTCGTCGCTTACAGCACCACCCGCCGTCCGGAGGTGGAGGCCAAATTCGGCATCCCCTATGTGACGCTGGAGGAGCTGCTGGCTCAGTCTGACTTCATCTCTCTCCACGCTCCCGCTGCACCCGGCGCTCCCCTCATCAACGCCGATACCATCGCCAAGATGAAGGACGGCGTGGTCATCATCAACACCTCCCGTGGTGCCAACGTGGACGAGGACGCCCTGCTGGCCGCTCTGGAGTCCGGCAAGGTTCGGGCCGCCGGTCTGGACGTCTACGCCGACGAGCCCACTGCCAACGCCGCTCTGTACAGCCATCCCATGGTGTCCTGCACGCCCCACATCGGCGCTGCCACCGTGGAGGCTCAGAAGCGCATCGGCACCGAGATCGTGGATATCATCCGCAGCTTCTGATCTCCCTATTATGCAAGAAAAGAAGGGGTACGGCAGAGCCATACCCCTTCTTTTTCACCGCCTCGCAAGAATGCAGCCTGTGAGCACCGCTCACAGGCTGCATTTTCGTTTCTCTACTTACGGTCGTTTCCACCAGCTGCCGCCGCCTCTAACGCCGCCGGAGTCCCCAACGCCGCCGGAGTCCTCAGCGCCGCCGGTATCCGGCGTGGTGGGATCTGTCGGATCCGTGGGGGTCGTCGGTTTGGTGGGGGTTGTCGGTTTGGTGGGGTCGGTAGGTGTCACCGGTGTGATGGCCTTCTGGTGCGCCGGGCAGATATCATCCTTGGGATCGTTGGGCGTAGCGGAGCCGTCCAGCACCTTCAACAGGTACTCATGGTCCCTGGCCTTGATATCGTTGAACAGCGCCCGGTTCCAGTCCAGCACCGCCACCTGCTTCACCTTGTCCTTGGGGCAGTACTGGGTGGCAATATGCTTCCCCTCGGTGCAATAATCCACCATCTTGTGAACGTTACAGGTCGCCGTGGGAGCCGTATCCGCCGCCACCGTCACGGTGCGGACACGGTTGCCCCGCAGGTCCTTGGTGCAGGCATCCGTGGCCAGCAGGCCGCTGTCGGAGCACACCGTCACCTGCGTCAGGCCGGTGCAGCTGTCGAAGGCCTTGTCCTCCAGATCACCATGGATCTCCCGCATCACCTGCTTCCACAGCTGCGCCGAGCCGTTGCCCATACCGTAGGACAGCTCATCGTTGGACTCATAGCCCGTCCATACCGCAGCGCAGTAGTAGGGGCTGAAGCCCACGAAATAACGGTCCCGGTTGTCATCCGTGGTACCGGTCTTACCGGCGATGGTCATGCCGGAGAAATATGCCTCCGTACCGGTACCGCTGGTGATAACGCTCTCCAGTATATCCCGCAGCAGATAGGCGGTAGTCTCCTTCATGGCGCTGTGGGCGGAGGTCTCGTTCTCCATGACGACATTCCCCTCGGAGTCCTCCACCCGCAGCCATGTCCGGGGCTTGGTGTATACGCCGTCGTTGGCGATGGCGGCATAGGCCGCAGCCATCTCCTCCGTGGTGACACCCACATCGTAACCGCCCAGGCCCATGTTACCGGACTGCTGGCTGTCCCGCTGGGTCAGGGTGGTGAAGCCCAGCTTCTCCACCATATAATTATAGGAGGCCGCCGAGCCGTAGCTCTCATTGACCCGCACGGCGCAGGTATTCAGAGACTCCACCAGCGCCGTCCATACGGTGGTCAGGCCGTAGAAACCGGAATGGGAGTTCTTGGGCCATGCGCCGTAGCCACTCAAATCCCGGACAGGATAGTCGTCGATGGCGGAGGCAGCGGTGATGGTACCGTCATCCAGCGCCGGGGCATAGTCGGAGATGGGCTTGGTAGCAGAACCGCACTGCCGGGGCTCCGTGGCCCAGTTCCAGCCACGGTCCACCGTCTTGGCGCCCAGACCGCCCACCATAGCCACCACGTTGCCGGTGGAATTGTCCACCAGCGTGATAGCCGCCTGCAAGGGCTTGCCGTAGTCATCAGTATACTCCACCAGATCGCTGTTTTCAAAAACGCTCTCCGCAATGGACTGGAGCTTGCTGTCCTGCAGCGTATAGATCTTATAGCCGCTGCTGTAAATCTTGCTGACGGCCTTCTCCTGTGCCGTACGGACGTTGCCGTTCTCGTCGGGTGCATCGTCCTCCAGCCCCAGCTTCTCCACCAGCGCCGCCGCCACATCGGAGATGACCTGATCCGTATAATAGGAGTTGTTGGCGGTGGACTGCACGGTGGGCTTCTCCGGGGTCTCCTGATCCTCCGTAGGCTCGGTGAAATTGCCGAGATTCGTATACCCGTCGCTGAACTGGACCTCCTCCGCCACGGCGGCATCGTAGGTGGCCTGATCGATCTTCTCCTGACCGAGCATCTCGTCCAGGATGGTCAGCTGCCGCTCCCGGTTGTTCTCACGGGCCCAGTCGCTGAGCAGAGGATCATACATGGAGGGATTGTTGGTGATGCCGATGAGACAGGCACACTCCGCCAGCGTCAGGTCCTTCACATCCTTGTGGAAGTACATCCGGGCAGCCGTCTGCACGCCGTAGCACTGCTCTCCCAGATAGATGGTGTTGAGATACATCTCCAGGATCTGGGACTTGGAGTAATCCTTCTCCAGCGCCAGCGCCCGGTAGATCTCCGTGATCTTCCGCTTCACCGTCACCTGATTGTCGCCGGTGACGTTTTTCAGCAGCTGCTGGGTGATGGTGGAGCCGCCCTGTGTGCCGCTGCCGGTCAGGGTCCTGGTGATGGCCCGCAGGGTCCCCCTCCAGTCCACCCCGTGGTGGGTCTCGAAGCGCTTGTCCTCGATGGCGATGGTGGCCTCCTGCAAATACTTGGGGATGTCCCCGATATCCACCCAGATGCGGTTTTCATCGCTGAACAGCGTCTGATACATCTCCCATGTCTCGCCGTCCGTCCCCAGACGGTACAGCTCCGTGGATACCTTCCGGTCATATTCGGACATATCCACCTCTACGTGGCCCTTCAGGGACTTATTGATGTAGGTCATGAAGATCCCCACAAAAATGGCCATGGTCAGCACGCCCACCAGCACGATGGTGCCGATGACGCCCCAGACCCTCTTGGCCCGTCCCTTCCCTCGGTTTTTCCTCTGATGGGCGCTCTGCTCTGCCTTATCACGGTCGTTGGAGTGTTCTTTCATGGACAGCGCACCTCACTTTCTGTTTCGTTGTTCCGGCCGCCGGGCGGCCTCAGGCTTTTTATACGGCTTCTCCCTGCCGCCCTGCTCCGGAAGGTCCCGGCTGCGGCAAAAAGCACATATTAAACCAATATAAGAGTTATTTTACCACACCTGTCAACCGATAAAAATACCTTTTTGCGTAAAAAATGCAATCACCGTATCCTTTGACCCGGCACATAGGTTCCGTTTTGTGCTGCTTTTCCAATTTTTGTGCGGAAATCGGCAGCGCCGCCCTCTTGCAATTTCTGTGGAAATCCGTTATAGTAGGGGGACATCAACCTATGCAGGAGGTATTTTCTCATGAGCGATGAGTTTGGCCCCAGCTTTATCACCCTCACTGACGAGGACGGCAACGATATCGAGCTGGAGTATGTGGACGCACTGGAGCACGAGGGGCAGACCTATATGGCCTTCTTCCCCGCCGTGGAGGACGAGGCGGACGAGGAATCCGAGGACTATGGTCTGGTGATCCTGAAATCCGTCATGGAAAACGGCGAGGAGCTGCTCAGCACGCTGGATGACGAAGCGGAGCTGGAGAAGATCTATGATCTGTTCATGGAACAGCTGCTGGCCGACGAGGAATAAAATTCCTGACCATTTCTGCAAAACCCCCTTTTATTTTCCCACCGGGTCTGTTATAATAGGGTTGTCGCCGGAAGGCGATGGTCCCGCAGGGATGTGACGGGTCTTTTTTATCCTCACATTTTGTTATAGGGGATGTCGGATCAGTATGTGGATCGCAGGCCTCCCGGCTGCCGTCTGCGGCTGGAAGTTGGAAGCGGTGAAGCACGCTGGAGACAACCCACCTGCTGAAACGGTGCAGGTTATAACTTGGCCCCCACGCCCGGCGGGACAACTGGTAAAAGCCCGGTCAGCTCCGGAAGACCTCCGGAGCTGACCGCTTTTTCGGTCTGCGGTCGGATAATTTCCGCTTTCCCCTCTTGCACAGCAGACAGATTTCCTGTATAATCACAATTAACTTTACGAAGTCGGGTCGTAATGACCCCTATTTTGAGAGGATGAAACAACTATGAGCGCATCAAGAGAAAAGAAGAACCGGCAGGAGGTTGCCGCCAGCGGCGTCGCAGACCCCAAGACTGCCCGTCACGCCCAAGAGCTGGCCAAGGAGCGCCGCTCCAACCGACTCTATGCCATCATCGCCATCGCCTTTGTGGTAGTCGCCATCGGTCTGGTGGTGTGGAACTCCAACATCATCCAGCGCGGCACCACCGCCGTCACGGTGGAGGGCGAGTCCTATTCCGCCGCCGAGGTCAGCTACTACTATCACAATGCCTATAACAGCATCGCCAACTCCAACTATGTCAGTCTCTACGGCATCAACAAGAACACGGCCCTGTCTCAGCAGAACCTGAACGACACCGCCAAGATGATGTTGGGTGTCAGCGAGGACATGACCTGGGACGCCTACTTCCGTGACGCCGCTAAGAAGAGCCTTATCCAGTTGACCATGCTGAAGAAGGGTGCCGCCGAGAAGGGCATGACCTTCAACGACGATATGCAGAAGGAAGTGGACCGCACCGTGGAGACCTTCTCCACCTACGCCAAGAAGGCCGGCTACTCCACCAGCGCTTACCTGAAGCTGATGTACGGCAACAACATGACCATGTCCACCTTCAAGAGCATTCTGAAGGACACCATTCTGGCCTCCCACTATCAGCAGGACTACATCGACAGCCTCACCTACACCGACGAGGAAGTGGCGACCTACTATAACGAGCACAAGAACAACTTCGACGTGGCCGACTACGAGTACATCTACTTCAAGGGTACTGCCGACTCCACCAAGGATGCCGACGGCAACACCGTGGAGCCCACCGACGAGGAGAACGCCGCCGCCAAGGAGGCTGCCTCCGCCAATGCCAATGCCGCTCTGGAGGCCGTCCGCAACGGTCTGCTGATGGAGAAGGCCGCCGGCAACTACGATAACGGCACCTATACCGACCGTCCCACCGGCACCTACAGCGGCGATGCCGTCACCGAGTGGGTGTTCAACGAGGAGCGTCAGGAGGGCGATCTGACCCTCATCGAGAGCGGCGACAACTACTATGTGGTCCTGTTCCACAGCCGCGGCCGCAACGACTACAACACCGTGGACGTGCGCCACATTCTGTTCAAGGTGGATACCTCCGATCTGGACAGCAAGGCTGACGACTATCAGGAGAAGCTGGACGCCCGCAAGGCCGAGCAGAAGGAGGCCGCCGAGGCCGCTCTGAAGAAGTGGGAGGAGGGCGCCCGCACCGAGGACAGCTTTGCCGAGCTGGCCAACGAGCTCTCCGCCGATACCGGCTCCAACACCAACGGCGGCCTGTATACCGAGGTGTATAAGGGCCAGATGGTCACCGAGTTCAATGACTGGTGCTTCGACGAGTCCCGTCAGCCCGGCGACACCGGCATCGTCTACAACGAGGGCAGCTACACCGGCTACCATGTCATATACTTTGTGGGTACCGACGCCCCCTATTGGCAGGTGCAGGTCCGCAACGCCATGAAAAACGCCGACTACACCCAGTGGAACAACGATCTGGTGAAGGATATCACCGCCACCGAGGCCTCCGGTATGAAGTACCTCGTCTGATGAATTTCCAAAAAAGACCGGCCTCGGCCGGTCTTTTTTGATACTGCTTTGAAGCAAAGGAGCCTATTTATGCACGAACAGTTTTTGCGCACCGAGATGGTGCTGGGCCAGCCGGCGCTGGAGCGCCTGCAAAGCGCCCATGTGGCCGTGTTCGGCCTGGGCGGCGTGGGCAGCTATGCCGCCGAGATCCTGGCCCGCTCCGGCGTAGGTGAGCTGACGCTGGTGGATCAGGACACCGTCAGTGTCACCAACATCAACCGCCAGCTCTGCGCCCTCCACTCCACCGTGGGCCAGTCCAAGGCGGAGGTCACCGCCCGCCGTTGCCGGGACATCTCCCCCAGCGCCGTCATCCACCCCATCTGCGCCACCTACGACGCCGCCCATCGGGAGGATTTCTTCTCCGCCCGATATGACTACATTGCCGACTGCATCGATCTGGTAACCTGCAAGCTGGACCTGATCCAGCAGGCCATGGACCGAAGGATCCCCATCCTGTCGGCGCTGGGGACCGGCAACAAGCTGGACCCCACCCTGCTGCGGGTAACGGACATCTCCCAGACCAGCGGCTGCCCGCTGGCCCGTGTCATGCGGAAAGAACTGCGCAGCCGTGGCATCCGCCACCTGAAGGTGGTGTTCAGCCCGGAGCAGCCCGCCGCCACCACCCAGCTGGAGGCCCCCTCCCCCGGCCGCCGCAGCGTCCCGGCCAGTGTGCCATGGGTCCCCTCCACCGCCGGTATCCTGCTGGCCGGCGCCATTGTGCGGGACCTCATCGGATGAGGGGCGGCGACATCGCCGGACTGCTGATCCGGCAGGCCCGCCTTCAGCGGGACTGGAGTCAGGAGGGTCTGTGCCGTGGCATCTGCGCCCCCTCCTATCTGTCCAAGATCGAGCAGGGCAAGGCCGCCCCCTCCCCGGAGGTGACGGAGCTGCTGCTGCACCGGCTGGGTCTTGTCTGGACTCCGGAGCCGGAGGGCTTAGCGCCCTGCTGGAAGGCCCTGCTCTCCGGCAGCCCGAATTTCGATTCCCTCTATGAACAGCTGGTGCAGCCCCGGCGGGAGATTCTTGCATCCAGTCCGCTGGCAGCGGATGCCCTGCTGCTGGATGCCTTTTACGCCGACGAGATGCGCCCTCTGCCGGTGGAGTGGGAGCCCTTTCTCTCCACCCGGCAGCTGGCCTTACAGCGAGGCCTGCAAGGCCGATGGGAGGAGGCGGTGCGGCTGGAGCCGCTGCCGCTGCTGGCTGCCCACTACGGAGAGTTCCTCTACGCCGAGGGCGAATACACCGCCGCCATCGAGGTGCTGCGGGACGCCTACCGCTCGGCATCGGACGCCGGCTACCCCTACCTGATGCTGTCCTGCCGGGCGTGGATGGGCAACTGCTACTCGGATCTGGGCCGCATGGAGGAGATGCTGACCCACTACTCTGTAGCGGAGCGTCTGGCAGAAGCCTTGAGGGATACCGGCAGCTTGTCTGCCCTCCGCTACAATGTTGCCTCCACTCAACTGGAGCTGGGTCAACCGGAAAAGGCCCTGCCCTACTTTGTCTCCCTCCCCCGCCCCGGCTTTCTGGACCTGCACAAGCTGGCCATCTGCCACGAGCAGTTGGGCCATCGGGAGCAGGCGCTGGCCGCCGTCCAGCAGGCGGAGCCTATGGCCTCCAGCGAAATGGAGCAGCGGATGCTGGCGCTGGTGCGCTATCGGCTGGAGCACCCGGACTACCTCCACGACGATACCTACGGCACCCAACTTCTGGATTGCTTCCAGCGTCTGCGAGACACATATCCTATGGGCTTCACCCGCTTCCACCTGCCGTGGGTGCTGGCGTGGTACAAGGCCAACCGTCAGTACCGTCAAGCCTGCCGCCTGTTGGAGGAGTTTCCTGTAAAATAGCATTTTTGCCCCATTAAGAGGGTCATCACGGGAATAACTTTCCCACGATGACCCTCTTTTCTTTTGTAAGCAGCTGTGGGATAATCATAGCAGTGAGGTGAACGCTATGAAACAAACTCTCTGGACACGGAATTTTACCCGCATCACCGCCGCCACGACGCTGGGCGCTGCCGGCGGCATCATCAGTCAATTCGCCCTGTCCTTTCTGGTCTTTGACGAGACAGGCAGCACTCTGGCCTCGGCGCTGGTGGTGGCCATTCAGCTGATCCCCATGGTGCTGCTGCCGCTGGTCGTCGCCCCCATGATGGACCGCCTGCCCCGCAAGCCCTTTCTGGTGTGGGGCGACCTGCTCAACGGCTTGTGCTACGCCGGGGCGGGACTGTTCCTGCTGCACAGTGCCTTCTCCTACACCGCCTATCTGGCCTTTTCCCTTCTGGTATCGTGCCTTGCAGCCTTCGATGAGCTGGCCTACAACAGCTTCTACCCCCTGCTGCTGCCGGAGGGGCAGGAGGAGCGGGCCTACACCGTCTCCGCCATGCTCTATCCCATTCTGAAGGTCCTCATGATGCCGCTGGCGGCGCTGCTGTACGACACCTTAGGCGTGGGACGGCTGCTGCTGATCCAAGGCGCACTGTCGGTGCTGGCCGCCCTCATCGAAAACCGCATCCATGTGCAGGAGAGCCGCCGGGATCAAGAGCCGCTGCTGTCCCTGAAAACCTGGTGGCGGGACGTCCGGGAGGCCGCCGCCTATCTTCGGCAGGAGCACGGCCTCCACGGCCTCTATGAGTACATGGCCGTCACCAACGGCATGGCCATGGGCTATTCTCCCCTGCTCATCGCCTTCTTTCGCACAGCGCCGGGCTTCACCACCGCCATGTACTCCTTCTTCTCCGTGGCGGAGTTCGCCGGGCGCACCATCGGCGGCGCCGTCCGCTACCGCTACTCCCTGCCGGAGCGAAAGCGATTCGGCTTCCTGTTCGGGGTGTATCAGACCTACGAACTGATGGACACCTGCCTTCTGTGGCTGCCGTATCCCCTGATGCTGGTGAACCGAGCCGTCTGCGGCTTTCTGGGCATCCAGAGTGCCACCATCCGGCAGGCGGCGGTGCAGCGCTACATCCCCGACCGGCTGCGGGCCCGGCTCAATGCCTATGAGTCCATGCTCTGCACGGCGGCGGGAGCGGTGCTGTCGCTGGCCATCGGTGCTTTGGGCGAGGTGCTGGACTATCGGCTCTGCATGACCATCTGCGGCTTGATCACCATGGCGGTTTGCTGGCTGACGGTATTCCTGCGGCGGCGTCAGGTGCAGCTGGTGCTGACTGACCGCCCCGGCGAGACCCAGCCCGATACGCCCCAATAACGACCCCTTCCAAAAGAAGGACCGAAGGGCAAAGCCCTTCGGTCCTTTTTTTGCTCGATTCCATCAGCGCTGAAGGCGCTTGCCGCCGTGACGGGCCACCGCCTCGTCCCGCTTGCCAGAGGTCTGCCGCCGCCCGGTCTCTGCAGGCCGCTGTACCTCCGTCGCAGGCTTAGGCGCTTCCGGCACAGGCTCAGGTTTCGGTATCTCTACCGCAGGCTTAGGCACCTTCACAGCCACAGGCTCAGATACCTCCGCAGATGCAGGCTTTTCCGTCAAGGTGGGGACTTTCTCCTCCATCGCCGCAGCCTGCACCGATTCGGTGGGAGTTTTCTCTCCCACATTCGTTGCCATGCATCTCCCGGTGGGGGATTCTTCCGTTTTCTCTCCCTTTCGGCGTCGCAGGGGGAAGATGCACAGCAACGCCAGCACCGCAGCAGCCCCCAGCACCAGATACAGTCCCGGCGGCCGGCTGATATAGCCGGACACATAGCCCAGCCCATCGATGCCCCACAGGGGCTGCCCCAGCACATTGTCCCAGTAGACCGGGGCTCCCTCCACATAGAAGAAGCGCCGCTCTGTGTCCACGGAACCGATGACGCCCCCCTCCAGCGATAGGTCACTGTCCGTGACGTAGGCGATGGTGTCCCCCGGCTGCAGCGTCTCCGGCTGCTCCTGCCGCACGTACAGCAGCGCCCCGGCGGACCACGGAAGCCCCTCCATGTCCGCCGGTACCACATAAGGCGTGATGCCGAAGGCCCGCACCCCCATGAGCCCCGCCGCCATCAATAGGATGCACAGGGTCAAAAGCGTCGCCAGTACGCCGCATATTCCTCTGAAAAACTTTCTCATGTTGTCTCCGCTCATTTCCACAGGCTGCCGCATAGGTGTTTTTTATCATCTTACCATGTTCCCGCCCCAAAGACAAGCCCTTTCGCTATCCTCCTACCCCTTTCGCAGCTCCTTTTCCAGCTTCTCCAGCGCTCGCTTCTCGATGCGGGAGACGTAGCTGCGGCTGATGCCGTATACCGCCGCCACCTGCCGCTGGGTCTGGGGCGGATGCCCCTCCAGCCCGTACCGCCGCCGGATGATGTCCGCCTCCCGCTCCGTCAGGCAGTCCCGCACCAGACGCCGCAGCAGCAGTTGCTCCTCCCGATCCTGCAGATCCGACAGCATGGTGTCGTCGGCCCCCACCACATCCAGCAGATACAGCGAACCCCCCTCCTTATCTGTGTCGATGGCGTCAGACAGGGACACCTCCCCCTGCAGCTTCCGCTGGGAGCGGAAGTACATGAGGATCTCATTTTCAATGCACCTCGACGCATAAGTAGCCAGCTTGATGCCCCGGTCTGCCCGGAAGGTGTTGACGGCCTTGATGAGTCCAATGGTGCCGATGGAGATCAGATCCTCCTGATTGTCCGCCTGTGTATAGTATTTCTTGAAGATGCATCCTTGAAGGCTAATTTACCTCGTTCATAATAGGCTGAGGCCGTTTGTCCCAGCCGCAAATAGAGTTCTAAATGGATATGTTTGTCATCACTGTCCTCACATACCACAGCGTGGTCGAGGATTGTGGCAACCACTTCTGATTGGATCGGCTCCTTGCAGTTCAGGTCTGCCCATAATGCCTTTTCCAGCGCAGCCGTGTCCGTGGCTGCGATTTGCTTTTGCTGCTCCTGTTGCTGCAAGGAAATCGTTTGTGTTTGCAGCGAGGTGATCTGTTCATTGAAGCGGCTATTCCGCTTTTTGAACTCCTGCATGGTAATGGCCTCGGCCATACTCAGCTCCAGTAACTTTTCTTTCTTGTCCTCCAGCTGCTGTATTTGCGCTTGCAACCGGGCAATCTCCTTGGAGTGGTCTTCCTTCTTCTGTGTATTTGTAACGGAATCCAACACCATACGGATAATCTGCCTCTGGTGCTTTACCAGCTTCTGAAACTGCTCTGCCAAAATAGTATCCAGTTCCGTGGTGCGAATGGTAGGCAGGTCGCAGCCCGCTTTTCCGTGTTCACGGTACATCTTACATTTCCAAAACTCCGTTTCTCCCTCCCGCGTTTTGAAGGATTGCCGGTGAAAGGACGTTCCATGCTTTCCACAGATGATCTTGCCGCTGTAGGGATACCGGCTCTGATACCCTACGCCATAGGCTTTCGAACGGGCGCTCCTCTGCTTAAAAAGGGCATTGGCCTTATCCCATACTTCTTCCGACACGATGGCTGGAATATTCGGGTCGGGATAGGATACCCATTCACTTTCGTCGAGGAACGCTGTCTTTTTCTTGCGGTAGTCTAACGATTGGGTCTTGTTGCCGCAATACCAGCCCTTATATTTGGGATTTTGCAGAATGTGTCCGATGGTGCTTGTGTTGAATACATTACCCTGCAAGCTGGTGTAACCACGGCGGGTCAGCTCCTGTGACAAGCTGCGCAGACCATATTGACCGGTGGCATAGAGTTCAAATATCTGCTTTACCGCCTCTGCCTGCTCCTGAACAATGGTCAGCTTACAGTCCTTCTTATCATAGCCCCACAAGCGATTATTACCCAGTACACGACCGTTCTTGATAGATTGACGAAAGCCGAATTTCAACCGTTCAGAGAGCTTGCGTACCTCATCCTGTGCCACACCTGCCATGACCACCAATCGGAACTCGCTATCGCTATCCAGTGTGTTGATGTTGTCATTCTGGAACAAGACGCCCACATTGTTCTCCAGCAGCTCCTGCGTGTACTGGATGCTGTCCAGCGTATTACGGGAGAAGCGAGAGATCTCCTTCGTGATGATGAAGTCAAACATTCCCCGCTGGGCGTCTGCGATCATCCGCAGGAAACTGTCCCGCTTGTAGGTACTTGTACCGGAAATGCCCTCGTCTATGTATCCGGAGATGTACGTCCAGTTGGGATTTTTCTGGATGAACTCTGTGTAGTATTGGATTTGGTTTTCCAAACTGCCCTGCTGCTCCACCTTCTCGGTAGAAACGCGGGCATAGAAGGTCACGCGCAGCGGCAGGTCATAAATTGACTTGCCCTGCCGCATCTGCTCTCTCAACCATCGAACTGTCATCATGGATATCGGCCTCCTCAACCATTATTTCTTCCATAGCTTCAGTATCGGAGGTAAAACGTCTTTTGTCAAAAAAACGGGAGTTGCAGGCAGAAACATATGTCTCTTCCGAAATCAACTCCCGCTTCCATAGACGCTTCAACAAAACCAAGGCAATATCACGATCAACTTCTGTCATAGGCAACTCCTCCCTCCATAAAGTATGCGGTAATCGAGGTGATATGAATAAGCAACAACGCGCTTCCCAAAGTGCGCTTTTGCTTACCCACACTTTTGCGGTCGTAAAATTCTCAAGCAAAACAGGCGGCTGGTGGCTGCCAGCCTCACGGGAATCTCACCCCGGCCCATGCTGATGGGTGCGCCGCACGATGCTTTGAGGGCGTCCAATGCGGGAGTATCTTTAAGGGTGTCGGTGGTCATGGCCAACAGAGTGCCGCTCTGTTTCTGAACAACGTCTGTTTCGCTCCCTCCCCATGGGAAGATCATGGCGGGCGCTGTCCTATAGCTCACACCGGCACGAACGTACCTGTCTGCTCTATTCCGTGCCGCAATCGCAGCCCTTTTCAATGTGCAACGTCGGCTCTTTATCAGCCTGCATCAGCCATCAAAGACTTTGATGGCTGATGCACACTCACGAAGAGGAAAATGCGGCGGCGATGCGAAAAGGAAACACACCGCCGCCGCGAAGCAAGGGGGAGGCATTTTAGGCGCTTTTACGGAGATAGGATGCCAGCATATCGAGGAATTGCGTGTTGGTTGGCGGCTGTGATAATGGGCATCCCGCGATTTGATCCAGCATACTGTGATCCGGCTGTCTCCAGCAGGCTTGCACAAGCGTGCGCAGATTTCTCTCCACACAATTGGTCGTTGTATTGAAGTGCTGCGCTGTCTGTCGATATAGGCGCTTCGTAATCAGCAGAACATACTCTGGTTTTTCCTGTACCCGCTCCAGCATATATACCGCGAAATAGAATCCCGACAGCTTTCCGGATACACCCAAGAGACGTAGCAGACGTTCAGCGTCCAAAGGTACGTCTTTTTCAAGTTCCGAAACGTAATAAACGAAAGGCACTGATACTCCTCCTCCATGTGCATTTTGAAAGATGACTGTCGGTCATTTACGGTGGGCTTCTTGCTGAGCACGATGGTTTATTCTTCTTTTTACATACTGATTTTACACGATTTTTGGCCGTTTGTGTCATGTATTCGTTCTACAATGGTCTACGCGAATGTGACGGTTTTTGTGTGTTTTTGTCGATGATAACCCTAATAATCAAGTTGAACGTAAAAAGTTGCGCTCTTCATATCGCCACGCTTTTCAATGTCGCAAATGGCTGAAGTTAAATATTAACCGGGTGGAGTAGGATACAGAGGATATAGACATAAGATAAAATCGTACTCTCCCGACTTGAACTGGAAGAGCACGATTTTTATAGGTTGGGGGATTTGACAATTATCCCTTTTTTATCGAATTCTTTGATAAATAATTTTGCGCAGAGAGAAATGCGAGCTGAGAATTCTCCGGTCTGCGAGAATGGACTTCTTATTTCTGCCTGCAATTATATACGATGTAATGAAACGATTTTGGACGCTAGAATTAATAGAATTCCCATGTTCGCTTGCTATTCAAAAATTTTGAGGGGCTGTGCTAGACTATTTGCGCCACTTCCGCTATAATGGATTGGTACAAAATCCCGAGGTGGTGAAAGAACGGTGCTAATTTATTTGTCGGTAATTGAAACGCCTGATGACGAATCTAAATTTACGGCGATTTATAAAGCCTACCGCGGTCTTGCGTATCACATTGCATACGGGCATATGCGCTCTGAACAGGATGCTCAGGATGTCGTGCATCATGTATTTATGAAAATCGCTGAAAATATAAAAAATATTGAGCCGGTGAGTCCAAAAACCAAGCAGTACATCGTAACTATGGTAAACAACCGATCTGCTGATGTGTTCCGATCCAGGGGCAAACACCCTGTTGATCCGTTCAATGATGAATTGGATCACGGCCTTTATCAGGAGATTGAGGTGGAGAGCTTGCTGGCGGAGTGTATCCTGAAGCTCCCGATACAGCAGCGGACCGTGATATTGCTGAAGTACGAGCATGGCTATTCGCTGCGAGAGATTGCAAAAATGCTTAAGATCTCACTCCCATGGGCGCAGAAGATCGATCAGCGAGCCAAGAAAAGGTTGGAGGAGCTCTACAAGGAAGGGGGCGGCAATTTATGATCACAGAGGCAATGCTTCGGGAGGCTGCCCACAGAGCCAGCGAAGTCTATACGGCCTACTATGAGAAAGATTATGACCCAAAGGTTCCGTATGCTTTCCCCCCCGAATTTGAAAAGAAAATAGACCGGTTGACGCACAGGGCAAAGCATCCTGTTTTTTATAAGGCCATGCGCTGCATGGCATCCATTGCTATTGCCATGATCATAACCGGCAGTGCATGGATCACTGTGGATGCCGAAGCCAAAGCTGTGGTCATCGGTTGGGTCAAGGAAGTTTATGAAACATACTTTGTGCTCCGGCATGACGGTGCAGATACAGCTCCCGAATCTGCGGACTACAGACCCGCCTGGCTGCCTGACGGTTATAGCGAGCTTCGAGTAAATGCTTCCGAGACAAGAACCGTGGTGGTTTATGCCAACGAAGCCGGGGAACTGATCCGATTCAGCTTTATTCGCGATTCGGAGGAAACAGACTGGTTCTTTGATGTCTCCCGGGCCGATATAAAAAAAGCAACTGTGAATGGGAAGAATGCTGACCTGCTTATTGCCCATAATCCTAAAGAGTCAAACGCTATTGCCTGGATAAGCGATGGCACGGCATTCTATGTCACCGGCTTCGTGAGCGAAAACGACCTCGTCCGAATGGCCGAAAGCGTGCAGATAAAAAAATAGTTCACTCTGATGTCCAAAATCGCCCCCTTTCGTCGTATTAGATGTACGAGAAAGGGGGTGATTTTAATGGTGAAGAGAATCGGTAGTTTGGTCGTCCTGTTAGCACTTATTTTAGCAATCCCTGCACATGCAGCATCGTTGAGGTTAGTTGATGTCTTGCCGAATATTTCTTTTGCGAACAACAATGCAACTTGTACGGTTGAGATTTATGCGGACAGAAGTAATGATCGCATAAGTGCAACGATGGAACTATGGCAAGGAGCGCGGAGAATTAATATCTGGAATGCCAGCGATTCGGGATATCTTTTCATGGAGAAAACCGCACGCGTAGAAACAAACAAAACCTATAAGCTAGTGGTCAACTATTCAGTCAACGGAGATTCAAAAAAACCCGTGACAATCTACAGGACAAACAGCCAATAAACTCGTCCGCTGCATACGAATTATATGTAAAATTTCATGTGCAGTAAGTGTATATGCATGTTGAAAGAAGGCGTAAACCCCTGTTAACAAAATATAGGCAGGAAGATTTTTCAATATGTATGCCAACTTATAATGCACTAAAGCGTATGTCAAAATAATTTTGGAGGGTAATGCAATGAATAATACACTTAAAAAAATTGTTTCAGCCATTGTTGTTGCAGTAATGATTGTTCTGACTCTTGTTCCGTCTTTTGCAGCCAGCTATGTAACGATCCATCTCGCATCAAACCGGTATTGGACAAAAGGATATGGAGCGAGTCACGACCCAAACTACAGTACGTGCGGTGCAATGTGCCATTCTGTTTCGCCCTATTCAGGTACGGATTATTTCCACACTATACAATGTAGGGTGACCAACACTTATAACGAAACTATATCTACATCAGGCAGCTATTTGCTATCCGAAGGTGCGTCGAGTTATCAAGAAATTAAAATAAAGGAAGGTTATTTGAATACGAATACAGTTTATTTTCAGTTTAGAGGCAATTCTAACAGCCAGGCTATAGCAGAAGTTTCATATATAGGAACAATGAAGAAATAAACCTATATGTATCATGCAATATAGCCGTATAAGAGGAGAGGATGCCCACAATGTTTATTCGCACGACATGGACACATATTAAGTTCCTGCTGGGCAGGAGGAGCGCACGGGTCACCTTTCTTGTGCTGTTTTTGGTGATGCTGTCGACCTTTGTGAGCAATGTTCTGGTATTCAGAGGGTCTGATGCCATTTCCATGTATCACCCCATGAAAATCCTGAGTCTCAGCTATAACCGCACAGGATATCAGGCGGACACAGCTCTACTGATCCTGCAGATACTTCCCATTTTGGTGGCGTATCCGGCGGGTCTTGCCATTGCCTCGGATCGATCCACCGGAGCGGAAACGATGCTGGTTGCCCGACTGGGGAAGAAGCTGTATGCCGCCTCCAAGCTGGTTGCCGTGGTAATCGCTACCGCCATCGTGTTCGCGGCTCCGTTTTTGCTGGAGATTGTCTTGAACTGTGTGTCCTTTCCCCTGACGGCAATGGGGGATCTGTCCAATATGGATGCCTTCAGCCAGGAGTATATCAGCGCAACGGCCAACTATATCTTCCCCAACCTGTACCGTTTCTCGCCCTATCTTTATGCCATCCTCGGCACCGTGGCCTTCGGTCTGTTTGCAGGACTGCTGGCGGGGGTTTCCGCCTCCTTCTCCCTGCTGATCCCCGTCCGGTTCAAGGTGTTTCTTTTGCTCCCACCGTTCCTCCTGCTGTATATTTCCACATCGTTCAGGGGGCAGATCGAGCTTCACTGGTACAACTATGTTCTGCTTTTCAGTGACGCGCCCAAAAACTATACATTTTGGCTGACCTCCTGCCTGCTTTTGGCCGCCTTTTGCGCCCTATCGGTGTTGTGCGGCGGCAGGAAGGACTGCCTGAAATGAAAAAGTTTTCATGGATACTGGCCGTGGGGGCGGTTCTTGGCGCATGGCTCTCCGTGACATACATCTGCCCCTCCGATGGGAGGATCACTCTTACCCAGGCGATCTTGCAGCTCAGCGGCTCGCGGGGGATTTTTGCCCTGGGCACTTCATTTACCGAGCTGCTGGGCTTTTCCTTGCGGCTCATCCCCATTTTGGCGTTTCAGGCTCTTGCGGGCATCCGGCTTTACAGGCATTACTGCGTGGCCAGCGTGTATGTGTTTTCCAGGATCCCCCGGCGGACTTCGTGGTATCTGCGGCAGGTGGGGTCTATCGCCGCTTGGGCGGCGACCTATCAGTTGTTCACCATGATGGCGGTCATAGCCGTTGCGGCGGTGCGATATGAGCTGGTGCCGGACGATTTCGGGGTCAGGATTTTCCTGTTGCATTTCCTAGTTTGCTTCCTTTGGACAGTCGCCACCACCATGGCGGTGAATTTGGTGGCCGTGTGGCGGGGGAGCGACGGCGGCTTCCTCTTCGTGGCTGTGGTACAGGCCGCGCTAATCGCTGCTTTCGCGCTGCTGAATCACTTTTCGGACGATCCGGGGCTTCAATCCCTCATCGTCCGCGTGAACCCCATCTCCTGCTTAGTGCTTGGCTGGCACAGCAGCAAAAGCAGCGAATTATCTGCCATTCTTGCCTCGCCCTACGGGGGCATTTATCCCGCATTTTCCATTGTTTATGTACTGATCCTATGCGTGATTGCGACAGTCGTGGGCGGAGTCCTTGTTTCGCGCCATGACCTGCTTGCATCCAACACTGAAACGGGGGGAAATTAAATTGGAACTGATCGCCAACCATATCAGCAAAACCATCCGAGGTAAGGTGATTTTAAGGGATGTGTCCTTGCACCTGCAATCGGGAACCGTCTACGGCTTTGTGGGGCGCAACGGCTCCGGCAAGACCATGCTGTTTCGTGCCCTGTCCGGGCTGATGACTCTGTCCTCCGGCTCGGTGCTTTGGGAGGGCAAGGAGCTTCACAAGGACTTTTCCGTCCTGCCAAGCATGGGCATCGTGCTGGAGAATGTGGGGCTGTACCCGGAGCTGACGGGCATGGAAAACCTGCAATATCTGGGAAAATTGAGTGGAAAGTCAGGGGTAGAGGATATGCGCCGGGCACTGCTTCGCGTGGGCCTTGATCCCGACGACAAGAGGACATACAAAAAGTATTCCCTGGGCATGAAGCAGCGCCTTTCCATCGCCCAGGCCATTATGGAGCACCCAGATGTCATCATGCTGGACGAGCCGACCAACGGTCTGGACGAGGACGGCGTTCGGCAGATCCGGGAGCTGATTTTGGAGGAAAAGGCGCGAGGCGCGCTGATCCTTCTCGCCAGCCACAGCAAGGAAGATCTATCGCTGCTGGCCGACCATCTGTTCCGCATGGACGCAGGAGTGCTCACCAAGCAGGAGGAAAGGGATGAAGAATAAGATCTTTTACGCCATTGTCGGAGGGCTTTTCGCGGCGGCGCTGGCGTTTGGCATATTTTTCCGCTTCAGCTATACCAATATCACGGCGGAGGAAAACTATCTGGACAAGTTGGATGTGGGCGAGCTACCGGAGGAACTCTGCATCGGTGCCTGCCGCAGCATGGCGCAGGAGCTGCCGGCTTCTCCGATCATCCTGCGGGTGTCCCCGACGGATGAAATCGAGCATCATTTTGGACGGAGCGTTCAAAGAGTGACGGTTAGCCAGGTCTTTGCTGGCGAGGAGCTGGCGGTGGGAGATGAATTCTACCTCACTTGTGTCAGGTGGAGCGTGTTCGTTCGCAGCGACGGTCAGGCCATCGAGCGAGGCTTTGTCAACATTCTGCGGGAGGGGTCGGACTACCTGGTGTTTCTTTTGACGGATTCCGGAATGGAAAATCGGGGACTGCCCCTGTATTTCCTGAATATAGACCAATTTATCGCGCCGGTTTTCTGTTATGAGGATATTGCCAACACATTCGTAACGCCCGCCGGCAGAACCACCTATGTGCCGTATACGCAGGTCAAGGATAACGAGTTCTTTGCCGCCTCCCAGGCAGGTCTAGACGCATGGAGTGCATTGAAGCAGGAGATGCTGAGAAAATACCCTGCGGCTTGACGGTAATAGAGAATTTTTCCTATACTACCGGGTTCCTATACGGATCTTTATTTCCTTATCCTGCAGCGCTTTATATTACAATTTATTTTGGAAAAATAGAGGGCAGTTCAATTGTGAACTGCCCTCTATTCTTCCCCATACCACATGGGTCTTGCGGCCGTCTTGAAGCCAGTCCGACGGGAGATTGCCACGCCGTCTGTGCCGGAGGCGCAATGCACCACCAGCAGGAGGCCCAGCCAGTCGCGCCCTGCGGCGATGCCGACGTGTTCGTCCTCCGGGTAGAACAGCAGATCTCCCGGCTGCACCTCGTCCCACGCTATGTCTGTGCAGCTAGCGTGCTGCGCCGCCGCGCCGCCACCCTGCCCGATGATGTAGCTGCCGCCGCTGGCGTTGTAGAACGCCCAATCCACGAAGCCGGAGCAGTCCAAGCCGTAAGGCTGCTCTGTACCGGTGGAGTCGCTGCCCTCGGCTGTGACCTCTGCCGGCTCGCCCCAGCGGTCGTCCCAGCCCAGCACCAGCGATTTGCCGCCCCAGAAGTAGTCCACCTTGTCCACCAGTGCCAGCGCGTAAGTGACGACCATGCGCCGTTCCATGGAGAGATCGTCCGGCAGGCGCTCCCACACCTCCATAGCCTCGCCGGTAGGTTCCATGGCGTGACTGCCCGCAACAACACCTGCCGGGGACAGGGCCGCCGCAACCGCAATCACCGGCAAGGCCAGCAGTAGAAACAGCACCACACCGCCGCCCGCCGCGGCTATGGCTTGGATACCGGCGCAGACGGTTTTGCCTGCCACCTGCGCCACCTGCGCCATCTGCTCCAGCCGCTGTCCCGCTTTGCGGGCGGCGGCTTTTGCCTGCTGGAGCATCTGCCGCTGGGCGGTGCGCTGGGTATGCTGCTTTGCCCGCTGCTGGGCGGCGGTCATAGCGGTCGCAGGCGGTTTTTGTGCCGGTTGGCGCGGCACTGTGGCAGTGTGCTGCGCCGCGGCGGTCTGCTCCGTTGACTGCCACATATCCCGCTGGCGCACCTGCGCCGCCGTTGTCTCCTGCCGCTGCCGCACCTTCTGGGCGCGGTATTTGTGCAGGACATACTTCCGCTGAAGCTGCCGCGTGGCACGGAAGGTCAGGCGGGCGGCGTTCGACGCACCCTGCTGCACCTGTTCCGTGGCGTACTCCACCGGCTGCCGCTGGTGCTGCGTCTGCCGTTCCTGCTTCTGCTGGGCATAGTGCCGCTGCAAGATACGCACCGCCGTGCGGGGCATGGCGTTTTTCTGCCGTGTTTTCGGCTGCTCCATGGCGGCGCGGGTCTTGACGTCACGCATTTTGCTCCCCCGGCTTGGTGGTCATCAGGCGGTACAGCTCCGTGTCGCGGGGCAGCTCATTGATGAAAGGCACGAGGCAAGAGCCGACCTTGATCAGCCCGTGTCCTGCTGGTGCGTCACTGACGTAATCCATCTGCGCGTCGCTGGCATCCAGCAGCTTGGCCAGCTCCGCACGGTCAGTAGGTGCCTGATTCAGCAGTACCAAGAACTCGCTGTTGGCGAACATCAGCCGCGCCGTATCGGACAGCAGACACTCCTCCACGTTCTGCGTAATACCGGTGAGGGTGGCGTAGTATTTACGGAACCGCTTCCAGCATTTGTAAAGGAACTCACTGGAATAGTTGTTGATGGCGCTTTTACCGCCCACACCAGGGCTGGCGAAGAACAGATAGATCTCGTCAATGTAGACGTGGGTGTACCGCCCCTGCTGCCGGTTGTGAATGACACGGTTGAGGATGCTGTCCAGCATCACCAGCAGGCCGATGGGCTTGAGGTTTTCGCCCAAGTCCTGAATGTCGTAGCAGATGATACGGTTGCGGGTGTCGATGTTGGTCTGATGGGCGAACACGTTAAGACTGCCGGTGGTAAACAACTCCAGCGCCAGCGCAATTTCGTGGGCGACAGGCTCCTTCTGCCGCATGAGGTCGTCGTAGAGGTCTTTCAGCGTGGGCGGGTCTCCCTCGTATTTGTGGATGTACTTGCGGTAGATGTTGGCAGTGCAGCGATCGATGATGGATTTCTCCTTTGCGCCGATCTCGCCTGCGCCCATGAGCTGCTGACACAGGCTCATGATGAACTCACTTTTCAGCACCAGCGGATTGCGCCCGTCACCGTACTCCTTGGAGATGTCCAGCGCGTTGACATAGCTGCCGTTGGAGGCGGAAATGGTAATGACCTCGCCGCCCAGGGCACGGATCAGCGGGCCATACTCCCGCTCAGGGTCTACCACAATAATATCGTGGTCGGTATTCAGTGCCACAAAGCCGATCTCCTGCTTGGCCATCATGGACTTGCCGCTGCCGGACACGCCCGTATACAGACCGTGACCGTTGAGCATCGCGTCGCGGTTGCAAATGATGAGGTTGCGAGACACGGCGTTGACACCGTAGTACAGCCCGCCGGTGTCCATGATCTCCTGCGTCTTAAAGGGCAGCAGCACAGCGGTGCTCTCCGTGGTCAGCGTCCGCATAGCATCGATATGCCGCAGGCCGTAGGGCAGCACCGTGTTCAGTGCATCCTCCTGCTGGTATTTCATGGTGGCAAACTGACAGCCGTGGGAGCGTCCGATAGCCGCCAGCGCCTCCGTGTCCTGCTCCAGTTGCTCCTCGCTGTCGGCAAGGTGAGTCAGCGTCACCAGCGCATACATCATCCGTTGGTCGCGGGCGGTGAGGTCGTCTAAGAACTCCCGCGTCTCCTTCCGCATTTGCTCCAGATCATAGGGGATATTGGCGGAGAAATTGTTGTGGTGGTTCTGCCGCTGCTGCCAGCGGGTGATGTCGCTCTCTACCGCCATGATGCGCCGGTGCATCTCCGACACAGCCTCATCGGTGGCCACCGGCACAATGTCGATGGACAGCATCATGTTCCGGGGGTAGTCCATCAGCTCGGTGACCATGGTGTCCTTGATGAAACTGGCATACTCCCGCAGGAACAGGGTGCGGCCCACACGCTCGTCCACGGCGTAGTGGTCATGGAAGAATTGCAGCGTCTCCGGTGCGATGGCGTCGCAGAAGTCGTGGCCGCGCCGCTGGGCGGTTTGCAGGTCGAAGGCGAAGGCGGATTCCTGCCCTATGCGGAAGAAGTCATGGAACAGCCGCAGACGCTCGTTGAGGGTGATTTCCCGTATGCCGGAATCCATACGACCGAGGCCAGCGGTCAGGTCAGTTCCCACGCGGGCGAAGAAGGTGCGGGCCTCCTCGATACTGTGCTTGGCAACGGACACGGTGATGTACTTCTCCTGCACCAGATTGTTGCTGCCGCTGGCCTTGTCCAGCAGAATGTCGTTGTACTCGCAGCGCATGTAGTCGCGGCCATCCTGCCGGTAGGCCATCAGGAGGTTTCGGCTGAACTCCTGCCGGTTCAGCTGCCGGTTTACCAGCGTCAGCTTGATACCTGCGTCGATGGGCAGGCTGTTGAGAACGCCGCAGTAGCTCAAAAACAGCTCCATTTGTTTCTCTGGCGAGGCTACGGCGTAATTGACATCAAAAAAACGCCAGGTCTTGGAAAACCTGCCGCTTACACGAAAGATACCGTCTTTATAGATGCGCTTGATGGGGATGGACTGCTGCACGCTGCGTGGGATGCGAAAGGCGTCCCGCTCCGTGCTGCGGCCCTTGAATAGCTTTCTCACTTCTTGTCCTCCTCCCAAAGGTCATATAGGTAATTCTCGCTGTGCCACAGCCGCCGGCCGGCCAGCAGAAAGTTGGTCTTACACCATGCCCACAGGAATTGCTCCAGCGTCAGGCCATTGTAGTGGAAGAAGCCTGCCGCCGCCATAGGCGCAGCGCCCACAATGCACAGCCAGCCCAGCGTCTCGCGGTCTAATACGCCCCGCAGGGCAAAGTACAGCCCCACCGCCGTACCCACAGCCAGCAGCGAGCAAATCAGCTGCCGTGCTGTCAGGCCGAAGTAGACAGTTTCCTTGTAGCTGCGTATTTCTTTGTTGATTTTGATTTCCATGTGTTTTCTCCTTTTGGGCAAAAGAAAAGCACCGGAAACCGGTGCTTTTCGGATGATTTCTACTACGATAAACTGGGATTGTCCAATACCCTTAGATCATCATATCCAGCTAATACATCATAATCTCTTTGCTCAATGTACTGGCTTATTCGGTCAACTTCTTGATTCAACTTATCTTGCACCCATTCCCTCGTCCTTTGACATAATTGCATTAAAACAGATATTGTGGCATCATAATCGAATTTACTTTGCATTCTTGGATAAGCAATTCCCATTACTTTACGATCCTCAACATTCAAAACAGCACCCAACTTCGCCGCTTTGAAATCATTCTCGTCATGAGCAAAATATTTATTTCTCATGGCAATGAATTTGTCATGGCATCCTATCGGGTCATCAGGTAAACCTCGATAAACCTTTGGCGCATCTAACTGAGATCTCCCTCCATTTTGGGAGGGTGAGTAACATTTTGCATATTGGATTACAGCCATGCGAAAAAAGCACTGGCGCTCTATTTCATTGGTCGTTTTGGAGCATAACTGTAAGTATTCCAACGCATAGTACAAATCTATATCAACCAAAACGTATGAATATAGCATTCTGAATTGCTTTTCGCGTGGAACTTCAACATATCTATTCTTAAACGGCAGCTCTTTTAAAACAACTACGCCAGATTCATCGATTTCGTACTTATAGTTGTACTTCCCCATAGTTTTTAACCCCTCATATCATCTTCTGCCGCTTGATTCTGTTATTATTTTCGCATATCTATCGTGCAGTGTCAACACTACCTCACATCCCGAACATCTCCCGTACCACGCGGTCGGCACCCTTGACCAGCCCTACCAGCACCAGCATATTGAAGATCACCTCGCCCAAATAGCCCCATACCTGCGTGACTACCGAGCCGCCGCCCAGCACTACCGTATCGCTGGCGGCGAAGGCCGAGAACACGATGCAGGCCAGCACGATCACCGCGCCCTCTAGACACACGCCCATATAGCTTTTGAGAAAGGCACGCCCCATCTGGGACGTGCCTTCTCCCGCAAAGGACGCCAATGCCACCGGCGACAGCGCGGCATATAGATAGAGCCTAAAAAACCGGCCATACACGGTGAGAATCATCAAAAACGCCAGCACTGTAATGGCCAGGCAACCCAGCAGCGTTACCAGCCACAGGGGGATGCTGGCGAGGAAGCCCACATCCCCGATGGCCGTCACTATCTCCACGGGCAGTGACACCGTTGCCCCGTCGATACCACCCACGCTGCCGGCAGCGGCGGAGATGATACCGGCACAGACCGCAAAGATGTCCACCATCAGGTCGATGCCGTAGGTCACAGCCAGCTTCGCCATGACAAAATAGATGAAGTGCCGCAGGACGTGTTCAGGCCGCTGGAAGTCCCGAAAGCTGGCACTGCTGCGGAAAATACCAATGGCTAAAAACAGCACCAGCAGACCATATCCAATGCCCTGCATGGCTCCGTTGACGGTTTGAATCGTCTGCCAGATAGTGCCGCCCTTGAACGCCTGCGGCGATTGGGACAGCAGCGACCACATCTCCGTTAGCTTGTCGTTCCATACTCCAAAGGCATAGTTGAGATTGTCAATGATCCAGTTGTTGTCCATACCTTACACCGCGCCGATCAGCGTCAGGATCTCCTTGGCGAAGGTAATAAGCAAGCCACCGAACAGGCACAGCAGGCCCTGCGTCCGCTGGCTGGCGTCGTGGCTCTGGATGCTCATACCCACCTGCACGATGCCCCAGCCAAGAATGATGATGCCGATGGCCTTGATGATCGAAAAGATGAAGTCGGACAGATTATTAACGATGCTCAGCGGATCGCTGGCGGTAGCGTAGGCAGGTACAACGCAGCACAGAAGCAGCGCACCGGCGCAAACGCTTCTTGCCATGGTTTTAGTTTTCTTCGTTTTCATGTTCGTCCTCCAAAAATGTGAAATCGTCCAGTGTACGGAATGCATAGGGCAGATCCGGCAGAGAATAGTCCGGCACAGGCGGATTGTGGATATAGGGCTCCGCTCCTCCGTCTGTGGTGCGCTGCACATTGTGGTGACGGCGAATGTCATACTTTTTATCCCGCACCGGCTTTTCACCGTGGATAAGCAGCAGGGCGTCATCTGAGGGCAGCATCCGTATCTCGTCCGGCGTCATCAAATCGCGCCCGGTCTGCTGAAAATTCACAGAGCTGGAGCCGCTGCGCCCTTTCGTCTGCCCGCGTGTCCGGGTATGTACCGTTTCTTTTCCCAGGAGCTTGGAAATAAATTCCAGCGATGTCGGCTCATTGCCGCCGCCGAGGAAAAGGAGGGTATCGCAGTTGCCGATGACGCTTTCCCATTCGTCCTTATAGAGTGCCTTGATGCTATGAATGTTCTGCACAATGATGTTGATGCCGATGTTATAGCTGCGGCAGGTGGCCAGCACCTTGGGATAGCTGTCCGGCTGCGCCACATTGGCCCACTCGTCCTGTATGACGCGCACCGGCACCGGCAGCCGCCCGTTGTACCGCTCATCCGACCGCAGGTAGAGCTGCTGGAAGCACTGGGTCAATAGCATACTGGCCAAATAGTTCATGCTGCCGTCATTGACAGGAATGATGCAGAAGATGGCTCGCTTTCGCTCACCCAATGAGGCGAAGTCCATCTCATCCGTCTGCATCATGGCCGCATACTGCGGGAAAATAAATGCCGCCAGCCGGACGGAGGCGGTTACAAGAATGGATTTCGCTGTCTTGCCCGCTGCCTGCTTGTAAACCTTATATTCCCGCACTGCTACATGATTCGGCTCCCGCTCCTCCAGCGCTTGGAACAGCAGATCCAGCGGGCTTTGATATTGCTCGTCCTCCTCCATGACACGCGCACATTCCAGCATAAACATCAGCATTTCAAAGTTCTGCTCCTCCTTGGGCGCTTCGCTGAGCAGATACAGCATCAGCGCAGAATCCAGCGCAATTTCTGCTTTTTCCCAAAACGGATCGTTGGACGCGCCCTTAGGCGGGGTGGTATTTTTTACCAGATTGTCCATGAGCTTCAGCACATCCGGCTCGTCCCGGATGTAGGTGAAGGGATTGTATCCATCCGACTGCTGCGGATGAATGAGGTCGAATACCTTAATGTCATATTTTTCCTGCTCCAGCAGGCGGCCAGTGCTGCGAAGCATCTCGCCCTTCGGGTCTATGACCAAATAGGAGCAGTTGACGCTCATAATACCCGGTTTACAGAAATACCGCGTTTTGCCGGAGCCGCTGCCGCCCACCACAAGAATGTTCAGATTGCGCTGGTGCCGATATCCGTCCAGCCCGATGGAAATGCGTTTTGTCAGGATGGCATTTTTTCCTTTCGGATCGGCGTACTTCTTATTCAGTGCACGGACGCTGCCCCATTTGGCAGAGCCGTATTCCTCGCCGGGGCGGCGGTTTTCATAGCCGGAATAGTAGAGCGTCACGGCCAGACCGTAGCAGGCCAATGCACCGATGATACATTGTGGAGTATAGCCCGTCCAGTGCAGCAGCGTTGGGTGCTTTAGTACATGGCTGAAGCGAGTCATCAGGTCAAACAGGTTGGTATCCTGTTTATAGGCTGCGGCCGCTGCAATCGCGGCATAGAGAACCGGCAGGCATAGAATCACCCATGCGATTGGTTTAACTTTCTTCATGTCACCACCCTTTCGCACACCACCACATGCCGCTGTCGCCCACCCGAGGCATAGGGGTGGCAGGTCAGCAAAGTCAGCAGGTCGCGGTTTGGCTGAATTTTAATTTTCTCCACCTCCTGGGGCTGGATGATCTGAATGTCCGTTACGGTATAGGTCAGCGTTTCCCATAGATTCGTCAGCTGCACGGTATCGCCCACCTGCAGGCGATCGATGTGGCGGAAGTAATCCGCGCCGCGCCAGCCTCGGTGGCCTGCAATGACGCAGTTGGTGTTATCGCCGCCAATGGGCGCTGACGTGCTGCCCAGCACCGCCGCGCCGAGGGCAAGATGTTCATCCGATGCGCCCAAGTAGACCGGCATGGTCAACTCCATGGCCGAGATCTCCAGCACGCCGATGATCTCGTCCTCGATGCCGTAGGCGGCAAGGTCAACGGCAGGCTCCTCGCAGGCTTCCAAGCTGGTCAAATCGTGCTGTTTCTCCGCATAAAGCTGGCGGTTATATGCCTGTAAGGCTGCCAGCAGCTCGGGATACGGGTTTAGCTTGCGTTCTTCGAGGAAACTCTGCGCCGCTTCATCCGTATTGGCTTGCAGCCTGTGTCCGGTGAACACCGGCCACAGCAGGACGCAGACGCCAGCCGCAGCCAACAGCGCCGCCAGTAATAGCTCCTTTTTACGCATAGCGCTTCCTCCGTTTCACGATGAAATACCCGCCGCCGACCACTGCCGCTGCGCCGAAGCTGATAGCCAATCCCGTCAGATAGTGCCGCGCCCACGAGGAGGAAGCCGGTGTTGCAGTGATTTCTTCCACCGTTTCCGGCGTGTACGGCACACGGTGTCCCCTTACCAGCAGCCGATGGGTATTGACACCAAACGGCGTACAGGTCACCAGCGTTACCAAGTCTTTTCCGCCCTCGTTTTGCAGCAAACCGGTGTCCGTGGGCAGCACAGTAGCGATATTGTCTACCTGATACGCCAATGTATCGCCCAGCACATGGATGTAAAATATGTCGCCCTCTGCAAGCTGGTCAATGTCCGAAAATAGCTTAGAGCTCGCCATGCCGCTGTGGGCGGATAACACCGCATGAGTGCTTGCACCGCCCACTGGCAGGGACATGCCCACCACATGACCCACGGATTTTTCCAGCGTGTCGGCGCTCGTGCCGTGTTCCACTGGCAGATACACGCCGATTTTCGGAATGTCCACATAGCACATGACGCTGCCCACCGTGAGCTGCTGATCATACGCCAAGGGAGGGGCCGAAGCCCCTCCCTCTGTGATGGCCGCGCCGGACAGCATGGCGTTATACTGCTGCGCCGCCTGGCGCTGCCGCTCTAACTCGGCGGTATTCGTATCTTCAATGGCTGCGGTGTAGGCGGTTTCTATATCCGAGTGGTATTTTTCGCTCAGGAGTTCTCCCACCAGTGGGTAAAGTAGAAGCCCCAGCGCCACTGCGCCGCAAGCCGCCGCCAACAGCCAGCGCTTCACTGCTCGTTACGCTTGCGGAACTTCACCACGATGAACGCCGCCACGCCCAGCAGGGCCACGCCGCCGATGGTGAACATCCACGTGCCGTAGCCGCCGGTTTTGGGGAGGTCAAAACCGGGGTTGTTGATGACTGTCAGCGGCACGATGGCATTGCCCTCCGTCATGCTGATGTCCTTACCGTTGACGGTACCGGTGGCGGTCAGCAGCTTGGCACCGCACTGCTCACAAGCGCCGTTTTCCGAAGTCTTGATGACGATCTTGACCGCTTCCTTCAGCAAAATGTAGCCCTTGTCCGTAGCGGTCTCAATCAGGCTGTAAGTATCGTCCTCCAAGCCATTGACCACCACATGACCCTGCGCATTGGGGACAAAGGTGGTGGCGTCCGACTTCTTGGCGGCGAAGCCCTTGACATAATATGCGCCGTCCTTCAGGTCGGCAATGAGGTAGCAAGCATCGGTATCGTTGTGCAGCAGGAACTTCACATTCTGTGCGCTGCCCTTGCCATCCGAAAACTGCTTCAGTACATCCACGCCGTAGGTGTAGACATGGCAGCAGTCCTCCAGCGCGTCAAAATAGGTGGTGTTGGTGCGCTTCCAAGTCAACACGACCTCGTTGGGGTTGTCCTTATCGCCCATCTGGGCGTCGGCAGTCAGAGTGGCGGCGTAGGTGATGCGCATGGTGCAGTCGGAATAGCCCCGCTTCACGCTGTCGGTGTAAACGGTAGCCGCTTCGTTGATCTCGGTCAGACCGGCCTCGGTCATGCGGATGGTCATGGTGTTGGCAGTATCGTCATAGGTCACGGTGAATTTGCCGGAATCCTCCGCCCAAGTGGTGATCTTATCGGTGCAGCCAGCGTCCTTGAAGAACTCGATGACTACATCCTGCTTATTGTAACGGATGCCCTTGGACATGGTATCGACGTAAGTATACTCACTCAGGCTGGTCGCCTTGGAGGTAATAGTGGGCAGGGTGCTGATGATCTGATAGTCGACCACATCACACACGGAGGCGGTGGCGGTGTGGGCGTAGCCGTCCCCGATGTCCGTCAGGCTGCCGCTGTTCTTGCCGGTGGAATTTTTGCTCTCGCGCACGGTTTTCTCCAGCGTGGGGTTGCCGGTCTGGTTTTTGGGATAGACAGTCACATCATAGTTCCAGCCTGTGCCGTCCACGGTGGTCATGGGCAAGGACACGAAGAAAGGGTTGCAGGTAGAGGTGACATTCTCCGGCACTCCGGTTTCGACAACGAGGTACAGGCCCTGCCCAAGGTTTTCCGCAGAGGTGTGACCGGCAGCGTCCGTCTCGGTCATGGCCGTGCCGTTCTTGGCCGCAGCTTCCAGCGCATTTTTCACCGTGGTGGCATTGGCAGCCAGCGCAGCGGCCAGCTTGCCATTCAGCACATCGCTGGTGTAGTAGTTTTTTCCGTTTTCGCTCTTGTGGGCATCCGCGGCGGTCACGCCGATGGCGGGCAGCACCGCGTCCGCGCCGTCAAAGCCGTACAGCACACCTACCCGGCGCCGACCATTCACCAGCTCATTGTTCATGGCGATGTCCGCCACTCTCAAATAGGTGAATTCCACGCCCTGCACGGCATATTTTGCCAGCTTGTCGATGACGGCGTCGTCATGCAGGCCGGTGCTGACATAGGATTCTGCGTCACACGCGCCGTCCGCGCTGGCCGTGGTGATATCGTACTTGTAGATGTTCAGGGACGCTCTCTTGCCGGTGTTGATGGTAGGCTCTGCGGCAAATGCCGTGGTCATGAGGCCGATGGCCATAAGTGCCGCCAGCAGCAGCGATACTATGCGATGGTTCTTTTTCATGTTCAGTTGTTCTCCTTCCTGATATTATATTTTTTGCAAAAATAAACACCCATGCAGAGCATGAGTGCCGCAAGCAGGAAATATGTTGTGAATCCCGTACCGCCTGTGAATGGCAGCTCAAATCCTGCATTGTTGCAGAGGGTGATGGTGATGTCCGCTGCATCCGCCGTCAGCGTGCCCACCTCCACCGGCTCAGGCAGCAGGGTATATCCGACGGGCGCTTTCGCCTCGGTAATGCGATACTGTACGCCGGTCTTGAGATTTTCCCACTGGGCAAGTCCATCTGCACCGGTGGTGACACTGCCGACTTCCGTCCATGACTGTCCGTCCGCAGAGGTTTCCAGCAGAAATTCCGCCCCGGCGAGAGCCTCGCCTGCGGCATCTACCTTACGAACGGAAATGCTGCCCACCTTGTTGAATTTGAACTGGATATACGCCCACACGGGATCGGGCAGGGTGGTCAGTGCGGCACACGACTGGAAGTTGCTGCCGTTGCTTGGCTCCAGCAGCACAGCCTCCGTGCCGTCCACATCCAAGGAATAGCCCTTGTCGCTGCTGACATAGCCGTCCAGCTTTTCGGCGGCCTCCTTGGTGGCGGTCACTGTCAATGTGTTGCCTTCCTGGCGGATTGTCACGCCGCCGATGTTGCAGCCAAAGGAATACTGCGACAGCACGCCGTTGGTGTCGGTGACCGTTCCTGTGTACCGGCTGTCGTCCCAGTCCAGCTCGATGGCATTGCTTTCGCTCAACTGGTTTCGGTACCGCACCGCAAAGCTGGGGAGCTTACCGTGCTGCATCATGCGGTCAATGATGGTGTCATAGGCTTTTCCTACGCCCGCGTCCACATAGCGGAACATCCGATGGCAGGTGGTGTCATTCAGTGTATAGGGGTAGGTGGGACTGCGGTAGCCGCAGACAAATTCCCAGATAATAGCTTGGGTCGCCAACTGCGCATAATCGGGATTCATATCAAATGTATAGCTGCCGCCGTGGCCGTAGGCCAATGCCAAGGTCACCGCATAACGCTGATTCCAGCTCAGAGCGCTCCAGGACACGGATGAGTAGCCCAAGGCAGACCCCGAGGAGGCTGCGGCAGGCTCCATGCAGTAGGCAGGCACCGTCTTGCCGGTATCACTCCTTGTAAAGTATTTCAGCTTCGTGCTGATGAATGGACCCCACTGGGGCACATTGGATTTGTCCTCATAGTAGCGATAATTTCTGCCGCCCGAGATGGTGCCGGAGATGGTTTCAGCGTGAGCTGTCACAGCGGACAGCCCCATGAGTGCCGCCAGCAGGCACACCAGCGTCAACAGCTTGGGAATGGTTTTCTTCATAATGTCCTTTCTCCCAACGCAAAAGGCCGGCAGCTTACGCTGTCGGCCTTCTGTTGGGTATTCGATTTTATCCGTACAGCACCACCACGATGTACTCGTCCGATGCTGCGCTATAGCGCACGGTGCAGTTAAACCGTGCATAGGCTCTGACGGCATCCGCGCCATCCATGGCTGCCAAATTCTGGAAGGTGGCGTCCACATTGCCCCGCACCGCGCGGTTTAGTGCCTCCTGCCCGCCGTTGGCCGCCAGCCACGCCACGCTGTCTGCCGTGCCGGGGAAGTAGCTGGCATTCTCCGCAGTCAGGTCGGTGTCGATGGTCACGCCGTACTGCGCCTTCGCATACTCGTTGCCCACCCGCACGGCCTCCGCGATGGAGTAGATGTTCCCGCTGGCCGCAGACGGCACAGGGTCAGGCTCGGGCGTCGGCGTAGGAGTTGGTTCAGGCGTGGGAGTTGGTGTAGGCTCTTGCTTAGATGTTGCCGGCGGTTCAGGTACAGCAGGCTGCACCGTTTTGCCGGATGCAGGCTGCTTTTCTGCCGCCTTATCTGCTGAATCATCCGTCTGCGGTGTGGACTTTGATGACTCCACACCGGCATCTGTTTCGGTAGCCTTACCCTCTGCCGGCAGCAACGGCGTATCCGCCGCTTCTGCCGCATTGTCGGTTCCCCGAACTTGAGGTAATTCTGCCGGCGCAGAGTCAGGTGCCTGTGTTTTGCTCTGCACTTGTGCTGCACAGCCCACCAAGAATATCGCACATAGCGTCAATGTCACGCAGAAAGCGGTTCGTTTCATAGCAGCATCATCCCTTCGTACTAAGATGATACCATTATGCGGATACAAGGGTTTGCTGTCAAATTTTTGCTCATCTCTGTTCGTGCTCCTGGTCGGCAATGGTTTTGGCCTGCCGTACCATCTGTTCGGACACTTTCTTCAGCTCCTGCATCTTTGCTCGGACGGATGGCTTTTTCTCAGATGCCATCTCGGTAGAGATTCTGGCACCATTCCCGCGCTCCTTGGAGCTGTTCTCGGACGGAGCGCGGGCGCTTGCTTTTTTTGCGGCGTCCTCCCGTACCGGTGCGGGATAGCCCATCCGTTCAAAGATACGGTTGATCTGCTTGGCATCCTTGGCCTTGGCCATGATCTCCGCCGTGCCGGTTTTCTCCACCTTGTTGATAACGGGATAGAACAGCACCCCGTAGCGCTTGCTCTCCATCTGAAAGCCTTTCAGATCCTCCTGCTTGACGGAGAAAATAGTCAACTCCTCGCCGTCCTGGATCAGCCGCTTCAGCCCCGTCTTGCCGGACAGCTTTTGGTTGTCCTTGGCAATGGCAATCAGCAGAGCTGCCAAATTTTTCGCGCCCAAGCCCGCCAGTTTAACGGCACTCTCCGTAATTTGGATACCCTCTTTTACCACCAATTCGGCAGTTTCACCGTTGGTACTCACGCTTTTGCGCCTCCTTTCTCACTTCTTCCTGCCGTTCCGCATCGGCTTGCTGCACCTGCTGGGATACCAAAGGCACATCCTCAAGTATCCTGCGGCACAGGGTCAATTCCCTGCGTTTCTCCCGCAGGGAGGCAGTCTGCCGGTCAATCTCAGCGCTGCACCGCGCTTTGCCTTCCTCATCCGCTGCTCGCCTTCTTTCCTGATAGAGTGGTTTTCGCTGTATGACGCCTGCTTCAATCTCGCGCTCCAGTTCGCAGGTACGGTTGGCCAGTTCCTCCGCCGTGGTGATATGATTTGACCACAGGTAAAGAAACTGCCGCTCGTACCGTTCCAGCTGAACGATCTCCTGCCGCATGGAAAAAGGGACACACCGGAAGCGGGTCTTTTTTCGTGTCCCTCGCAGCAGATACAGATACCGAAGATAAAGAGCCTGAAAGCCTGTGATCTTTCGTTTCGGCACGGTTGGGTGCTTGCTCTTGATTCGGTAACGCCTGCCTTTACACTTTGTGACAGGGGCAGGCGGTACCGCGCCTTCGCGCTGGGCGGCCAGTCGGGTGCGGATGTCCTGCTCCGTATACCCGTCACCAAGGCTATCCAGCCGGATCGCTCGTTTGCCGCCCGGCGGCAGCACGGTCACATATTTGCGGTTTGGCTGGTTCTGCACCACATAACCAAGCCGCCGCAGGAGCATCAGAAATATGTCAAAGGTGTAGGCGTTCTCAATCACGCGGTCAATATCAGCGCGGATGATGCTGCGGATGGTGGGCTTACCCGTGTTTTCCGCTTTCCATTCGGCATAGTGCTTTCCTTTGCCCTGCGGCGCGATGACGGATAGCCCATTCTCTCGGCACAGCGCATCGGATGCGCCTCGCACATCAAAATAGTAGCTGCCGGGGCTGCTGTGATATTTTCTGCCGTCCACAAAGGATACGGAATTCACTACAATGTGATTGTGCAGATGGGCTTTGTCCAAGTGTGTTCCGATGACCGCCTCATACTGACCGCCAAAGAGCTTTTTGGCAAAAGCCATGCCGATACGGTGCGCCTGCTCCGGCGTCACCTCTCCGGGTGCAAAGGACTGGATGAAGTGATACCCTACCACACCGCCCGCTTTTCCGAAGCAACGCTTTGTCTCCTGCATCTCGGCATAAGCTGTTTCACAGCTCTCACAATTAATGGCAGACGCAAAGAAATGCTGCTTTGTTTTCTCTGAATTTACGGCGTAAGTAATGCCAGCGTCCAGCGTGGTCTTTTCGCCGTTGATGGCGTAATTCACGCGCTTATCCAGCCGGTCGCGGATGGCGATGATCTTAACAATGGCCATATCAAAGGCGTTTCATCGTCCGCCAAAGCAGGCCCTGCATTGCCTTAATGCGGTCGATGTCCTCCATGCGGACAAATCCGCGGGCATTGGCCACCTTGGCGATCTGATTGATATTGACCGCCATGCCGGAAAGCTGGCGCAGCAACTCCGGCAGTTCGTCGGGCGGACGGGGGCGCAGCTCCGCCCCTACAATCAGCCTGCGGAGTACCGGCTCCATTTTTAGGCCGGTATCTGCGGAGAGCTGCTTCAAGTGTGCGTATTCTGCGCTGTCCAGCCGCAGGGAAATTCGCTTTGCAATTCCTCTCATGAGTTTCCTCCTCGTTTTTAATGGGGGTCTTAGGGGGCTTGCCCCTTAACAAGCGCATTTTGCTGTCAAAATGCTATGCTTGCCGGGACAGCGGCGCTATGCACCGCGTCCCGCGTTACTGCGCCGAAAAAAGAAATCAGCGGGCTTCGCCACGCTGCGCGTCACGCCGATACCGCAGCAGATCATTGTAGTCTTTTCCCCGCACCGGAGGTCTGTCAATGACCTCGTATCCTCTCAGCAGTTCCTTCAACACCGCCGCTGCTTTCCGTCCCGGCTCATCATTGTCCAGACACAGCACAATGCGGGATATATGGGGTGCAGCTTTCAAATACTGCGTAAGTGCCGGCGGCAATCGTTGCAGTCCCTTACCGGAAATGCCGCCCAGCGCCAGTGTATTTGCCTTGCGCCAGTCCGAGCCCTGTTGCTTCAGCAATGTCAGATAGGATAGTGCATCAATGGCTCCTTCAAAAACGCACAGGGTCGATCCGTTGCTCGGTGCCAAGGGTACAGCAAAGGTAAATTGCTTGTCGCTGCCTGCTGCTTCACCGACAAACCGCTTTTTCCGCTGCGTTCCCCGCAACATGGCATAGGCAGGCTTCCCCTCTGCAAAGCCAACAAATATGCAGTTATGGCGGACAGCATCCTCATAGAGCTGCCCGTGCTTGATGCAGTGGTTGATGATCTCGGCGTCAATGCCGCGGCTGCGTAAATATGCAAAAACACGCCGATTATCGGCGTGTTTGGGCGGCAGCGTAAATTCAGTTTTCGGATACAGTACGGCTGGCTTTGGCGGAGGCGGTATGCAGGGCGATTCTCCGAGGATGCGCTGCACAGCCTCCGGAAGCCATAAGCCCTCTACCGCGGTCAGATAGTCCAGAGCATTTCTTCCACCAATCCCACGCGACCACCAAAACCATTTCCCGTTGGAAATTTTCAAAGAGTCATGGGTGCGGGTGGCGTAGGTGCTGCCACTGATATGCACCAGCTCCTGCGGCTCGAAGCAACGCAGGTAGGTCAGCAGATCCACCTCCCGTGCAGCAGTAAGCTGCTCCTTGGATACATAGGGCATGGTCGTTCACCTCTTTCGGGTATGAGAAAGGTGCAGACATTTCTGCCCGCACCCTAAGCATTTTTAGTTCCATTTCTGATTGCTTCACCCATCTAATTCGCACATAGTTCATACTGATTTATGTATCTTCTGAGCAAAAGAATACTTAAGAAGCAAAAAGTCACTCTTAATTGAGGATATCTATCCAGTTCATCGGAAAACCCATACATGAAAGAATCTTGTTCGGAGGAATCTGCTTTGTCTCATTGCAAAGACATGCCAATGCAGAAGATATATTCGTACATGTACAAGCAAAGTCTTTGGCATCAAGCAAATACTTAAGACATATCAGCGCCGCAAAGAGATCCGTTTTTCCTTGTTTATACAGCCCTGCTTTGGTTTTTGATATTCCAATAGTGGCATGGATGGGGAAGTTTGGAATAGCGCGTTTATCTATTACAGAGAAATCATACAGCCGTTCACTATGCGCGCAAACATTCCGAACACGGGTCAGCATGTCCAGCATACCAACCAGGTCTTCTGTACTTACCCCCGGAAACTCTTTCGCTACATTGCTCTGTACAGATGATTTGCACAAACTGTACATTTTTGAGACATTGCCGAGTGTAAGTGCTTTCACAGCAACCCATAACGGGACATTCCCGTGCTTGTCCCATTGATGTTGAATGTATTTGTGATCAGACGGGGGGATTACAATGGAAAACAGTGTTGAAACCAGTTTTCTAATTTCTGCCTTTCGTTTACCTTCGTTTTTCGTTCCCGGCTTCTCATCATAGCTTGCCGGCGAAAGATATGCAGCCTGATCATCTCCGCACAAAGCCACAAAGGAATATGACAACAGCGACTTTATATTCTTTTCAACAATCTGAATTGCGTGAAAGAACTCATCTCTCAGAGTATCGTCAAACTTATAGAGCGCCAAGATATCATCGATACGGGTATCTGGCATATATGTCCCATCCGCTTGCTTGAACAGTGCTTTGTAACCTGAAATCATTGAGAAGTAGCTATACTTTTTGAGCAGAGCGATTACTTTTGCCTCATCTTCCTCAGCAATAACAAGCTTCTTTTCATCTCTCAGTTTAACGACTAACTCTTCGTATGTTTTGAAAGGCTTGTCTTTCATCTTTCTGTCGACTCCCTTCTAATGAGAAAGGGAACTTCCTTACGGAAGTTCCCTTTCTCGGCTACACGCCCCGCAAGCATGTGTAGCACAATCACTATGGGTAATATAGCAGAATACGCACCTATTGTCAAGCTTTCTCGCTATGCATTTACGCATTCTTACACATTTTCATGCATTGCCCTACACTGAGCTCGACGGCGCTTGCACTGTTCCCATATTACCCACTATAGTATATGCGATTTAATGTAATAGTTGCAGCATATTGTGCAACAACTACTCGTAATTCGAAAAAGTTTTTCTGGCAACATCCTTCTCTCTACCTTACCCTTCCCGTCCGCATTCGATGGGCATAGTTCTGCACGCTATACCGGCGCATATAGTCATTTTCCGTGGGCACGGCGCTGTCCAGATCGATGCCCTCCAACCGAACATCCCCCGGTTCCAGCACCTCCTCTACCGGGATCACGCGGATTCTCGCCCGACAGTGCAGTGCATCGCCGAACACGCCGCCTACACTGTGAAAGCCTCTGTCACCGCACACCCACAGCACCTTTGACCCTGCAGGCACATCCCCGAAGGGCTGCTTGAGTATCGCCACAGAGCACGGCTCTGCGCCGGCCACCCTATAGTACCCGGCGCTTTCCGCCCGCTCGTATGCGCGGATCAGCTTATCAAATTTTCGCTGCGGCTCCATATAAAACCAGCTCTCCTGATACCCCATATCGACCTACCTTTCCAAATCCGTTGTTTTTCTTGCCGGCGGCTGCTCACAAGCCTCCGGTGCTTCTGCATCCGCCACGATCTCCGGCTCACGCTTGTCGATGTTCAGCAATGCGTTTAGCTCCTCCAATCGCAGCAGCTTTGCCTTCAATTCTTCCTCTCGGGGGAAGGGCTTCAACACCTCCGCTTTTGCCGTTTCCAGTTGGGAGTGCAGCTCGCTCAGCTTTTCTCGGCAAGCCTGCTCCTTTACCGGCAGACTTTCCAGCAGATTGTCCATGCGTTGGATATTGCCGAATACATCCGTGCCCAGCGTCACCACATGGCGCAGCTGTCCGATCATGGCCAGCCGGTACTCCTGCGAAAAGCTGTCAAAGGACAGCTCCAGCGTCAGGCCGCGGTAAAGGCCGATCTGCATCGGCTCCGGCATCAGCATATTCTGGCAGAGTGTCAGCAGCTCCGTGCCTGCTGCCTTTTTCTCGGCATAGACCTTACCCGCCAGCGTCATGGGAGAAAAACCGTCCGCATTGGGCGCAGTATGCTCCCTGACCGTGGTAATATCTGCGCCGTATCCGGCAAGCCTTTCCTGTGTTTCCGCGATGGACTTGGGAAAGGTTTTGCTGATGGCGTCCTCCAGCGCATACCGCTGGCTGAGATGATTGCCTTTCAGCAGTTTCAGCTTAGATACCTCAATGTCCAGATCCATCTTTTCCTTGATGAGCGGATTACCACTGGCCAGTGCTTTGATCTCCGCATAGGAGAGTGCCTGCTCATCCACATCCTCGGCGGAACGCACTGGGCTCTTGCTGGTCATGATCTGCGCGATGAATTTCTGTTTTCGCTCTACCAACTGATAGAGATAGGCGTCAAACGTACCCTCGGTGACGTAGCTGTAAATGTCCACCTCAGCATTTTCGTTGCCCTGCCGGATGATGCGTCCCTCCCGCTGTTGGAGATCTGCGGGACGCCACGGGCAGTCCAAATGGTGCAATGCCACCAGCTTCTGCTGGCAGTTGGTGCCTGCACCCATACGCTGGGTGCTGCCCAGCAGCACACGCACCTGACCGGTGCGCACCTTGGCGAACAGGTCTTTTTTCTGCGTCTCCGTCTTGGCGTCGTGGATATAGGCGATCTCATTTTCCGGCACGCCCATCGCTACCAGCTTACTGCGGATGTCGTCATAGACGCTGAAAACACCGTCGCCCTTGGGCGTGGACAGGTCACAGAAGATCATCTGCGTGGAGTGCTTTTCCGCCGTGCGCCGCCAGATGTCAAATACTGTCTCCGCGCACTTAACCGCCTTGCTCTCCGGGTCGGCGGGCAGCATGGGATTGATGAGCCGCTGGTCTAATGCCAGCTTCCGGCCATCGTTGGTGATCAGCAGCATATTGTCCACGCTGCTGTCCACCTGCTTGTTGCGTACCTGCTCGGCACGCTCCGCCAGTGACGCCACCATCTCCTTTTGATACTCGGACGGCTTCAGGGCGATGTTGTGGTAGTGTGCCTCCGGCACGGGCAGGTTCAGCATATCCGCCGTTTGGATGTCCGCCACATTTTTGAATACGGAGATCAGCTCCGGCAGGTTGTTGAACTTGGAAAAGCAAGTCTTGGCGCGGTAACCCGTCCCCTCCGGGGCAAGCTCGATAGCCGTGACCGTTTCACCGTAGTTGGCAGCCCATGCGTCAAAATGCTGGAAGCCCTGCTCCTGCAACGCTCCCATTTGCAAGTACCGCTGGATGGTGTATAGCTCCACCATGCTGTTAGAGATGGGCGTACCGGTGGCGAACACCACACCCCGTCCGCCTGTAATCTCGTCTAAGTACCGGCACTTCATGAAAAGGTCGCTGGACTTCTGCGCTTCCGTCTGTGCAATGCCGCTGACATTCCGCATTTTGGTATAGAGAAACAGATTTTTATAGTAGTGGCTCTCATCGATGAACAGCCGATCAACGCCCAGTTCCTCAAATGTGACCACATCATCCTTCCGGCTCTGGTCGTTCAGCTTGTCCAGCTTATTCTGCAAGCCCTTGCGGGTCTTTTCCATCTGCTTGATGGTGAAATTCTCCGCCTTGTCTGCCTTCGCCTCCCGGATGCCCAGGATGATCTCATCCATCTGCTGCTCCAGAATGGCCCGCTGCCGCTGGATACTGACGGGTATCTTCTCGAACTGACTGTGGCCGATGATGATGGCGTCATAGTCGCCGGTGGCGATGCGTCCGCAGAACTTCTTGCGATTTTTTGTTTCAAAATCCTTTTTCGTGGCCACCAGCACATTGGCGGCAGGATAGAGCTGCAAGAACTCGCTGGCCCACTGCTCCGTCAGGTGGTTTGGCACCACAAATAGGGACTTCTGGCACAGGCCCAGCCGCTTGGATTCCATAGCCGCCGCCACCATCTCGAAGGTCTTACCCGCACCCACCACATGGGCCAGCAGGGTATTGCCGCCATAGAGGATGTGGGCAATGGCGTTCACCTGATGCTTCCGCAGGGTGATCTCCGGATTCATGCCGGAAAAGTTGATGCGGCTGCCATCATATTCACGGGGCCGGTTGCTGTTGAACAGAATGTTGTACGCCTTGCAGATCTTCTCCCGCCGCTCCGGGTCTTTCCAGATCCACTCGGCAAACGCTTCCTTCAAAAGCTCCTGCTTGCCCTGTGCGATGGCGGTCTCCTTCTTGTTCAGCACCGCCACACGCCGCCCATCTCTATCATATTGATAGTCGAAAATGCGGACGTCTTTCAGGTTCAGACTGCTCTCGATGATCTCATAGGCGCTTGCCCGCAGCGTGCCATAGGTATTGAAAGCCTTGATATTGCTCTTATCCTTGCTCTTGCCCTCAATGCGCCACTCGCCGGTGATCTGGGAGTAATGCACCTTGATATCCCACCGTGCACGGCGGGGCGTGTCCAGCGTCTCAAAGATGAACTGCCGGATATACTCCGGATTCAGCCATGTGGCACCCAGCCGCACGGAGATCTCACTGGCGGTCAAGTCCACGGGCTGCATCTTCTCCAATGCCTCCACATTGGGCTGGTACTGCGGCTCCGATTCTGCTTTTGTCCTCACCTCTGCCAGCTTCCGCCGCACATTGCCGGACAGGTACTCGTCGGCGGGCAGGTATTTCTCGCCGCCCCTTTCCCCGTAATCAGGGTTCAGAAAGACGACGCCCTGCAAGTCCGCGAACAGACTATCCTCGTCCTTGCCGGTGAGCTGCCCCATATACGCCATATCTACGCGGGCCTTCTCCCCGATGGACAGGGCCAGCGCCTCCACCGCCGTGTCCACCCTCTCGGCAGGCCGGTGGCTGCGGATGGTGCGCTTGGTGAACAGGTCGGCTTTCCGCTTCAGGCCGCCCTCCTCGTCCAGCACCTCCAGCGAACACAGCAGGAAGTAGGAGCTATCCTGGTCAAAGGCGATGGCGTTGCCACGAGAATTGATAAGCCCATAGTCATGGGTAAAGCGGTCATAGAGGTCGATCAACTTTGCTTGCTGCTGGCGTATCATGTCATCCGGATAGTCCTCTGTCTGATACTCCAGCAGCGTCCGCACACAATCCCGCAGGCCGATCATACCGCGGATGCGGCTCTCGGCGGTCTTGGACACCTCCACCGGATTCATGCGGCTGTCCTCGCGGTAATAGAGTTTGTCATTCACCAGCGTATAGGAGAAATTGCGAACGGTGGGGTCTGCTGCGATGGACTGATCCTCGCCCTCCAACTCCTCCCCGCGCTCATAGGTGGTGATCTCGCCGTGGATATTCTGCACGGCGTTGGCAAGGAGGCTGTCCAGCGGCTGCTCCGGAAACGGCACACAGGTTGGCTCCGGGCCATACGGTCCCGATACCATTTTCATCTCGCCCAGCACCATATCCGGGTGGTCGAGGAAATAGCGGTTCATGGTGATACCGTCGTCGTTCGTCCCCAACTGCACCCACTCTGGCTCAATGTCCACCATGCGGTCACGCTTTTGCAGGAACAGAATGTCCGATACCACCTCCGTACCCGCTGCCGCCTTGAAGGTATCGTTGGGCAGGCGGATCGCGCCCAGCAACTCCGCCCGCTGCGCGATGTACTTCCGCACATTGCCGGTGCGCTTATCCATGGTGTAGCTGGAGGTGACGAACGCCACCACGCCGCCCGACCTCACCTTATCCAGTGTCTTGGCGAAGAAATACTCGTGGATGGACAGGTTCAGCCGGTCATAGCGCCGATCCTGCACTTTGAACTGGCCGAAAGGCACATTGCCCACCGCCACATCGAAGAAGTTATCGGGGAAGTCCATCTTTTCATAGCCGCGAACGGAAATACTGCTGCGTGGGTACAACTGACGGGCGATGCGTCCTGAAACGTCATCCAGCTCCACGCCGTAGACCTTGCTCTCCGCCATGCTCTCCGGCAGCATACCGAGAAAATTGCCCACGCCGCAGGACGGCTCCAAAATATTCCCCTGCGAAAAGCCCATCTGCTCCAGCACGGCATAGATGCTGCGGATGACCACAGGCGGCGTATAGAAGGCGGTCAGCGTGGATTCCCGCGCCGCAGCGTACTCTGTTTCGGACAGCAGCCCCTTTAGTTCCTCATACCGGCTGTGCTTGGGGTCAAAGCAGTCCGCAAGGCCACCCCAGCCCACATATTTGGCCAGCACCTCCTGCTCCTCCGGTGTGGCAGGACGGTTCTCCGCCTCCAACTGCTTTAAGAGCCGGATAGCCGCCACATTGTTGGCATAGCGCTGGCTGGGCGGCGCTGCGCCCAGAGCATCGTCGGTGATACGGTAGTTGACGCCGCCCGCGAACAGCGGGGCGGCGGCTTCCAGCCGTTCTTTTTTTCTCGGCAAGGTAAACGCAGGCGGCATCGCCGCCTGTCCCTGCGGTGCTTCCTCCTCTCTCTGCTGTACCTGCGGCAGCGGGGATATTTCTTGCTCCTGTGCCGGTTCTGCCGCAGGTGTAGGCTCTTCCGTGGGTACTTCTTTCTGCTCTGGCTCCGGCAACTCTTGGTCATGCCAGTGGTTGAACAAACTAAATATGCCGTTAACATATTCGGAAAGCTGCTCCTTCGCCTGCTGGCAGGAATCATAGTGCCGGTCGCCCTCGTCCATGCCTTCCAAATAGGATGTCAGGGCTTCCAGCATTTCCGCCGCTTTTGCCTTATCCGCCAACTGCTCCTCAATGACGGGAACGGCATCATAGTAGTCCACACCCTTGGGGTACGGTCTCGACACATCGTCCGGTGCGTCGGAAAAGCCGAAATATATCGTCCTTGCCAGCTCTCGCAGCTCATACTGCGGTATTTTTGCCACGGCATCCTCGCCGGGGAAGCGTTTCTGCGCGATAAGCCTTTCATACTCCTTGACCACATTGGGGATGGTCAGCGTGACCTCACCGTACCGCTTACCGGCATATTCCCGCTGATAGGTCAGTCCCTTAGAACTTCTCGTATAGTCATATCCGTCGCGCCCGCCGCCGCTGTACTCACCAAAACAATTTTTGATGAATTTCTGCTGTTCCTCTTTTGCGTGGGGGTAACAGAAGAAGGAATACACCGCCAGTTGGCTGTCCACGGAATCCGCAAGAAAGAACTGGTCGATCTCATCCTGCGTAATGAACATTTTGCACCGGCGCACAAAATCCGGCTGCGCAGAAAAGCTGCGCTCCGGCAGGTCAATTCCGTCCAGCACAGTCTCAATCCGATGGGTGCAATACCCCGACAATCGAAAGCGCATGATGCTGCGATCCTGCTCATAGGCGTTCAGAAAGGCGTGGTATTCCTCAGCCAAAGCCGCAAGGCCGCCCTCACTCTTGGCAAAGGCCACCATATCCTTGTCCAGCTCCGGATAGCCCTTGTGCTGGTCATGGATGGCCAGCGTCTGAGGGAACAGGCCCTGTGAGCGGCCCCCTTGGGTCAAATCGCGAGCGGCCATCAGCAGGGCGTCATCCATCTCAAGCAGCACCTTGTCCTGCGTCTGCTCCAGCTCTGGTGCCGAAAGGTACGTTCCCGCCTCCATCAGCTCCAATATCCGTGCCGACGCCTGCTCCCACGTCACCGTGGTACGGCAGTGACCGGTACGGACGCTGTCGCCCTGCGCCAGATGGATACCGTCCTCCATGAACCACACAGCATATTTTTGACCTTCATATTCAATACCGCGCCCATTCTTCGTGCTGAACTCACGGCGCAAAAACGCCACACATTCCACTTCCGAACGCTGCCGCATATAGAACACCGCGATCCGCTCCGCACTGCTGCGGCTGTTGCCCGCCGTGTATAGCGTCTGGTCGATGACCGTCTGCGGCACTGGGCGGGTGGGGAACAACTCACCCGTTCGCTGCGTCTCCGGTACTTCATAGACTGCCGTGCTGTCCTCCGTGCCGAAAAAGGACATCTGCTCTGCCATTACCGGCGCATTCTGCAAGCCCAGCTTGATCTTATACGCGCCGCGCTCAATGAGGTTTTCGGTCATCTCCGTGACCACGCCCCATGAAAAAACGGACTCCGCTGTGTGGGAGAGATAGCTGCCCTCCCACATCAAGAGTCCGTCTTTTTCGGCGTGGTAGCCCACCCGGACTTTGTCCGCACCGGCCAGCACCTCCACCCATATATCGTTGTAGCTGTTCTTCAGAAATTCCGTGCGCATCGCAATATCCCTATTGGTCTGAAAAAACACAAAAATCTCCTGCCGGGTATGCTTGCGCCCGCCATCGTCCAACAGTATCGCTTCAATGAGGTGTTCATCCAAAAACGCCGGAAGCTCTGCGCTCCCGGCGTTTTCGGCCTCTTGCGTCAGTTGTAGATCAGGTCGCTGAGCACCAGTTCCTCCGCGCTGTGCTTCAGGTTGTTCATCAGCCCCGTCCAGCGCTGGGGATTGGCGGCTTTCAGTTCCTCCGTCACGCCCTCGGTTTTTGCCATCTGCGCCACGGCCTGCGTCACCATCCGCTGTGCTGTCTCCTCGATCTCCGCCAGATGTGCCGCCAGCTGCCCGCTGGTCTTGAGATTCGTATACAGCACCCTGCGATGCTTCTTGATGTACTGCCTCCGCAGCTCCGCGTACTTGCCCAGATGCGTCTCCGGCTCTTGGGGCAGCAGCAGGTTCGGCAGGCGATAGCCCTCCTGCACTCTGTAGGTCACTTCCATGTTCTGCGCTCCTTTCTTTCTCGGCGTTATTTTGCTCTTTGACAGCATCATAGCCGATTTGTGCATCCTTTGCAAAAAATTGCTCTCGCTGCGCCTGCATCACCGTGCGGCTGATCTCCCGAAGGCCCATCTCCGCAATATCGCTGGTGGCGATGCCCAGTGCATTGATCGTTGTGGGGGTATCAAAGGAATAAATACCCTCAAAATCCTCCGGCAGTATGTAGGCTGCGGCAGGCAGAGAAAGCCGGGTCAGCAGCATATAGGCAACGCTGCTTTGCAGCGCCCGCCTGTATGTGACCTCTACATTCAGCGCGTCCAGTTCCTCCAGCATACTGCCATCCCGGCAGTCCAGCAGATCCCGCAGATAGTCCTGCATATTATCCGCCACAGTGTTGCAGCTGGCAGACAGTATGGCATCCGGCAAATTATCCTTTTCGGCCAGTGTACCAAAGGTGGCCTCCAGCGTCTCGATGACCGGCTCCGTGTAGGCCGGTTCCATCGACCAGATGGGAACGGGCCGCGAGATGCGTGTGGCATGGGTGTCCGTGATGTCAAAGTAGTGCTTCAGCCACCCTTTGCCGTGGGCTTCGTCCATGACAGCAATGCCGGTAGCTCCGGCATTGACCCACCGGCCAAACTGCCGGTTCCATTTTTCCAACTCCAGCACCGCCGTGGCGTCAGGCCGCTGGGCATAGATCAGGACTTGCTCGTCGAACGGGCATTTATAGTTATAGCAGGCCGAGCGCAAAAAGCCCGTCCAGCTCTCATAATCGCCGGTCAGCTTTGTCAGTGTGCGGCTATATAACTCCGTGATAAATTGAAATTTACTTGCCAAGGCATTGCCTCCTTCCTCAAAAATGTTGGGAGTATTGGATCTCGATTACCGTGCTTCGCCCCGTTCTTTCAGCTTTTGCAGTCCCTTCAAGAAGCTCGGCACTTCCTGAAAGCCCACAGCATCCACATAGTAAGCATTTCTCTTGCTGCTGCGCTTGACTACGATCACATCGCTCTCAGATAGAGAGCGCATTTGTCGGTAGAAAGGCCGCGTATCCGCATTGTGCTTCCGATATAACTCCTCCAGCGTCATGTTGGGGGCCAACACCCCGGCAAAGGCTTTGCGGTAATGGGCAGCACGCAGTTTTCCTTTGGCACGCTCATATCGCATAAAGGCGTAGTCCACCTTAGCCACGTTGTCAATCTGATATATCTCATAGCAGCCTGCGTCCGCTGGCTGCTGTATTGGATCAAGCGGCTCATACACCGTGCCTGTCCGCTGTGCTATTTCCGCAAACTCGCAAATATGATAGACATTACTGCCGACCAACGTGTGGTAGTCGTCGATATAGGTACAAAGCCGTATCACGCTGCCGCCATCCAGCCGCGTCATGACGATACTGCCCCCGTCTGGGATGTAGAACAACGTATTGTACTCCGCATCAATAAAGCGAATCCGGCGTTTGCTCTTATCCGACTCCGGAAAGGCGATAACGCCCATGATATTTACCGGCTCACGGTCTGTCATCTTTCTTCACCTCGCTCCTTTTTCTGTGCAGTACGGTGCTGCTCGTACTCTTCCGCTTTTTCTTTGGCCCAATCGGGCAGCTTTTCACGGTCAGCGACACCGAGAATATCCGTTCTGTCCCACCGGCATCTTTTGCCAGAATACAGTTCTTCAAAATAAACTGTGCGTCCGCGGGAGCTGGGAGAACAGCCAAAACCACCCAGCGCATATCCGAGCTGGCAGTCCGCAGTGCGATACTCCGGCGCAAGGCTGGCGGGGCGGATGATCACCAGCTTTCCTTCCAGGGATTCATCCGAGCATGGCAGGCAATATTCCCGTCCTAAAACAGTTACAGGCATTGCACGCTCCACTTGAAATGCTCTCACCCTCTCTGTCTGTTTCTGCAAGCGCTGCAAGAACACGTCCATTATCTCAACATAGCTCTCACTGCCAATGGCCTCCGAAAAGCGCTCATTGCCCAAAAAGTCGTAATCCTGATAGCAGGTCATGTAGGTGGTATCTCCCGGATTATAGCCGATCAACATTGTCGTACCACCCATGCGAAAGGATTGCATGATCTCATAGTCACCAGCCATCCGCGCAGTTTCTTTGTCAGCCATATCGTCTTACCTTTCCTTGTCCTTTGATAATCTCTGTTTTGTCTTGTGCTCCTTGTTCTGCCGGTACTCTTTTTGCTCCTGATACTCGCTTCCTGCTCTTTCACAGAAGTCCTCGATCATCGCCGCACGGTCTGCTCCGTAATGTCCCCAGAAGAAGTTGGGCGGCCCATCTTCGTCGTTCTTGCAATTGCGCTGCCAGGTAACAAACGGGGCAGGCGCTTTCGGGTGTTCGCCCAAAGCAAATTCGGCGTTTCCCACGCACACCCGCGCCGTAATCTTATAGTCTGCGTTAATGATCTCACCAATGACATAGCTACCGCTTTCCAGCTCCATGGTGTAGCTGCCGTTCTGTGCCTGCTGCGCCTTCACCGGCATGGCGGGTACACCGCAGACCAGATCCGGCTGCATGACAAACTGTGACCTTGCGCCCAGCAGCTCCCTCGGAAGCGCCGATACCGGCAGATATAGTTTTTCTTTCCCCATGACCTCATATCGCAGCAGAAAATCGTCCACCGGATAGTAGATACTCATAACAGGGTCTTTGATATGCCCCTTCGCCGTCGTCGCGTTCCTATATCTGGCATTGTCCAAATACCACTGCGGGTCTGCCCCCGGCAGGCTCCAGCCGAACATGGAACCTGCGCTCATGGCGGCCTCCTGTATGTCAGAAATGCCCCGCCGCCGATTATGCTCTCGAGCGATATTCTGATTTTCCTCCCGCTTTCCGGTGTCCCAGTCGGAGGCGTAGTAACCGCGCTCACCCCTCTTGAGAACGATGAGCTGCCCTGTAGAGGGCAGGGTGGATAAGCAGAAATCGGGCAATTCATTCCTTCGCATAACCAACCTCCTCATCTCTCCTGCTCCTGCTGTCTGCGGCGACGCCAGCCTTCCAGCAGCTTGATGATGACCTCCTCCATCTGCTTGGGCGTATAATTAGCGGGAAAATACTTTTGCAGGCGGTCGTTCCGCAGCGTCACCTTCCGCTCCAGCGGCTTTTCCTCCCGCATGATGAGGTCGATGATGTTGTTCTCCAGCTTGCCCTCCGCGCTGATCTGCTTGAGCCGCTGGGCCTGATCCACGGAGGGCGATACCTCGTCCCGTTCCATGAGGAACTGGAGGTAGGTCTGTTCTTTCTCGGTCAGGTGGGAGATGTAGTCGGCTGCCGGAACGAATTTCAGCTTTCCCGCGTCCACCGCCTCCATCAACGGCGGAATCAGGTTTGTCAGGCGGATATAGCGTTGGATTTGCATTCGGCTCTCATTTACTTGTTCCGCCAAAATCTCCACAGAAAAGCGTCCTTCAAAATTCTGCCCAACTTGGGCAGAATTCTTTGCAGGTCGGCCTGCACTCCGTTTCATAGCGTCCAGCTTCAGCTTATACGCCCTTGCTTTCTCGCTGGGCAACAGGTTTTCCCGGTTGATGTTGTAGTCCACCACCAGAATGTCCGCATCCTCGTCGCTGTAATCCCGCACGATGACCGGGCGGGTGTCCAGCCCCACCACCTTGGCACAGTAGTCGCGCCGATGGCCGGATATAATCTCATACCCGCCCTCGCTGCGGGGACGGACGATCAGCGGCTCGGCAATGCCGGTGCGCTCAATGCTGTCCATCAGCCGCACCAGATCGGCACTGGGCCGGTCTACGGAATACGGCTGCTGCGCATAGGGGAACACCTGTTCCGCCGGCACGATCTGTACCCGCTCCTGCTGGTCGGCTTCCCGCTCTGCATCTGTTTTGAACAGATCATCGTACCGGGTCAGCTCTATGCCGTTTAATTTGCGGGCCAAGCTGCAACACCTCCTTCGTCAGCGCGGCATACGCCTGTGCCGCTTTCCCCTCTGGGTCATGCTCATAAATGCTGGTTCCTGTGACGCTGATCTCCGCCACGCGGATAGAACGGGGTATCTCGCTGGCGAATACTCGGCTGCCGTAGTTCCTGCGTAACTGCTCACTAATTCCCTTAGCCAGCGTGGTGCGGCTGTCCATCATGGTCAGCAGGATACCGTCCACCGTCAGGTGGGGATTGATCTGCCGTTTGACGCGGGCAATGGTACGCATGAGCTGTTCCAGCCCTTTGGCGGCCAGATACTGCCCCTGCACCGGAATGATAACGCTGTCCGCCGCAGTCAGTGCGTTGATGGTCAACATTCCCAGCGAGGGCATACAGTCGATGATGGCGTAATCGTAAGCCGGTGCCAGTCCGGACAAATACTGCCGCAGCACCGTTTCTCGGCTCATGATGTTCACCAGCGTCACCTCCAGTCCCGACAGCTCAATGTTGGCGGGAACAAGATCGACGCCGGACGCATGGTGCAGAATCCCCTCGCCGGGTGCGATGGGTTCCTCGTTGACGGTCTTTGTCATCAGGTCGGCCAGTGTGGGAGAAAGCTCGTCCGGCTGCCGCCAGCCCAGCATTTGGGTGAGATTGCCCTGGGCGTCGGCGTCCACCAACAGGACTTTCTTGCCCTGCTGGGCAAGGCCGACACCCAAGCTGGCAGCTGTGGTGGTTTTCCCCACGCCGCCCTTCTGATTTGCCAGTGCGATGGTTTTCAAAAGCACACCTCCATTTCGTGCAACAAAAAAAGAGCCTTTCGGCTCTTGCTCTGACAGTATTCTCTTCTACCCGCTTTCGCCGCTGAGGTCATGGCCCGCCATCAGCGCGTAGTGGTTATCCATGGTCAACGGCGCGTTATACAGCGCAGTCAGCAGATATGGCTTCACATGGCGCACCTCGGTGGTGTTCTCGTTGATCCGATCCAGTACATACAGCAGATGTGCTCCGGTCAGCTTCAGCAGCCTTGAACGCACTACCTCCGCTGGCAGCTCCTCTCCCGCCACGCAAATGGAGGACTTGGTAGAGCACACGGTATCCAGCATCAGGCTCACCAGCTCATCCAATCGCTCGCGATCGGCGTTGGTATAATTTGACAGGTAATCGTAGCTGATGTTTTCCCTGATCTGCTCGCTGTATATCTTCCTCCGTTCCATTCTGTCCTTCTGCGTAGATCTATCCTCGCGCCAGAAGGAAGGGAAGGATGTAAGAACATCCGTATTTTGTTTCTCTTTACTTTGTTCTTGTATATTTAATTGGGCGGGCTTTTCCTGTTCAGGTTTTACCTGTTCTGGAAAAGCCCGTTTAGGTGCATCGACAGATTTTTCCGCCTGAACGGGATTTTCCCGTTTAGGAGCATCTGCCTGCCGCGACTGCTCCAAAATGGTGTATTCGATGCTGCCCAGCGTTCCGTCTGCGCGGCGTTCCCGCTTCCGCACGATGTACCCTGCGCTCTCCAGCTCCCGCACCGTGGCACAGATGCTGTCCACGCCATCCTTGCAGATGCGGGCCAGCCCCTTGGTGGTGTAGTCCCAGTCCTCCGGCAGCGACAGCATCAGGGACAGCAGCCCCTTGGCCTTTAGCGACAGCGACTTATCCCGCAGATGATGGTTTGACATGACGGTGTAGTTCCGCGTCTTTTCCACCCTGAATACAGCCATGGGCGTTCCTCCTTATCTAAAATTTAACAAGTGAAAAAGAATAGCACCACTTAAATCAAAAGAAATTCTGATTGATGAAATGAGTGATGTTTGATATAATAATTATGTTAGTGAATTTTTATATGGAGCGGTGAAATGCGAAATAAAGCCTCCTATTTGAAATCACCAACGCAATTATTGGCTATACCTCTAAAATTACCGATTGGGTAGACAAGCTGGATTTCTCTTACATCAATTAAGCGTAAATAAAAAAGGAGGACATCTATGCCAGACAGACTTATTAGATGTGCAGAATGTGGCAAGGAATTTGTTTTTACGACAGGGGAGCAAGCATTTTTTCGTAAAAAAGGTTTTCAAGACCCTCACAGATGTCAAAGTTGTCGTATTCGCGGTAAACAAAGTGCAGTTTTGAAAATTATTTCAAGTGAATGGAAAAGAGATGCCCTAAAGGAGAAAGCAAGGTATTTTTACGATGATGGTGAAATCGCACAATTAACTAGCGGTGAAAAATACTTTGTTATCGGTCGCAAAGGTGCAGGAAAAACTGCAATAGCAGACTATATTAACAATATTAATTTGCATAATGTGTTCTCAATAAAGATTTCGTTTAAGAATTTTCCTTTTAACGAAATCTACGCATATACCAATGATTGTTATACTGCTCCAAATCAGTATATAAGTATCTGGAAATATGTGATCTACTCCAGTGTTTGTCAATTGCTTTCTAAAAATGAAAAACTTGATGCGGCGGTACTCGCTAGCTTGAAAAAACTATATGGGGTTGATACTGAGAAGCGACTAAATAAGCTTATTGAAAAATGGACGGCGATTTCCTTCAATTTAGAAATCCTTGGGTGTGGAGCCGGAGGAGAACGTTCTAAAAATGAAACATCAACGTGGATAGAAAAATCTGAAGTCCTAGAAGACGTTATTAAAGAATATACCGACGATTCGAGCTATTTTGTGTTAATTGACGAGTTGGATGAGAATTACACAATCTTTCCTAGTAAAGAAGACCGCAAAAGATATTTTGATTTAATCACTAGTCTTTTTAAGGCTATTCAAGATATTAAATCAATACTAGATGATCAAGCTAAAGTATATCCGATTGTATTTTTGCGGGAGGATATATTTAATTTAATAACTGATCCGGACAAAAACAAATGGCACGATTACATTGTGAACATAAAATGGGATGTAGCAAAAATTCGTAATATGTTGAAACATCGGTTGTCAATCGTAACTCAAAAGAGGTACAATTCTTTCGATGATGCTTGGCATTCGATTTTCCTTTCAGACAAAATAGCTATCGGAAATCGACAAACTAAACTAATTGATTCATTTTCATATATCGATCGACTATCTCAGCTTCGTCCTCGAGATTATATTGAGTATATTCGAGAATGTGCGGATCTTGCTCTTAAGAGAGGAGAGGCAAAAATCAGCGGAGAAATTGTAAAATACAATAATCGCGAGTTTTCCAACTATCTTTTCAACGAAATTAGGGATGAAGCACATTCTGCATTGCCGGAATTTGATAATGTTATTGCACTTTTACCCATTATTAGAAAGCAAGTGTTTTCAACAGAAGATTTTAAAAACGCCTATGAGGAGGCTATAACCAAAGGCTCCCTATGTACATCCAAAAGCGCTGAAAAGATTCTCGAATCCTTTTTTGAGTACGGTATTATTGGTAATGCTCCAAAAGCAAAAGGAAAAGCTATTTTTCGCTATGAATATCCCAACGCAAGTATCAATCATAAGGAAAAAGCCATTATTCACCGTGGGCTTTACGGGTCATTGCAAATCTTCTGATGATAAATGATTGCTTGCTTTCTTCCGATCTCCTTCAGTGCTTATAATATCGACGTGACTCTAACATAGTTGAAGCCCGGACAAACCATTACTTTGGCTTTCCGGGCTTCGTTGTATTCCTGTTATGTACTACTCTGCTTGTCCCCTATGCCAGCAGCAGATACGTCTGATACACAATGTCCAAGTGCCGGTTATAGCTGTCCACTCTCAGGCTGCCGGACAGCAGTTGTTCCGCATTTGGCGGCGCAACACTTAGGGAAGATGTACGCCACCAATCCTCCGCCGGGGGCTCTTCCGCCTTGTACTTTTCCGCATTCCAGCTTCCCGATTGGCATTTTGGACTACATCTTTTTGATGATGTGGGCCACCAGCCGGAGATTGTGCTCCACCAGCCGGTTCCGAGCCTCCAGATCCCCCTGCGCCCACCGCTCCAGACACGCCCGCTCCTCCTCCGGCGGCAGCGGCCGGGGGAACGAACCGGGATTCCCCGTCAGACGCAGGGACAAAAACAGGCTGTTGGACAGCAGCAGCAACGCCGCAGACAGCATACAGATCCCTCCTCTTCTGCCAGCCTATGCCCTCAGAGGAAGTCCCTATGCTTGCCGCAGCGCCAGAAGTGGGGTACAATACATTGCAGAATAATTAAAACGTTTCTATCTCCATCAAATTTTCTGGAGGATTTTATGGGTTTCATCTATCAGGAGGCCAATGCATACGGCGTAGAGGCCTTGGTGGCCTTGGAGCGCCACTACACCCCCACGGAGGAAAAATACTGCACCGCCGTCACAGAGGCCGTCCGCATCTGCGACACCTACGGCATCCCGGAGCGGGAGCTGGTGCCGCAGGTGCGCCATATCGCCGCCGCAGAGGAGTACCTGCTGGAGCACCTGTCAGAGGACGAGGAGACGCTGCAATTCCTGTTCACTCCTCTCTCCGGCAGCAACACCTGTCTGGCATGGTTTCTGGTCTGGGATTATGTTCGCCCCGGCGGCGAAAAAGCTTATAAATATACAGGCCACACACCCCAGCAGCGGCTGCGGGACATCATTTCCGCCGTGGGCCAGTATCAGGAGGACCCCCTCCCCCCGCCGCAGCAGCTGAACACCGGTGACTACACCCCCATCGCCGTGGAGGTCACCTGCGATCACGACCACACCACCCGCACCGAGACCCCTGCCACCTGTACCGAGGACGGCTCTGTCACCGTCGTCTGCGATGACTGCGATGAGGTACTGTCCACCGAGACGCTGCCCGCCACCGGTCACAGCACCGTGGTGAAAAACGCCAAGGACGCCACCTGCACCGAGCCCGGCTACACCGGCGATAAGGTCTGCACCGTCTGCGGCGAGACCGGCGAGACCGGCGAGGTCATCCCCGCCGCCGGCCACAGCTACAAGGACGGCAAGTGTACCGTCTGCGGCGCCGCCGATCCCAACGCCAACAGCGGCGGCAATACCGGCAATGAGGCCACCGACAGCCCCAACACCGCTGACGGAGCCGCCATGGGCCTGTGGCTGAGCCTCATGACCGTGGCCGCTCTGGCCGGAGCCGTTCTGGTTCTCGGCAAGAGGCACCGGGCCTGATTCCCCCCTTTCGCAGCGCTCCTCTTAGGCGATAAAAGCCCTTGGCGGCACAGCCTCTTGGCGGCGTAGCCCCTTGGCGGCGTAGCCCCTTGGCGGCAAGGCTCCTTGAAATAGCGCATCTCTCTTTCTGTAAAGGCGGAGGGGGGACCCAGTCTGTAAAGGCGGAGGGGGGACCCAGTAGGGTCCCCCCTCCGCCTTTTGCTTTTCCGAAACCACCCGGCTTCTCCGCCGTCGCCTGATTTCCCGCTGCTTCCTGATTTTCTCGATACCGTTTCATCTTCTGATACGATTCGATTTTTGATGCCACTTTTCCCTGATGCCGCCACGCTGCCAGAATCGAAAAATCCGGAGCGGCTCT